>Ga0134128_10004950_pt1 | contig 16202 bp, 15 predicted proteins | sample KB31754_FD_96462 | JGI IMG/M metagenome (GOLD analysis project Ga0134128, IMG submission 96462) | Terrestrial soil microbial communities with excess Nitrogen fertilizer from Kellogg Biological Station, Michigan, USA - KB3-175-4 | ecosystem: Environmental > Terrestrial > Soil > Unclassified ...
CCTGGCCCTGAAACAGCGGTTCCACCAATTCCAGATTCCGCACCGTCACCTGGTCGAGTTCGAGGGCGGTGGAGTGCTCCTGGAATCGCAGCGAGTCGATGTGCAGCGCTTCGTTTTTCTGTGTGGTGCGGACGTAATGCAGAACAGCTCCGGCCGCAATCGCCGCGGGCTCATGGCCGACCAGGCCGTAGCCTTCGAGAGAGCGGACCTTGAGCTGGCGTTCGACCAGCGGGACAGCAAAATCGCGCGTCCACACCCAGTCATCCACGCGAGTGCGGGCAGGCAGCCGGTCGAGACTCGGCGGAATTTCGGCCGATGTCGGCAGCAGAATTTCGCACGCACCTGCCATCACCACCCCATCCGCCGCCTGCGCCCGAGCTGTCGGGCCGCAAAATTCCGCCGTACGAAATTCCCCGGTCGAAATGTCGAGCAGGGCCACCGCGCAAATCGGGTGATTGCCTCGTCCCCTGCCCGCCGGTGTCTCGAAATACGCCGCAAGAAAATTGTTCTGCGCCTGGTCGAGTGCGGTGTCGAGCGCGGTGCCGGGCGAGAGAACCCGAATCACTTCGCGCTTCACAATCTTTTTGGTGAGCTTGGGGTCTTCCATCTGCTCGCAGATGGCGATGCGGAAGCCACGACGGAGCAGCCGGGTCAGATACGACTCGACGGAGTGATACGGCACGCCGCACATCGGCACCTGCCGCTCGCGATCGCGGGCCGTCAGCGTGAGCTGCAGTTCGCGGCTGGCGACCACCGCGTCGTCGTAAAAAAGCTCGTAGAAGTCCCCCATGCGGAAGAAGAGCAGGGCGTCGGGGTTCTCGCGTTTGGCGGTGGTCCACTGGCGCATGAACGGCGTTAGCTCCGCCGGCTTGGCAGTATTTTCTGCCGCCTGCGGGTCGCCGATTTCGGAGCCAGGGGAAGCCAGATCCGGCGTGTCGGGTTGGACCTCGTTCCTGATCAAGATGATTCCAGAGTATCGCGGCGTTTGCCGGTCGTGAGGGGTTAGTGCGGCTCCTGCTGTGGACAACCCGGGACGGAACCCGTGGCTCGAGCGGCGTACAATTTGGGGAATTCCTAGAAGGCAGGATGAAGCGACCAGGACCGAACGGCTTGGCGTGCCGACCCTGCGACGCGAAGTGAAAGGCGAGCGCGATGAAAATGAGACTCCGGTTTTGGTCGGTTGCGATTGCGTTGGGGGTACTGCTGGGCGTCCCGGCCGTGGCATGTGCCAAGGGGCCGAAGCCGGTGAGCGGAAAGAAATTCGACGCCGCCGCCCAAGCCGCGCTTGCCGCCATGAAGGCGAAGGCCGCCGAGCTGAAAATCCAGGGCGTGGCCGTGGTCTCATTTGCCCCCGGCGACGCCATCGAGAGCTGGATGTCGCAGATGGCCGTGGTGGGCCACATGACCGACCACCTCAATGGCGAGAAGGGCAACAATCTGCTGGGGATCGCCTATGCCAAGGCCTCGGAGATGGCAAATACCCTGAAGAACAGCGGCACCTCCGGCAAGCCCCCAATGACCGGGGAGTTCGGCTGGCAGGGCGGCGTGGTGGCGAAAACCGCGCGCGGGATCATTATTGTTGCGTTTAGCGGGGGCAAGTCAGAGGACGACGTCCAGGTCTCGAAGGCGGGGCTGGCGGTGCTTCAGTCCAAACTGTGACGCTGGGCGAAGGTTTGACGGCGGCGCGCAGATGCGCGATAGTTTGCGCAAGAATCAAGGGCTCTTGAAATAGATAACTGACAAGAGGAGTGGGCATGTCGTCCATTGCGAAGTATGGCGTGGGGCTACGGAATGAGAGCTGCGTGTGGCGTCGCATCCGGTATGCAGCTATGCCGGCTGTCCTCTGCGGACTGGTGCTGGCCGGCCAGGGATTCGTGTCCGCCCAGGGGCAGACGCTCGAACGCGGCATTGACGTGATTCGCCAGTCCCTGGCGAAAGACGGGCTCTATGAGCGCATCACCACCACCAGCCGCGGTAACTACACGTCCCGGACACAGCGGAAGTTCTCCTTATCTGAGGCGAAGGGCTGCAGTCTCGTCGTGGTGGCGGATTCGCACATTCACGCGGAAATGCCGCAGCAAAACCGTGTCACCGACCGGCGCTGGAGCGATATTTACCACCCCGACTTCGCCGCGATGGATCCAGCGTCGGCTACGGTGATCGCTCCGGAGCCCCCGCAGGCCACCTGGGAGACCAAAGGCTACCTAGTTCGAATATCGATCGAAGCAGGCAAGCCGCTCATGGTGGGTTCCACTGTGGATCTGGCTACCAACCAGGCCCGCGACATGCCCGGCGTGCCCACTCTGGCCGTGTATGTCACGAACAAAGAGACTGCCGACCGGTTGGCGAAGGCATTCGCCCAGGTGGCCACCGCTTGCAGGGCGGGCGCTGCGGCAAAATAGACCGTTTTGGGCAAAACCCCTCACGGCTACCTCCGTCCCAAGGCCAACTTGTCGGAGCGCGATCGGGTGGCTGATCGCGCTGGGTGATTTGAATCACAGGTATACTGAGGAGTTACGTCGTAACGTATACAGCAGAATGGTTTTGCTTTGGCTCAGAGTGTCGGCGGTGCTTTACGCGGGAGCGAGCATCGCCGTGTTCCCCGCCGTTCTTCACAACCGGGAGCGCTGGAAGTCAATCTGCGTGCACTTGGGCGGCCTGGCTGTGTTCTTCCACTTTGTCTCGGTGGTAGAGATGCTGGCGCTGGCCCACCGCTGGGTTCCCGCGGGCATTCGCGAAGTCGAGTCGCTTCTCGGCCTGGTCGTGGCTGCGTTGTTTTTCCTGGTCTGGTGGCTCTATAAGGCCATCTCGCTTGGCGTGTTCGCGCTGCCTATCACATTCTTCATCGTCTTTGTGCCCGCGCTCGGCACCCAGAAGTACGTGTTCCCTTCGTATCACGTCCGCATGAGCTGGCTGGCCGCCCATGTGCTGGCGCTTATGGCTGCGTACGCAGCGCTGGGGTTCAGCATTCTGGCGTCCGGTCTTTACCTGGTGCAGGAACGCCGCATTAAGAAAAAGCTCAAACCGGGCACAGAATCACGCTGGACGTCATTCGAGTGGCTGCCCCCGCTGGACACGCTGGAGCGCGTGGCGCATGCGACGCTTCTGTTTGGGTTCCCCTGCATGACGGTGGGACTGGTGATTGGCTCCGTGCTGGTGCAGGAAACGGACCTGGGTGCGGCCTACTTTCGCGATCCAAAGATCCTCGCTTCGTTCGTCATGTGGTTCTCCTACGTGCTGCTTCTGTTCTGGCGCAGCCGTGCGGGCTTCAGAGGGCGCAAGGCCGCATACCTTTCTGGTGCCGTGTTTCTGGTGATGCTGGCCGTTTGGGCCGCCAACCAGTTCAGCCAGGTGCACAGGTTCGGTGCCCCATGACGCTCACGGTGCTGGGAATCAACCACAAAACGGCCCCCATCGCCCTTCGCGAACGGGTCGCCATTGGCCGGGAAGACCTGCCCGATGTCACGCGCGCCCTCGCCGCTGTCCCGGGAGTGGCCGAGTGCATGATCGTCTCCACTTGCAATCGCGTAGAGCTGATTACCTCTCTGGAATCCCGGGATGTGGACCTCGCCGCGTTCCTCTGCGGACAGTTCGCATTGGATCCGGCGCTGCTCGCCGATCACATCTATGTCCACCGCGATCAACAGGCGGTGCGGCACGTGTTTCGCGTGGCGTCGAGCCTGGATTCCATGGTGGTGGGTGAGCCGCAGATTTTAGGGCAGGTGAAGGAGGCATTCGCCACCGCGCGGACTGCAGGCACCGTGGGAGCGGAGCTCGATCACCTGATGCAGGGAGCGTTCTCGGCTGCAAAGAAGGTTCGCTCGGAAACGGAAATCGGATCGAACTCGGTTTCGATTGCTTCAGTCGCGGTTGAGCTGGCGCGAAAAATCTTCGGGTCGCTGCAGGGACGCACCGTATTCCTGGTGGGCGCGGGCAAGATGAGCGAGCTGGCGGCGCGGCACCTGCTGCAGCAGGGCGCGGGCACCATCCTGGTGACCAACCGCACCATCGAGCGGGCACGGCGCATGGCAGAACCGTTCAACGGCCGCGTGATTCCATTCGAGCAGCTATACGACTCGGCCGCTGAAGCCGACATCATCATCACTTCCACTGGCGCACCGCACCATATCTTCCGCCAGGAGCATGGACAGGCCTTTCTGCACCGGCGCCGCAATCGGCCCATGTTCTTCATCGACATTGCCGTACCGCGGGACGTGGACCCGGCCTGCAACAAGATTGAAGGGCTGTTTGTTTACGACATCGACGACCTGCAGCAGGTTGCGGCAGCCCACATTGCCGAGCGCAGGAGCATTGCCGCCGATGCGGAGACACTGGTAGCGGAGGAACTGGAGAAATTTCACCAGCGGCTGCGAACCGTCAATGCAGCGCCGGCGATCGTAGCCCTGCAGCGGCAGGGGGAAGAACTGCGGCAGGCGGAGCTGAAAAAAATTCATGCGCGGCTGGGCGCGCTCACTGCCGAACAATTGGCGGCGGTTGAGTCGTTGACACGCGGACTGGTGAACAAGTTCCTGCATCCGCCCATGCAGGCGCTGAAACAGGCCGCGCGCGAAAACGACGCGGTCCGCATGGAAGCTCTCTGCGGGACGTGGTCGCTGCCCGGCCAGAACAGTCTGGGTGGCCCCCAGCCGGTGACGGAAGCCGGTGCCGAGCCCACTCCCGTTCCATCCCCGCAGTCCGACAAAACCTCCCCGGGCGCCTCCGCTCCGGACGCACAACCGAGCGTGGCAGGTCGCCGATGAAACTTCGCATAGGAAGCCGTGGTTCTCAACTCGCGCTTTGGCAGGCCAGCTACATTGCAGACCTGCTGAGGGCCAACGATCATTCCGTGGAGATCGAGATCATCAAGACCACGGGCGATCGCTTGCAGGAAGTCACCTTCGCGCAGGTTGGCTCAAAAGGCATGTTCACCAAGGAGATTGAAGAGGCGCTGGCTGAAGGGCGAGTGGATCTGGCCGTGCATTCGCTTAAGGACTTGCCGACGGAACTGCCTGAGGGATTCGCGCTGGCGGCCACGCCGAAGAGAGTGGATCCGCGCGATGTGCTGGTGTCTGTGAAATACGCCGACCTGGCCTCGCTCCCGCAAGGCGCGGTGGTGGGGACGAGCAGCCAGCGGCGGCGCGCGCAATTGAAAGCTCTGCGGCCTGATGTGGAGGCGGTGGAGTTTCGCGGCAACGTGGACACGCGTCTTCGCAAGTTGGCTGAAGGGCAGGTGGACGCGATCCTGCTAGCCGCCGCGGGCCTCGATCGGCTGGGCAAGACCGAATGGGTACGGCAACGCCTCGACCCGAAGGAATTTTGTCCTGCGGCAGGGCAGGGCTCGCTGGGTATTGAGTCACGCGAGGGCGACGCCGCGACCCTGGCTGCGCTGGCGTTTTTGAACGACGAAATGACCCGCTTTGCGGTGACGGCAGAGCGAGCTGCGCTGGCCGCGCTCGGCGGAGGCTGCCAGGTTCCCATCGGCATTCACTGCCGCGTGGCATCGGCCCAGGTGGGGCTGGTGGAGATCTTCGGAGTGGTTGCCGACCCGACGACGGGACGGGCCATCCGCGCGCACGAAACGGCGCCGCGGCAGCACACGGATCCCGAAAACCTGGGCCGCGTAATTGCGGGGAAGCTGTTGGACGCCGGCGCGCGTGAGATGCTGCCGGGCATCACCCTCATTCCCGGCGGAGCGGACTGATGAGCCTGCCTCTGGCGGGTCGTCGCGTGCTGGTGACGCGCGCCCGCCACCAGGCGGGCAAGCTGAGCCAGGGCCTGCGTGCCCTGGGAGCAGAGCCGGTTGAAGTTCCCGTCCTCGAAATTCGGCCGCCGGAAAGCTTTGAGCCGCTCGATGCTGCTCTGCGCCGCCTCGACCACTACGACTGGCTCATCGTAACCAGCGCCAACACGGTTCGCGCCCTTGTGGAGCGCGGCGCGGCACTCGGCATTTCGCCGCGGGAAGGGAAGCTGCCGCAGGTCGCAGCCGTGGGAACAGCCACGGCAGATGCGGCGCGCGATGCCGGGTTCGAGGTCGCGCTGATTCCCGAACAGTATGTCGCTGAATCCCTCGTGAAAAGCCTCGCGGGCCGGGTGGCGCAAAGGCGCGTCCTGCTGGCGCGGGCCGAAATCGCGCGGGATGTGGTTCCGGATGCACTTTACGCCATGGGAGCAACGGTCGATGTGGTGAATGCCTATCGAAACGTGCTGCCGGAGGCGGCCCCGGCGCTACTGCGGGATGCTGTCTTCCGCGGCCTCCATGCGGCGACGTTTACCAGCTCTTCGAGCGTGACGCATCTGGCCGAAGCCGCTTCCGCCGCCCGGCTGGCATTTCCATTCGCGGGCGTGCCGGCGGTATCGATCGGACCTGTGACGACGGCAACGTTGCGCGAGGCCGGCTGGGAGCCAGCGGCGGAGGCGGAGACGCATGACGTGCCCGGCCTCATCATTGCCGTCGTCCATCTGCTCGCGCGGTAACGGTTCACCGGTATACCTTCGCGGTAGAGTCGCTCATTTGATATCCTCCGACGTTGCCGCTCATCCTCGATAACATCCTCGTCTTCCTGTGGCGCATGATCGGTCAGTGGATTCGCGAGTCCCGTTGCATGAAGTGGCCCTTGACTGTGGGGACAATCGATAACGTCGACTGCCCCGATCACGAGATGTACCCATATGCGGAAATTCACTATTGCTACAAAATCGGAAAGAGGAGTACGACCGCGGCTGCCTTCGAGGGTTCTGGTATAGCGACTCAGCTCGTGAGTTGGCACGGCGATACAGAAGGCTTAAGGCCGTACGTGTGCGTTACATGCCTGGAAATCCAGCAAAGTCCTACATCCTCGACAGAGATCAGGCGTTTCGATGAGGCTGGACGATCCAGGACAAAGGCTGAAGGATGCAAGCCACGGGCGGTCTCACGACCACCAGGTCTTGTCCTTCGAGTGGCACAGCGTCTCGAGGTTGCAGTCTTTGCATTTGGGATTGCGCGCCACGCACACCTGGCGGCCGTGATGAATCACCTGGTGCGAGAAGTCGATCCACTTCTCATGGGGCAGAATCTTCATCAGTTCTTGCTCAACTTCCTGCGGCGTGTCGCCTTTGGCGAGATGAAGGCGATGCGCGATGCGGAAGACATGCGTATCGACGACCACGCCCTCAGCCTTGCCGAAGCTCACGCCGAGCACCACATTCGCCGTCTTGCGCGCCGCGCCGGGAACCGTAATGAGTTCATCGAGTGTCTGCGGCACCTTGCCGCCGAAGCGTTCGGTGATAGCCTGCGCCGCGCCCTTCAGCGATTTCGACTTGTTGTTGAAGAACCCCGTGGTCCGGATGAGTTCAATCAACTCGGGAATCTCAGCCGCGGCCATCGCAGCGGGGGTAGGGAAGCGCTTGAACAGCGCGGGCGTGACCATGTTCACGCGCGCGTCCGTGCACTGCGCGGAGAGGATCGTGGCCACAAGCAGCTCCCACGGCGTGTGGTGATTCAAGGCGCACACTGCTTTGGGGTAGGCCTCATCGAGCGCCCTCAGAATTTCTTTCACGCGCTGCGGTGAACGGTCGCCGCCGAGTGCCTTGGTGCGAGCCACGGCATTGCGTGCGGGTGCAGCACCGGATTTTCCTGAGCTAACGAGTTTCTTTTGCGATTTTTTGGCAGCATGAGTGGCCGACATGATTGGAGTGTAATTCGCCGGCGTGGTCACGATTCGTGTCACGGCGCCAGGGGTGTTGTACCGCCTGACTCGAAACTCGCGAAGCACTCCTCGATGCCGTATTGATTGTCGCCGAGCCTGTAGACCGCGTAGGTAGAACGTTCTGATCCGGCAAGGCGTCCCGTCACTTCCACGTGCTCCCGTTCGACGCCGCGGCAAACGGTCACTACCGGCTCGGGATCGATCAGATCCGCGAGTCGTTTCCAGGCCGCCTCAAATGTAAACGCCGGAAAATCCCGCTCGAATGCAGAACCGAGCGATCCTGGGGGATAGAAAACCACGCGGCGAGGAGAGATATTCAACCGCGCTAGCACCTGTTCCAGTTCGACGGTTCGCGATCCCCAACAGGTCTGGCAGCTTGTACCCCGGCAGACCATGCACGCGGGATCGGCGAGGAAGCCTTTGCACACAGGGCAATCAAGGGTCCTGTTACCGTCGCAGGTCTTGCATTTGCGGCCCAGCAGGCCGGTTTTCCCCTTCGCTCCGCACGTCTCGCAGATCAGCTTTCCGTCATTGTCGCACCGCGGACAAATGCAGCCGCAGGTTCCATATCCTGCGTACCCGTACCTTTTGATGTGCTGTGCGTGAAGTTCAGCGCAATCGTGACACGGAAAGGCCGGCATCGCACACTCCCACACGGGTGAAAGTCAGTCCTGTCAAAAAGTATGACAGGTGTGCGCCGGCCTGATCTGTGAGTTACATCACCGTGGGTTGGGTGTGAGTGCCGCGGCAGGAATCGCTGAAGACCGAGCACAGCACATCATCGAGAGCGCTTAGAGCTTTCCGCTGGCCCAGGCCGCAAGCTGTTCGATCTGCATTCTCAGCCCGATGAAGAACTGCCCGAACAGTGCATATTCCGCGCTGACTTCATCGAAGCGCATCTCGTAGATGAGCTTTTTGAAGACAACCGGATCATCGGCGAAGAGGTCGACGCCCCATTCCCAGTCATCCATGCCGATGGATCCGGTGATGATCTGACGGACGACGTCGCCATAGCGGCGGCCGATCATGCCGTGCTCGTGCATCATGCGCTGGCGTTCCGGGAAGGGGATCATGTACCAATTCTTTTGCTCGTCGCGCTTGCGGTCCATGGGATAGAAGCAGAGGTATTTCGATTCGGGCACGGCGGGCCATAGGCGGGGCTTCATGGCTTCTGCGCCGCGCGCGAGCGAGCCATGAACTTCCGCGTTCCACTCCGGCGAATGCTGCGCGTGGCCTTTTGCCGCGGCAGCTTCATAGGTTTTGCGAGTGGACTCGTACAGCCCCAGTTCCACAACGGAAACATAGGAGTGGGCAGGCGTGAGGAAGTCGTAGAGCGCAGTCTGCGCGAGTGCCAATTCGATCCCGTTCAGCGCTTCGAGCGAATCGCGGAAGTGCAGCAGGATGAGGTCGCCTTTGTGCCCTAATTGTGAAAACAGGGCTGTCTGTACCTTGCCGTTCGCATCCTTCTCAAGTGACCTCAGCAGCGTCGTAAACTCATCTACCAGGCGCGTGCGTTCGCCGGGTGCGCAGCCCCGCCAGGCCTTCCAGTCGAAGCGAAAGAACTGGTGGAGCGTGCTGGCGCCTTCAAGCGTAAGGGGAACGGGCGGGAAATCAGACAACGGGCACCTCGGCGTGGATGGGATCAAAGCTCATGGTAGCAAAGGGCGGGGCGCGAGCCGCGTTCTGCAACTCCACCTGAGGGATGTGGCGTACCACGAAAGGGGAAGTGCGCGAGACGGCATTCCATAACATACTGGAACCACAATTACCGACGAAACGGATTCAGGGGGAGTGGGGGACACCTTAGGGCATCGGGGAGATCACCCCGGTGCCCGGGCGCACCGTGAGCCACGGCCGAGCCGGACCGATCGGTACGGAACCATGATTTGAAGGCTTTGCGTATTTTGCTCTCTGCTTGCGGTTGCGGTTGTTTCGACGCAACTGTGAATCCCAACCCAGGCACCCGCTCGCGCCGGTGCCTGGAACACCTGCAGGTAGCCTGGTTGTGGCCAGCGCAGCGGCAGGATCTTCCTTAACATTTCCGTTCATAATCAGCGACTCGGCAACCAACCGCCATTCCCAAATAGCGTGCGCAATTGACTGGTGTGGCGGCAGCCGCATTCGCCCTTGCCGCGTCATCCGGGATGACAGCAGGCGTGGCCCTATATACTGAAATTCGCGCATGAGCGAACGGATTCTCGCCTATCTGGTTCAATTTATAACGCACCTTATCGAGGCCGGCGGCTACCCGGCCATCGTTGGGCTACTCGCTCTCAATTCCGGCGGCATTCCCATTCCCTCTGAGATCATCCTTCCATTTTCGGGATATCTGGCTTACTTGGGTCGCTTCAACCTGTTTCTTGTGGCGACGGCGGGAATGGTCGGCTGCAATATTGGTTCGGCGATCGCCTATTGGATCGGTGCGCGGGGCGGCCGCCCGCTGGTGGAGCGGTACGGCCGCTGGGTCTTGATGAGCCAGCATGATCTGGATCGCATGACCTGGTTTTTTGACCGTTACGGATCGATCGCAATCCTGCTCGGCCGCATGATGCCCGTGGTGCAGACGTTTGTTGCGTTCCCGGCGGGAATTGCGAAGATGTCGCGCGTGCGGTTTCACGTCTACACTTCTGTTGGGTCCTGGATCTGGTATTTCTGCCTGGCATGGGCGGGCAGAAAACTTGGCGAGGCATGGAACACCGATCCGCGTCTCGAGCAGGCCTTCCACCGCTTCCACCTGGTGGTTGAGATCGCTCTGCTGGCGGCGATTGTCTGGTTTGTCTGGTCGCACGTACGGCGCGCGAGACATGCAGAGGCGGGAAGGGCGGATCAAGCCTGAACGCGCAGTGCTCACTCGCGATTTTGTTTAAACCCCCGAGTGGGAAGTTTCAATGAACGTCATTCAACGAAGGAAGGGTAAGGAAATCCAATGTCTCCTGAACAGCAAGGCGGCCACAAGACCGCTGAGAAGGTAGCGCCCGCGAAGGGCAAGCTGGGCGTAATGGTGGTCGGCCTGGGCGCCGTGGCCACCACAATGATTGCGGGCGTAGAGGCAGTACGCCGCGGGCTGGCCAAGCCCATTGGATCGCTGACGCAGATGGGTACCATTCGCCTGGGCAAGCGGACCGACAACAATTCACCGTTGATCAAAAACTTTGCTCCACTGGCCGATCTGAACGACATCGTGTTCACAGGCTGGGACATTTTCGAAGACAACGTCTACGAGAGCGCAGCCCACGCAAAGGTTCTGGAGAAGGAGACGCTGGAACAACTGCGTCCCTACCTTGAAGGGATCCGGCCGCTGCCCGCGGTATTCGATCAGTACTACGTGAAGCGGCTGTACGGCACGCACGTGAAAAAGGGCAAGAACAAGATGGACCTGGCGAACCAGGTGCGAGAAGATATCCGCAATTTCCGCAAGAAGGTCGACCGTGTGGTCATGATCTGGTGCGGATCGACGGAGATTTTCCTCGAGCCCACTGCAGTCCATAAGACGATTGAGTCGTTCGAGAAAGGTCTGGAGAAGGACGACATCGGCATTGCGCCCTCGCAGATTTATGCATACGCGGCGCTGACCGAAGGCGTGCCGTTCGCCAATGGTGCGCCGAACCTCACGGTCGACCTTCCCTGCATGATCGAGCTCTCGAAGAAGAACAACGCGCCGATCTGCGGCAAGGATTTCAAGACAGGGCAGACGTTCATGAAGACGGTGCTGGCGCCGGCCTTCAAAACGCGCATGCTGGGCGTCTCGGGCTGGTACTCCACCAACATTCTCGGCAACCGCGACGGCGAAGTGCTCGACGATCCGGAGTCGTTCAAGACCAAGGAAGAGTCGAAGCTCGGCTCGCTCGAGTACATTTTCCAGCCGGAGCTCTACCCGGATCTCTACAAGGACATCTTCCACAAGGTGCGCATCAACTACTACCCGCCGAGGGGCGACAACAAGGAAGGCTGGGACAATATCGACATCTTCGGATGGCTCGGTTATCCCATGCAGATCAAGGTGGACTTCCTTTGCCGCGACTCGATCCTGGCGGCGCCGATCGCGCTGGACCTGGTGCTGTTCCTCGACCTGGCGCAACGCTCGCCGGAGCTGCGCGGCATCGGCATCCAGGAGTGGCTGAGCTTCTATCTCAAGTCGCCGCAGACGCGCGAAGGCTTGTATCCCGAGCACGACCTGTTCATCCAGTCGATGAAGCTGAAGAACACCTTGCGCCACATCATGGGAGCGGATCTGATCACGCACCTTGGGCTGGAGTATTACGACTAGTCTAACGACTCTCTGCCACGGGTCGGCCCCTCAAGGGACGTTACACAGAGAAGCCCCATCCGCGAGGATGGGGCTTCGGCTATTCAGGCGACAGGATCGTGATGGTGCCTCGGTCAGCGTCGGCTGTCACCAGCGCGGGCCGGCCGTCGCGCGTGAGCGCACCGAGTGCGATGCCGCCCCAGCCGCCGGCAATGGGAATAGACGAGGAGACATATCCTGCGTTGCCCTGACGGTCGAAGAGCAGCAGCGTCTTGCTCTGCGCGCAACCTACGGCGATGACTTGCCTGCCGCTTCCCAAACTGCCGGCTGTGACGGCATTGGGGCCGCGGCACCCTTTCAGCGTCAGAGAAGGTCCGGGCTGGCGCGCGAACCCGCCGCGCCCATCGCCGGTAAGGATGGTCAGGACGTCCTGGCTTTCGTCGGTCAGATCCCGCTGATACGGAATGATCGCCAGATCAGCGTTGCCATCTCCGTTCACGTCGCCCACAAACATCTGCCATGGCTTGCCGCCCGCGGCAATGGGCGAGCCGGGCGCTTCATGGAAGCTGCCCTTGCCGTCGCCGAGAAGTATCGTCACCGTGCCATCGTCCAGGTTTGTCGTGACAATGTCGGGATGACCATCGTGGTTGAAGTCGGCGGTCCGGAGGCGCTCGTAGGGGCGATGGCCCGTTGGGAAGAAGCGGCCTGGAAGGTGCAATCCGCCGCGGCCGTCGCCGAAAAGCAACTGGACCTGGTTGTGTCCCCAACTGTCGGTCATCACGTCCGGCCTGCCATCGCCATCAAAATCGCCGATGGCGACCCCGTGAGGATGAGGGAAGCTGTGCACATCGAAAGGCGAACCGGGCGCGGAGCGGAATCCGCCTTTGCCGTTGCCTAGCAGAATGGTGATGTAAGGGGTCTGGTGATTGGGAATGACGAGATCCAGATTCCCGTCGCCGTTCATGTCGGCAATGCCGAGGTCGTTGGGCTGGCCGCCTGCCGCAAAAGGCGAGCCCGGCGACGGGGCGAACTGGCCGCGGCCATCGCCGAGAAGCACCGTGAGCGTGCCGCTGTCCGCGTTGGTCACCAGGATGTCCGGGTTTCCGTCGCGGTTGATGTCGGCGATCGATATCCAGCGCGGGCCTCGGCCGCCGGTTGGGATGGTCTGCTGGCGGAAATGCGGGATGCCGGCCGCAGGATCGCCGGACAATCCCATGATCACGGGAACCAGCAGAGCGAGGCCGATGAGCTTCATGGCAGAGCCCCTCAAGAGGATCAATCGAGAATAGCGCAGAGAGAAGACGCAAGCACAGGTGAATCGGACATCGTCAGGATTGTGCCTCCGGCACTTCAGTCTTTGTGGGGCCAGGTTCCCCACGCTGAAGCGCGAGGCTAACAAACGCTGCGCCTGCGGCGCGTAAGTACAACCAGTGCCCTGCGGCGCGGGCTACATCCACCCGCGACCAGAGCGCGGCGGCTGGGCCGTACATGCGGTCCTTGTTATTGGTGTCTTGCGCAGCGGGCTTTGAAACGGCTTTGGGTGGGGAGTTTGTCGAGCACTTCGCAGTCGCAGCGGGCGCCGTTTGCGCGGAAATATCCGATCACGGCCTCCAGTTCGTTCAACTCGATGGCCAATTCGCGCAGGATGCGAATCGTGGTCGCGAAGGAGTGGCCGCATACGATGCGCGGCTGTGCGGGGTCGGCAGGGCAGAGACGGTCGTCGAGTCGCTCAAAGAAGCGCGATCGCTCAAGCGCGCCCATGATGTCCGAGCCTACAGGGCCGATGGTCTCGGGATCGTTCAACCAATCGTCAGGCATGGGAGCGGAGCTAGCGGGGTGAGCAAGTCAGAGGGACTGCCGGAACTAAATGGCTGGCTTGACGGGCTTCTTCTGGTCAGGTTCGACGGTGCCGGACTGGATCTCGGACTGGCGGTCCATCCACTCGTCGAGGCGGCTGCGCTTAAAACGCCAGCGATTGCCCAGCTTGAAGGCGGGCACAAAGCCTTCGGACGCGTACTTGTACAGGGTATCGGGCGAGATGCCCAGGTAATCCGAAGCCTGGCGGATGTCCATGACCTCGCGCACTTCGGGGACGAGAAGATTAGAGCGGGCAGCATTGCGCATAGCAGCCTCCGGAGTGAGCGGGATTGTTCCGGCAGACCTGCCGGTGTTCTTGTATATATCGCGGTTTTGGGGGGAAGTTCAAGGGTTTTCGCGTTTTTTGCCGCGGGGACGGGGTGACGATGGTGAGTGACTTTGGGGTGGTTTCTACGGGTGGGGGCCGCCCGCAGACGGAGGCACAAGGAGTAGGGTGGGTGATGGTTATGGTGCAACCCTGCAATGCCGAAATCTCATATTTCCCGGCACACGGATCCCGGCTGAACCACCATCAGGCGACGCTTCCCGCCTGGCACGAGCTCCTTAGAGCGCCTTGCGCCACCAGGCGGTGCTCTCGCTGGAGAGAAACCTGGTCTTGTCGCCGCGGGAGAGGAAGAAGTCGAGCACCGTATCCTGCTGGTACGACTGGCAATCGGGCCAACTGTCATCCTTGTACAGGTGAGTGGGTTTGCCGTGCTCATCGACGAGCGTGATTTCGGTGGGGCTGCACTGGACGACGTGTTGCGCCTTGAGCGAGAAGGCGGTTCCGGAGGGCGGCGCAGGTGGAACCTCGTTCGCGATCTTGGTGAGCAACAGAATGAAGCAGAAGACCGCGGCAAAGATGGCTATTTTTTTCATGGATATACCGTGTTTCAGCGCATCCGTTCCAGCGGCCCCGGAGGTCTACCGGAGGCAGAATTGCTGGCGCCGCGCAGCGGAATATTTGGGGATGCCGATACCAGAGTATCGTCGGGCTCGCCGCCACACAAGAGAAACTTCGGCGCAGACACGCCGGGCGGGCCATGGCGGCCCGCCCGTGGTGATTCCCCATCTCGCTTGCCGGGCTAGTTCTGCTGGTCCTCGCGACGGTGCAGCGTGGGCCGGTCATCGCCATTGTCGCCGGGCTGCGCATTGGGATCCGTGCTGGCGCGGCGGAGCGAGGGCTTGTTCTTGTCCTTGGTATCGGTCAGGCGCCGCTTGTTCTCGATTCGCGCGAGCCGTGCCTTCACATCGTCAAACTCTGACGTGGTGACGGTGTATTCGTCACGGGCCGGCAGGATCTTCGCAATCTCCTCCTGCGAGTGCAGGATGCGGTCGGGGGTCTGCGGATGGTCGGAGAAGGCCTTGGCCACCAGTCCCGGTTTGCGCTTTTCGAGCGCCTGCACCTTTTCAAAGAAGCTGATGAAGGCCTGGGGGTCGTATCCGGCGCGGTACATGTACTGCACGCCGAGGTAGTCGGCCTGGGCTTCGAAATCGCGCGAGAACTTGAGGAAGGTTACGGGCACCGCGAACTGAGCTGCTTCATAGATGCCGTAGCCGGTCCAGCTATAGCCCGTCATCATGATCAGCGGGATCATGCCGAGCTGGGTGTAGTTCATGCGAGTCATTTCGCGAGCGGCATGGTGGGCGCAGACGTGGGCGATCTCGTGGGCCATGACGCCGGCGAGTTCGGCTTCCTCATCGGCGTTGAGGATGAGGCCGGAGTTGACATAGAAAAATCCGCCGGGCAGCGCCATGGCGTTGATCTCGTCGGAATCGATGACCTTAATGGTGAAGGGCACCTTGCAGTCGGAGTTCTTCACGATGTTCTGGCCGACACGGTTGACGTACTCGGTAACCACGGGATCGGTGATGAATTTCGTGCTTTTCTCGATCTCAGAGGCGTACATCTTGCCCATCTTGATTTCGCTGTCGGTCGAGTACCAGTTGCCCACGCCCCGGCCGCCGATCTCACGGTTGCCGACGGCGTTCACGTCCTCGATGCTGCCGGGCTTGACGTTAATTTTCTCGCTGCCGACCTCGACGATCTTATCGGGATTGACCTTGACGTTCTCGTCGTCGGCCTCGTCCTTGTCCTTCTTGTTCTTGTCGTGCTTCTTGTCTTTCTTATCGGCTTTAGAGTCCTGTGCAGGGGCGGGCACGTCGCCGGCTACAGGGGCGGTTCCGGGAGCGGGCTTGTCGGCGGTCGGCTGCTGCGCGGCAGGCTGCTGGACGCCAGGCTGCTTGTCCGTCTGCGGATCGGCGGGCTGGCTGGCCGGCTGCTGCGTGGCCGGCTGCTGCGCCGCAGGTTGGGTTGAGGGGTCGTTTGAGGGCGTCTGGGGAGCTGCCTGGCCCCAGGCCGACGCGCCCAGTCCAAGGCTGACGCCGAGCGCCAAAGCCGCCACTGCTCC
>Ga0134128_10004951_pt1 | contig 16201 bp, 13 predicted proteins | sample KB31754_FD_96462 | JGI IMG/M metagenome (GOLD analysis project Ga0134128, IMG submission 96462) | Terrestrial soil microbial communities with excess Nitrogen fertilizer from Kellogg Biological Station, Michigan, USA - KB3-175-4 | ecosystem: Environmental > Terrestrial > Soil > Unclassified ...
ATCGCGCATTTCGGCGGCGATCCCCGCAATGTGACCATCTTCGGCCAGTCCGGCGGAGGAGGAAAAGTCGGCGCGCTGATGGCGATGCCGGCCGCCAAGGGTCTGTTCCACAAAGCCATCGTGCAAAGCGGCTCGGAACTGCGGGTCAATACGTCTCGAGAGGCGGATGAAGCGGCGCGAAAGTTCCTGGCGCACATTGGCGTCACGCGAGGCCGGCTGAGCGAGTTGGTGGGTATGCCGATGGGGCAGGTAGTCGCGCAAATGCACTCAATGACGGACCCGGATCCCATGGACGCATTTGGACCGGTCGTCGACGGACGCTCCCTGCCGAGACAGCCGTTCGACCCCGATGCGCCTGCGGTAAGCGCCAACGTGCCCATGATCATCGGCACAACGAGCACCGAAATGACGAATCTGCTGGGCCACGCCCATCCGGAATTGTTTTCCTTGAGCGAGGCGCAGATGCGAACCCGGTTGAAGAGCTTGCCTGGGCTTGCCGACGACTCGAGACTCAATGCGGTGATCGGCGCCTACAGGAAGGACCTGCCTACAGCCACTCCGAGCGACATCTACTTCGCCGTTGCCACCGACCAGTTTGTGCGGATGGACGCCATTCATCAGGCGGAACGGAAGGCGACGCAAGGTGGTGCGGCCGTCTACATGTACCTGTTCTCCTGGCGTACGCCGGTGTGGGGCGGAAAGCTCGGGTCACCGCACGGGATCGAGATTCCGTTCGTCTTTGAAAATCTCGGCGAGGCGAAGGACCGGATCGGCACAGGCGCGGACTTGCGGTCGGTGGCGGATAACCTCAGCGGCGCATGGGTTGCGTTCGCCCGCACGGGAAACCCCGATCATTCGGGAATTCCCCGATGGCCTGCCTACACGTCCAGGGACCGCGCGACCATGATTTTCGCCGATCATTGCAAAGTGGTGAACGATCCGCGGAAGAACGAGCGCCTGCTCCTCGGCACTTCGACCGAGTCATAGAACGAGGCATCGCGGCTGCCACGCTTCGAGGATCGCGGTGCGAGCTCTTTGATGTCTCGCCGCCCCTTCGCGCTCAGTCGAGTGCCGCCTCTTCACTGCCGTAGCGGATCGGGAAGGTGACACGGAACGTAGTGCCCCGACCAGGCGCCGTATCGAGATCCACGGTTGCGCCGAGGATGTCACACAGGCGCTTTACTATCGAGAGCCCGATGCCCTCGCCAGCGGGGATCTCAGCGGCACCCGGTGTCGATGCCGAGACCAGCATCGCAGCACCCTCGTGTTCGGGAGGCCTTCCCTTCCGAGCCGCAGCGTGGGCTTCAGCTCTGTGCGCCTCGTCCGTTGCTCGCTTGAGCGCGTGCCGCAGCTCACCTGCTGCTTGAAGCGTAAACCCCGCTCCAGTGTCCTCGATGGACAGCACCCAACACCTCTCACCCTCCGTGGAGCATTGGATCACGATGCCGCCACGCTCGGTCGCCTGCAGCGCATTCACCAGAAGATTCTGCACGATTCGCTGGAGCTTGAGCAGATCGCCTTCTACCGGAAGGGAATCCAGGCCTTCGTACCTGAGATAGAGTTTGCGAGCGGCAGCCAGCGGTCGCAGCACTTCGTAGACTTCGCGCACGCGCTCGGCCGCGTCGAATGACTCGATGCTGAGAGGGTCCTTTCCCGCCTCGAGGCGCGCGAGCTCCGCGAGGTCGGTAAGCATCGCACCGGTCGCGCGAATCCGTTGCTGCAACATGGCGTAGAAACGGTCGCGCTGCGGCTCGGCCATGTCGGGCTTCCCGAGGAGTGCCGTGGCGTTTGCAATCACGGAAACACTGCCCCTCAGGTCGTGAGCGGTTTCCCGCAGGAGCCTCGCGCGCTCGTCCTCCAGCGCCTGCAACTCGCGCAGCGATGTTTCGAGGTCGCGCATGCGACTCGCCGCCTCGGCCTGCTGCATCTGCATGTAGCGGGAGGCGCTCTCGCAATTCCCCTCCATGCAGAGCTTGGTCAGTATTTCACGGGCCGCCGATAACGCCCCGGGATCGGTATCAGGGCATTCTCTCGCAAAGCGCTCGAGCTCCTCCAGCAGCACGGATTGCAAATGTCCCCACTCGCGCAGGGTCTCGCGGACATCGTAACCCTGCTGCCAGCGCTGCCTCCCGTGCTCTGCAGCGTCCCGGCGATGTTGCAGGTCCGCCTCCATGGCGTGCAGCGCATGCTCGGCCCGCAGGTGGCGCTCGAAATCCCCCAGGATGTCCGGGATGTGATCCTCCAGGACGCCGCGCGAGAGTCCCGCGTTCGATGTCAACTCCGGATCGCGGGAAACGGCCTCACGCCAGTGCCGCATCAAATCCTCGCGCCGCCGCCCAAGGTAGGCGGCCAGGACCTCCAGGTCCTTGTCTTTGCGGTTGACCGAGGGCGTGATGGACTCTGGATGAGCTTACAGGAGCGGCCGCCGAATCCCATTCACTTCGAATGGATCACGCCATCCTTGTCCATATCAAAGACCACATGCTTTCCGGTGCTCGTGGTTGCCGATCCCACCCAGTCGTCTCCATTCTGGTGCAGACCGGTAACGTTGCGGTAGCCCTGGTTGTGCAGCATCTGCGTGACTTGATCCGCAGTCATGGAGGCGGGGCCGGCGTAAGCGGTCCTGACATTCTCCGAGGAAGATGAGCGATCCAGCAGGGAGCACCCGCCCAGTCCGAGCAGTGCAGCAGTCATCAAGAACACAGCGACAGCGCGCATAAAATCCTCCAGTTGGTGTGCCGCAGCGAGGTCGCATGGAACGTACCCATTGAGCGCGAGCAGAGCGTCAGCAGTGGGCCTGGATCGCTACGATCTCATCTTGATCGGCAGCGGGCCGGGAGGCACGGCGCAGGTCGCATTTCACGACTCTCCGATCTGGCGATGCAGGATCAGCCGTGCCTTCTCCCAATCCCTCTGCACCGTGCGCTCGGAAATGCCGCGCAACGCAGCGATCTCGGCGAAGGAGAACCCGCAGAAGTACTTGAGATCGACCACCTCCGCGAGCCTCGGATCCAGGGCGGAGAGCTCATCGAGCGCACCCGCGAGCCGCTGCAGCTCAACGCCATCGGCGGGCTGCGCATCGACCTGGGTGTCGAGTCGGGTAATCTCGAAGCCGGCACCGCGCTTCAGCGCCTGGCGCTGGCGGGCGAAATCGACGAGCAGCCCACGCATGGCTCGGGCGGCGTAGCTCAGAAACTGGCCCCGGTCGGTGAATTTCGTCTCCTCGCGACCCGCGAGGTTGAGGTAGGCCTCGTGGACCAGCGTCGTCGGACTGACGCTCATCCCGCGGTATTGCCGCAGCTTGCTGTCAGCCAGGCGCCGCAGCTCCGCGTAGAGCGACGCAAACAGCCGCTCGTTGAGCCCTGCCTCCGCCGCGGGGCGGGCGTCGCCAGCCGAGTCTTTTTGCTCTTCGGCCATGCTCCCCGTCCGAGATTCGCTCGATGGGGCGAGCATGCCCTAACGCCTGCGGACCGACAACCCGCCCCGGTCTGCCGAATGTCGGAATTTGAGCGCCAAATCCGATCTAGGGAGCGAAGTCCCCAGAACAACGCCCAAGGGCGGGAGATTATGAAAAGAAAAGCCATGGCAGCCGTGCTCGGCCTGTCGGCCGTGCTGGCCGCCTCGTCATGGGCGGGTCCAAGCTCCGGTGGCCAGCCTACCCCGGAACTTCGGTCGTTTCCCGATCCCGCGGGTGTATTCGAGACCCTGAGCACCGCCGGCCGCATCGATCGCCGCGGTGCCTTCTTTCAGTCTCTGGGGACGAACGGGCGCAGCTGCGGTACGTGTCACGTTCCTGAACAGGCTTTCGGCCTGAGCGCGACGGCAGCCAGCCGCGCTTTCCGCCGCACTCACGGTAAGGATCCGCTCTTCGCGCCCGTGGACGGCGCCAACTGCCCGGATGCCCGCCGGGACGATGCCGCGGCGCACAGTCTCATCCTGCAGCACGGGGTCTTCCGCATCAGCATTCCTCTGCCTGCGAATGCGGAATTCACGATCAGCGTGGTTCACGACCCGTACGGCTGCGCCATCACCCTCGACCCCAAAACCGGGCAGGAGGATATCTCGGTCTACCGCCGGCCGCTGCCGGCAACCAACCTCGCCTTCCTGAGCGCCGTGATGATCGATGGCCGCGAGACCGTCGCGCCTCTCGATGACGGGGCGACGTTTCTCGCCAATCTCGAGACGGACCTCGACCAACAGGCAGCGGACGCGACCACCGGTCATGCCCAGGCCCTGCAGCCCCCGAGCGAAGAGCAGCTCGCCGAGATCGTGACCTTCGAGCTCGGGCTCTACACGGCACAGTCGCTCGACCGGCGCGCGGGACGGCTCACGGACGATGGAGCACGCGGAGGCGCGAGGGCGCTATCGAACCTGGAGTACTTCCCCGGCATCAACGACTCCCTGGGCGACAATCCAACGGGCGTGCCTTTCGACCCCTCGTCCATGGCGCTGTTTGCGGGCTGGGGCGGTCAGACCTTCGGCGACACCCCGGAAGGCGGCCGCCGTGACGCGGCTCGCCGTGCAATTGCCGCCGGCGAAAAGATCTTCGACACCGCGCCACTCATCATCACGGGAGTGCGCGGCCTCAACGACAACCCGGCGCTCGGCAAGCCGGGCGTCATCGTCGCGCACTGCTCGACCTGTCACGATACGCCGAATGTCGGCGATCACTCGCTGCCGGTGCCTCTCGACATCGGCACCTCCCACAGCACGCTGCCGAGCACCGAGAGCGATCCACGCGTCAGCGCGGCGCTCGCGGAGCTCAACCTGCCCGATCTGCCGGTCTACCTGATCAGCGGCTGTCCGGATCCATTCGACCCGGCCAAGTCCGCGTCGTTCTATACCAGCGACCCGGGCAGAGCGCTGATCAGCGGCAAATGCAGCGACCTCAATCGCATCAAGGGACCCATCCTGCGCGGCCTCGCCGCCCGCGCCCCCTACTTCCACAACGGCGCCGCGGCGGATCTGTCGCAAGTCGTGAGCTTCTACGACCAGCGGTTCCAGATGCATCTGACGCCGGAGGAGAAATCCGATCTCGCCGCCTTCCTCGCGGCGCTTTAGCACCCTTACGACCCGAGGAGATCGTCATGACAGCCGTCCTCACTGCCCTTTATGGCGCCATCGTTTACATCGCGTTCCTCGCCACCTTCCTCTACGCGATCGGCTTCGTCGAGGCCATCGGCGTCCCGAAGACGATCGACTCGGGCGCCGCGGGGAACGCCGCTGTTTCCATGCTGATCGATGCGGTGCTCCTTGGCGTATTCGCGTTACAGCACTCCATCATGGCTCGTCCAGCCTTCAAGCGGCTGCTGACGCGGGTCGTCCCCGCCGAAGCCGAGCGCAGCACTTTCGTGCTGCTCGCGACCGCCGCCCTGGCGCTCGTCTGCTGGCAGTGGCGCCCGCTGCCGCAGCTCGTATGGTCTGTCGATGGATCCTCCGCCGCCGCGATCGTCACGGCCGTGTCCTGGTGCGGCTGGGCGATCCTGCTCATCAGCACGTTCCTCATCAGCCATTTCGAGCTCTTCGGACTCGAGCAGGGGTTTGCCCGCCTTCTGCGGCGCCAACCGGCGGCCCCGAGGTTCGCCACCCCCTTCTTTTATCGGTGGCTGCGCCATCCGATCTACGCGGGATTCATTCTGGCGTTCTGGGCGGCGCCGCGCATGAGCCTCGGACATCTCCTGTTCGCGGCGCTCACGACGGCCTACATCTTCGTCGGCATCTGGTTTGAGGAGCGCGATCTCATCGCGCAGTTCGGCGAGCGCTACAGACAGTACCGCCGGGACGTCGGCATGCTGCTCCCCAGGCTCCGTCCCGCCGCACGTCCGAGCGTTGCCGGGCGAGACCCGGCAGACGCAGGGCCCGGCCGGGAGCTCTGAGATGGGCCGCGGTGCGGCATCGTCCGAAGCCCGGGCGGGTCCGCTATCATGGCCGGGGCCAAGCGCTGGAGCCCTCAAACCGTGGCTGCATTTAGCCCCGACCGGTGGCGGGAAATCAGTCCCTACCTGGATCGTGCGCTATCCCTCTCCGAGGGCGAGCGCACACCCTGGTTGGCCGCTCTTCGGGCGGCGCGGCCGGATTTGGCCGGACTCCTGGAAAGTCTTCTCGAGGAGCATCGCGTCCTGGTCCAGGAGCACTTCCTGGAGGACGAGCCACCGCGGCCGCCGAGCGAGCCCTGCTCGAGCGGCGAGACACTCGGCCCCTACAGGCTCCTCTCGCGGATCGGCGAAGGCGGCATGGGCAGCGTTTGGCTGGCCGAGCGCGCCGATGGCCGCTTCGAGCGCCAGGTGGCGGTCAAGTTCCTGCATTTTGCGCTCGCCTCCCAGTCCGCGGCTGAGCGATTCAAGCGAGAGGGAACCATTCTCGGGCAGTTGGCGCACCCTCATATTGCGGAGTTGATCGACGCCGGAGTGACTTCCAGGGGCGAGCCCTATCTCGTCCTGGAATACGTCAAAGGAGCGCCGATCGACGAGTACTGCGAGGACCGCGGGCTCGAGGCGGAAGCTCGCATCACGCTTTTTCTGGACATCCTCGATGCGGTGGCGCACGCGCACGCGCATCTGATCGTGCACCGGGACATCAAGCCTTCGAACGTGCTGGTCAGGAGCGACGGGGTGGTCAAGCTCCTCGACTTCGGCATCGCCAAGCTTCTCGCGGACGATGTGCAAACTGACGCACGGACGCTGCTCACGGTCGCGGGCGGCGGGGCATTCACCCCGCAGTTTGCCGCGCCGGAACAGGTGAGCGGTGGCGCGATCACGACGGCGACGGACGTCTACTCCCTCGCCGTACTCCTCTACGTGCTCCTCACCGGGCAGCATCCTGCCGGCCCGGGGCCGCACTGCACCGCGGACCTGGTCAAGTCCATCGTCGAGACGGAGCCGCCACGGCACCTTCGTGGCGATCTCGACACGATCGTGAGGAAGGGGCTCAAGAAACGCCCGCAGGAGCGTTACGGATCGGTCAACGCGTTCGCGGAAGACCTTCGCCGGTATCTGCGTAACGAGCCGATCAGGGCACGACCTGACACGCTCGCATATCGCACGGTGAAGTTCATCCGGCGCAATCGCGTGAGCGTCGGTGCGGCCGTGTTGGGTTTGACGGCGATCCTCGTTGCCTCCGGGATCGCCATTCATCAGGCGAGCGTGTCCCAACGGCGGTTTCAGGACGTTCGCCATCTGGCGCACACCTTCGTTTTCGACTTGTACGACAAAGTCGCCATTCTGGAGGGATCCACCCAGGCGCGTGAGTTGATGGTGCGGACCGGCCTGCAGTATCTCGATCACCTGGCCCTGAACGCGGGTGGGGATTTGAAGCTGCAGCGGGAAATAGCGGACGCCTACGTGAAAATCGGCGATGCCGAGGGTTTCCCCACCAAGCCGAACCTGGGGCGTATCGCGGATGCGGTGGCGAGCTATCGGAAGGCCGGCGCGATCTATCGAATGATCGCCGCCGAGGACGCCACTTACCTGCCGGATCTCGCGGGCTACTATCTCAAGTACGCGGGGCTGATCCGTTTTGCGCATGATCCGGGGCAGGCGCGCAGGCTTGCCGAGTCGGCGATCCACACGTTCGATCGCATGCGCCAGCGCGGGGAGCTGACCGCGCCTCTGCAGGGCAGCTACGTCGCCGCATGGTGCACGGCCGGTGACATGGACGAGGACATGGGGCGATTCCGGCTGGCGTGGACGGAGTTCTCCCGATGTGGCGAGCTGGCTCGTGCTCGCCTGAAGGAGGAGAGAAACCTGCAAACGCTGTTCGAAGTAGGCGAGGCTGACGAGCGCATTCAGTCCGCGGCGCGAGAGCTGGGCCGCATTGAGGAGGCCCTTCGGGCCCTGGATGAGAACCAGACCGTGCTCAATGAGATGCTTGCCGCAGAGCCTCTGAATCCGGCCTATCACCGGCTGCAGGCACTCGTCTATCAGGATCGCTCCGAGGCGTACGACAACGAGCTGACTCCCAGCGCCGATGATCCGGGACGGTCCCTCCCCTGGGCCAACCGCTATCTGGCCGCGGCGCAGGAGATGGTGCGCAGCGATCCCGCCAACACCTCGGCACGCTTCAGCCGTGCAATCGCCACCTACGAGGCCACTCTCAGTCTGCGGGAGTTTGACGCCCGAGCCGCAGTCCGGATGGCGCGCGACTCGGTGCGGATGTTCGATCGAATGATGGCCTCGGAGCAGCCGAGCTACCTCGTTCAGCGCGAGGCAACGCGCGCGCTGCAGCACCTCGCCGAGGCGCAGCTCATGGCCGGGTCCGCCGTGCAAGCGCGGCGCACCGCCGAGCAGGCCCTGCAGAGAGAGCGTCAAATCGCTGCCCGAAATCCGGCCGAATGGCAGGAGCAGAGCGAGCTCGTGCTGGCGCTCATTCTGGCCGGCAGGGCCAACGCCGCGAACGGCGACTTCGGACGCGCCGAAAGCCTGTTGCGCGAGGCCCATGCCGGTGCACTCGCGATCGCGCAACGGGGAGAGCTCACCGACCTGATTCCACTCGCGGACACCGACCGTGCCCTGGGGTCTTTCTATGCCGGCCGCCGCCAGGCTGCGGATGCCCGCGCCTCTTATCAGGAGCTGGCCCGGCTATGGCAGAGTGTCCCCGGGACAAACGAGTACGTTGACGCCCAGAGGACATCCAGCGACCGTCTCCTGGCGTCCGTACAATGAATCAGCGTCAGCCTCACCGTTTGAGAGCCCCAATCGAGCCCGGTACGCCGTTTGCCGCTTGCAGACCATCAGTACCCGAAACGCAAGCGGAGCGTCAGCCGTGACCTCGGATCGCTATGACCTCATCGTGATCGGCAGCGGCCCGGGAGGCGCATCGCTCGCTCACCGGCTGGCGCCCACGGGCAAGCGCATCCTCATCCTGGAGCGGGGCGATTACCTGCCGCGCAGCGAGAAGAACTGGAATTCCCAAACCGTCTTCGTCGATGCCACGTACCAGGCGCGCGAGACGTGGACCAACTCCGCCGGGGACACATTCAGTCCCGCCCTCCACTACTACGTCGGCGGCAACTCGAAGGTATATGGAGCGGCGCTGTTTCGGCTGCGCGAGCGCGACTTTGGAGAGGTGGTGCACGGCGGCGGCATCTCGCCGGCCTGGCCTCTGGGGTACGAGGCGTTCGAGCCCTACTACCTGGAGGCGGAGCGGCTGTTTCACGTTCACGGACAGCGGGGCGAGGACCCGCTCGAGCCCTGGTCGAGCGCTCCTTATCCGCATCCGCCCGTGAGCCACGAGCCCAAGATCGCGCAACTGGCGGACGATCTGCGAGGGCTGGGGCTGCATCCCTTTCATCTGCCGCTCGGCATCCTTCTCGATGAGAAGGACGGGAAGCCGACACCGACCAGCGTCTGCATGCGCTGCAGCTTCTTCGACGGCTTTCCCTGCCTCCTCAATGGCAAGGCAGATGCCCAAGTCATCTGTATCGATCCCATGTTGGCGCGGCATCCGAATGTCACCCTGCTGACCAACGCCTATGTGTCGAAGCTGGGGACCGACGCATCCGGGCGGACCGTGGACACCGTTCACGTCACGCGCGCCGGGCGTGAAGAGCGCTATTGCGCGGACATCGTCGTGGTGGCCTGCGGCGCTCTCTCCTCGGCACTCCTCCTCCTGCGCTCGGCGAGCGACGCCCATCCGCGAGGACTCGCCAACGGATCGGATCAGCTCGGGCGCAATTACATGCGGCACAACATGAGCGTGCTGATGGCCATCATGCCGGAAGTCAACGACACCGTCTTTCAGAAGACGCTGGCATTCAGCGACTACTACTTCAGCGGCGACGATTGGCACTACCCGCTCGGCCTCGTGCAGATGTGCGCCAGCAGTCATTCCGACCAGATCCGCGGCGAGTCCCTGCCGCAGTGGCTCGAGTGGCTGCCGGAGATGCCATTCGAGGAGATGGCGCGTCACTCGATGGATTTCTGGCTGCAGGCGGAAGATTTGCCGCACCCGGGGAACCGCATCTATTACCGCGACGGCAAGGTCCATCTGGACCTCGTTCCCACCAATCCCGAGGCGCTGCCGCACCTCGAGCGCAAGCTCAAGGAGGCGCTGAGCCGCACCGGCCACAATGCGATTCTGCTGCATCGCTCGCTCTATCTCGGCAAGAACATCCCGATCGGCGGCACCGCGCACCAGGCTGGCACGGCGCGCTTCGGCACCGATCCGGCAACCTCGGTGCTCGATCTCGATTGCAAGGCCCACGAGCTCGACAATCTCTACCTCGCGGACGCGAGCTTCTTTCCCTCGATCGGCGCCGTCAATCCGACGCTGACGATCATCGCCAATGCATTACGGGTCGCCGATCGGATCGCGGAGCGACTGCAGTGAGCACCTCCGCGGTCGTGGCGCTCGTGGTGCGCTGCGTGCTGGTGATGTTGTTCCTGCCATTCAGCGCGCTCGACAAAATCATCGGATTCCACGGCGCGGTGCAGCAGGCGCAGCAGGTCTTCCGGCCGCGAGCTCTCGCCCTGGTGGTGCTCATGTGCGGGCTCGCAATCGAGGTGATCATGTCCCTCGGCGTGATCACCGGCGTGGCCGACCGGTTGGCCGCGTTGATCCTGGCGGCGTACTGCGCCGCTACCGCCATACTCTACAAGCGCTTCTGGCAGCCGGGCGACTTCTGGATGCCGGGCGACAGCAAGGCACGCGGCCTCTTCTGGGACTTCCTCAAGAATCTGTCGCTCGGCGCCGGGTTCCTGCTGATCGTCGTGGGTCCCGACGGCTCGGGCCTGCGGCCGTTCCTCGCGCACCCCCTGGCTTCGAGCCACCCCTATGTATCCGTCCATCGACCCGCCTCGGAGTCTCCATGAGTGACCCGGGACCCAAGCCCTCCGTACCTTACTGGCATCTTTGGGTGGACGCGCAGGGCGTCAGCCACCAGCGGCTTTGCCACCTCACGAGGTATGAGCTGAAGGGCGTCGGTCCGGCCGATCCGCAATGGAACGACCGACAGGGTACGCATCCCTCCACGGTCGTCTTCACGGTGCAGCCGGTTGGCTGGGTCGGTGACTGGCACGAGAATCCGGCACCGCAGTGGATCGTGGTGCTCTCCGGGCGCTGGTGGATCGAGAGCATGGACGGCACGCGCATCGAGCAGGGTCCCGGAGAATTTTCCTTCGGCGAGGATCAGGGCTGCGCGCAGCGGGCCGGCAGGAAGGGCCACCGCTCCGGGACGCTGGGCGATGAGCCTGCGGTGCTCATGACCGTGCAGCTGCACGTCGAGCCGTCCCGGGAGCCGTGTCACGCCGGCTGATCGCCATGTCCGATTTCGAAATACACGACGAGCGATTCCGCGCGATGGTGCTGTCCAACGCGCCGTTGGAGACACTCGGCGAAGGTTACCGCTGGCTCGAGGGACCGGTCTGGTTCGCCGACCACGACTGCCTCTACGTGAGCGACATCCCGAACGATCGCATCCTGCGCTGGAGCGAATCCAGCGGCGTCAGCCTATTTCGCCGGCCTTCGGGCTTCGCCAATGGGCACGCTCGCGACCGCGAGGGCCGGCTGATCGGCTGCTCCCACCACGATCGATGCATCACGCGCACGGAGCTCGACGGCACGGTGACGGTGCTCGCCAGCCGCTATCGCGGCAAGCGCCTGAACTCGCCCAACGACATCGTGTGCCAGTCCAACGGGACGATCTGGTTCAGCGATCCGGTGTATGGCATCAGCACCGATTACGAGGGCGGCAAACAGGCCGCCGAGCTGCCCTCTGCCCTGTATCGCCTGGATCCGGCCACCGGCAGTCTCGCCGTCGCCGCCGACGATTTCGAGGGTCCCAACGGCCTCGCCTTCTCGCCCGATGAGCGTTTCCTCTATGTCGCCGAGACCGGCGGTCAGTTCGCCCGCAAGCCACGTCAATACATCCGTCGTTTCCGCGTGCACGAGAACGGACGACTGTCGGGCGGCGAGCGCTTCCACAAGGTTTCGCCCGGCTTTGCCGATGGCTTCCGCATCGATGAGCAAGGGAACCTCTGGTCGAGTGCCGCCGACGGTGTGCACTGCATCAGCCCGCGAGGCGAGCTGCTCGGGAAGATTCTGACGCCGAGCCTGGTCTCCAATGTCGTCTTTGGCGGCCGCAATCGCTCCCGCCTCTTCATCTGTGCCTCGCACCGGCTGATGGCGATCTACACCAACGTACGAGGCTGCGTTCGTCCATGAGCCTGCAAGTCACAGCGATTTCCGCCTTCCGGCTGACTACCCCGGACAGCGAGCGCCTGGCACGGTTCTATGCGGAGCTCGGCTTCGCGGTCGGCAAACGCGAAGCCATTGACGAAGATGAGATCGCCCTGTTGGGTTTGACGCGCGGCGGCAGCCGATTGCCGCTGCACCTCGGCGGTCAGAGGGTGGACCTCGACTCCTTCGATGATCCGGGGCGATCCTATCCGGCGGATGCCACGGCCGCGGATCTCTTCTTCCAGCACTTCGCGATCGTGACCGACGATGCCGCGATCGCCTGGAAGCGCGTGCAGGAGCTGGGTGCGCAGTCCATCTCCACCAGCGGACCGGTACTGCTCCCCCCGTCGACTGGAGTCGACGCCGCGGTGAAGTTCCGCGACCCGGACGGCCATCCACTCGAGCTGCTGCAGCTCGCGACGGACAGCGGACGCAGCTGGACCGGCACCCACCTGCTCGGCATCGACCATTCGGCCATCAGCGTTGCCGACATCGACGCGAGCCGCCGATTCTATGAAGCATTGGGGTTGTCAGTGCGGGGGGCGACCCTGAATCAAGGGCCGACCCAGATCGTGTTGGACGGTCTGCCCGAGGTCGAGGTCGACGTTGTCCCGATGCTGCCTCGCCAGGACACTCCGCATCTCGAGCTCCTCGGATATCGCACACCCATCGGACGCCCCGCCGGCCGGCTCGAGGCCAACGACGTCGCCGCCACGCGGATCGTCTGGGAGGCGGATCGGGACGAGTTGCTCCGCGATCCCGACGGGCATCTGCATCTGCTGCGGCGCCCGGATTCCCTACGCCGCCGGTGAGGAGCGCATCGCGGCGACCTCGGGGAGATCGTCATCGGTCGCGTGTGCGGACTGCACTTCCTCCGGCCGCGCCACGGGATTGAAGCCGCCGGATTGTTTGCGCCAGAGCTCCGCGTAGAGCCCGCCCTGGAGCAGCAGCTCGGTGTGCGACCCGTCCGCGACGATCGCGCCGCGCTCGAGGACGATCAGCCGGTCCATATCCATGACCGTGCTCAGTCGATGCGCGATCGCGATGACGGTCTTCCCCTCCATGGCCTCCGTCATCGCCTGCTGGATCATCTGCTCGCTGTGACTGTCGAGCGCGCTCGTCGCCTCATCGAGGAGCAGGATCGGCGCATCGCGCAGGATCGCCCGCGCGATCGCGATCCGCTGCCGCTGGCCGCCGGAGATCTTGATGCCGCGCTCGCCGACCAGGGTGGCATACCCCTGCTCCAGCTCGACGATGAACTCGTGAGCATGCGCGCGCTTGGCGGCCTCGACGACCTCCGCATCGGTGGCCTCCGGCCGTCCGTAACGGATGTTCTCGAGGAGGCTGCGATGGAAGAGGTTGGTATCCTGCGGAATCAGCGCAATCGCCCCTCGCAGGCTTTCCTGGTTGACATCGCGGATGTCCTGCCCGTCGATCCGGATGGCGCCTGCGGTCACATCGTGCATGCGCATCAGAAGGCCCATCAGCGTAGTCTTGCCCGCCCCGCTGGGGCCGACCAGGCCGACACGCTGGCCCGGCCGGATGGAGAGCTCGAAGTCCTGGACGATGTTGCGCGCGCCGCGTCCCTTGCCGCGCGGCTCGTACGCAAACGCGATGTGATCGAAATGAATGGCGCCCCGCGTGACCGCCAGCGACTTCGCACCGGGGCGATCCTGGATGGTGGCGGGCACGATGAGCGTCTCGAGGCTCTCCCGCGCGGAGCCCAACTGGTCGTAGAAGTCCGGAATGCGTTGTCCCAGGTTGTAGGCCGTCTGCAGCAGAGAGCCTGTGAGCGCCGTCACCATGACGAAGTCGCCGGCGGTCATGCGGCCGTGCACCCAACCGTAAAGCGCCCCGCCCACGAACCCGATCCACATGAGGATGTCCATGACGTACTGCGAGCACCGCAGCCGCACGACCGAGCGATAGAGCGCCATGCGCCGCTCCCGCTCCTCGCCCGTGTATCGCGTCAGCTCGTGATCCTCGAGCGCCTGGTTGGCGAAGCAGAAGACGTTGCGGACGTTGGTGATGACATCGACGATCCGACCGGTCACCCCGGCGCGTACCTCGTTGCTCGCCGCCGCCCGCTTGGCGCACTCCCGGCCGAGGTAGAGGCTGCCGGAGAAATAGATGGCGATGCCGATAGCCGCCGCCGCGCAGAAAGCCGGACTCGCGACATAGAAATACGCCGCGACGAAGACGAAGAACATCGCGCCCGGAACGAAGTCGAACACCGTCATGTCGAACAGCATCATCACCTGATCGGGCAGCATGATGGCGCGATGCGCGATCTTTCCCGAGAGCGTGCTCTCGAAGTAAGCAGGCGAGAGGCGCTGCGCGTACGCGAATACCTCCTCCTTGATGCGGATCAGCATTGGAGAGCGCGTGTGGTAGGAGCAGAACCACATGGAGGCGTCGCAGAAGAAGCGGGCGGCGACGAGCGCGGCAAAGAGCGCGAACGGCCCCGTCAACGCTCGACCCGCCTCGTGCACGGGTCCGTGCAGACCGAGCACCGCGTCGGTGAGCTCCTTGGTGGCGAAAGCGATGGAGGCGAATATCGCCCGCCCCAGCACCGGGAAGGTAAGCAGCCCGAGGCAGCCCCAGAAGAACTGCCGCCCGAAATGCAGGAAGAATCGGCCGAGGCGGTTGGGCAGCGCGGGTGCGTTCATGCGGGGACCGTCAGGGCAGCAATTTCGCCGCTGCGGCGGCGCGATACGGCGGGGACACCATGTCCCCGCTCCAGCCAGCCTATTCGCTCCCGGTGGCAACGGGCAAGTTCGGGCTCGAAGACTGAGGCGCGGCTCTCAAGCCAGCCTGGCGCTCCGACCGCTCGCCCGCGCCTGCGCACAGGCCAGGGAGGCCATGTGCCAGAGGAGCACGGTCTGCAGGAGCATGGCAACCGCAATCGACGTCGTGGTCTCACATGGGAGACCACTTCTGGAGGCCGCCCAAGGCATGCCCTACCGTAAAGAGCAGCGAGATGACCGCCGCGATTCGCAGGCAGGCAGTGGTGTCACGCAACATACCCGCGCGAGACGTGCGCATCAGGCGGCCTTCGCCATGGCGGCGACCCGCTCCCACGTGGTCACCTGGAAGCTCTTGCGCGCGCTCATCCGGGCGAGCCAGGCCGGCAGATTCTCCCGGCCTGCGGTGAGTGGACCCCACTCCGGCGTTTGCGCGAGGAAGTCCATGTGCGCTGCGACGAGCATGTCCGCCAGCGTTACCTGAGTCCCCGCAAGATAACTGTTCCCGCCCAGGAGTCTGGACAGCTCCGCCATCACCACGTGCCCGCGCGGCATTGCCTCGGCTATCGCAGCCTCGTCCGGCGGCAATCAGCAACCGCGGCCGCACGATCCGGTGGAAGCCAATGATGCTGTTGCATCCCTGGTGCAGGTACCAGTCGCAGATGCCCAGGATCTGATCCATGCGGGCTGCCGCCTTCGGCTCCGAGGGCGTCAGCGCCGAGCTCGGCAACACGCGATCCAGATAGCGGAGGATTGCCTGCGTCTCATACAGCCTGAAGCCGTCATGTTCCAGCACGGGCACGCGGCCGAAGGGATGCAGAGACAGGTATGGCTGGCTCTTGATGGAGCGCGGCGCGATTGCCGTCAGGCGGAAGTCCGCGTTCTTTTCCACCAGAGTAGCCAGAACCGCGCGGCCGAAAGGGCTCCCCGGGATACTGTGTACGACGAAATTCGACATGTCGCTTCCTCAGTTCTGGCTGTCGGTATAGCGTGCAAAGTGCGTCATGTAAGTCGGCCATCCGCCATTGAGCTTGCCCGCATACGTCTCCGCGTCGGCGCCGTAGCGCTCGAGATTCCGATGCTCCAGCGTCACGCGCGTGCCGCCGCCGGCCAAAGGCGCGAAACTCAGCTCCAATTCGGTGAGAAAATCCGGGTCGTAACGCCATTGGCCGTCGAGCTGCCAGCCGAGCAGCACGCGTCCCGGCGGCTCCCAGGCCAGCACCTTACCCCATTGGATCTCGTTGCCGTCGGCGTCGCGCTCGTACCAGCGGCCGCCGGACCGC
>Ga0134128_10004952_pt1 | contig 16200 bp, 15 predicted proteins | sample KB31754_FD_96462 | JGI IMG/M metagenome (GOLD analysis project Ga0134128, IMG submission 96462) | Terrestrial soil microbial communities with excess Nitrogen fertilizer from Kellogg Biological Station, Michigan, USA - KB3-175-4 | ecosystem: Environmental > Terrestrial > Soil > Unclassified ...
CTCCGTGTGAGTCGAGCTTACGACGCGTCGGCGTCGGAGGCGAGGGTGCCGATCCTCGCGCCGGCGGCACGCGCGCGCTCGTAGTGAGCGTCGGCGTCGTCGGTATACGCGAGCTCAGGTGTAACTTGGCTCGGCGGAATCGAGCGGTTGCTCCGCATGGCTGTCACGAGCCTTCGTAGACGTTCGGGTCGTGGCGCTCCATGAAGGTGTCCGGACGCTTGAGCGGCGTGAAGCCGAGCTTGGCGTAGAGGGCATGAGCGTCGCGGGTCCCCAAGATCCAACGCCGCAACCCTTGCAGCTCGGGGTGCTCGAGCACGCACGTCAGCAGCCACTTCGCGAGGCCGCGGCCGCGGAACTCGGGCAGCACGAACACGTCGGCGAGATAGGCAAGCGGCGCGCGGTCGGACACGACGCGCGCGAAGCCGATCTGTCGCTCGCGTTCGAGCAACGCGAAGCAGAGCGAGTTGCGCAGCGCCTTATCGAGCGTCGCGCTTGGAATGTTCCTCGCCCAATACGACGATTCGGCTAGGAAGCGATGGATGACGCCGCGGTCGAGCCGCGCCGGGTCGTCGCTGACGGTGAATCCATCGCGCGCCCATTCCATCTAGGCGTACGCGTAGATTGTCGCGAGGATCCCGAGCAACGACGCGAGGAAGACGCTGTGCTTCACGGTGAAGCGGAACAGCTTGCCTTCCTCGGATCGGTCCATGCCCGTGGCCGCGACGGCGACTGCGAGGCTCGTGAGACTGATCATCTTGCCCATGACGCCGCCGGCCGAGTTCGACGCGGCCATCGTCGCGGGGTTCAGGTGCAGGCTATTGGCCGTGACCACCTGCAGGTTGCCGAACAGTGCGTTTGCGGACGTGTCGCTGCCCGTCAAGAACACACCGAGCCAGCCGAGCAGCGCGCTGAAGAACGGGAACAGCGCGCCGGTGGCCGCGAACGCGAGGCCGAGCGTCGTGGTCATGCCGCTGTAGTTCATCAAGTACGCGAGACCAAGTACGCAGGCGATCGTGAAGATCGAAAAGCCGAGTTGCTTCGCGACCTTACCGAGCAGGCCGAAGTACATGCCGACCGAGACTCGTAGCGTTAGAGCCGACGCGATGGTCGCGAACGCGCACGCGGTGCCCGCGGCCGCAAGCCAATTGAAGTTGTACATGGCGGTGTACCCCGAGGGGGTCGGGACGACCGGCGGGACGCGCGTGATCTGATTGTGCAAGCCAGGCCACGGTATCGCGCGGCTCGCTTTCGCGAGCATGGCCGCGGTGTCGGGGTATCCCCAGATCAGCACGAACACGACGAGGAACAGATACGGCGACCAGGCGAGCAGCGTGCGCGAAAAGCCGTGCGACTTCAGCGTGACGGTCGCCTGATGCTCGCCCGCGAGCGCGAATTGGTCCTTGGGCTGCCAGACCTTGAACAGCAGCACGAGGCCGATCATCGCCGTGATCGACGCCACGATGTCCACGAGCTCGGGCCCGACGAAGTTGGACATCAAGAATTGCATGGACGCGAAGCAAACTCCGCAGACGATCGCTGCGGGCAGAACCCCCTTGAGGCCTTTAAATCCGCCCATCACGAGAATCAGATACGCGGGGATGAATAGCGAGATCGGCGCACAGAGCCGGCCGACCCAGGCGCTGAGCTCGATCTTGTCGATGCCCGTCGTGCCCGCGAGCGTGATGACCGGAATGCCGATCGAGCCGAACGCGACCGGCGCGGTGTTCGCGAGCAGGCAGATGCCCGCCGCGAAGAAGGGCGAGAAGCCGAGGCCCGTAAGCATCGCGGCTGCCACTGCAACGGGAGTTCCAAAGCCCGCCGCGCCCTCAACGAATGCGCCGAACGCGAATGCGATCAGCATCGCCTGAAGGCGCCGGTCCGTGGTGAGGCTGCCGATCGAGTCCTTGATGACCTCGAAGTTGCCGGTCTCGAGCGTGAGGCGATAGAGCACGACGGCCCAGTACACGATCCACGCGATCGGCAGGAGGCCGAACGCCGCGCCCATCAGCGTCGAGGAAACCGCGAGCTTGACCGGCATGCCATACACGCCGATCGCAACGACGAGACCGGCTGCGAGGCCGGAGAGTCCCGCGATCCACGCGGGCTTGCGCAACACGCCGATCAGGAGCAGCAGCACGAAGATCGGCACCGCTGCGGCGACGGTCGACCATCCGAGGCTGTTCAGAACGGGCGCATAGTTGTGTTGCCACATAAGGTCGTCGGTGCTCCGTCGTTATTGTTTTTGTGAGTCGTGGAAAGTGGGATCGCCGTAGTGATCGGCGCGGCCGCTCACCGGGTTCTTGTAGTGGAACGGCGGCACGAAGGCGGCCGGATACGCGGCGTATTGGACGGTCGGTTTCCGATCGGGCGGGAGGCGGGCGTACTCGCCGAAGATTGGCGTGGCCTTCCTCGTCCAACCGTCCTCGTAGTTCGTGTACATCGTGTAGTAGCCGTGCAGATAGCCGAGCTTCCACACGCCGTCCTCTTTCACGAACACGTTCTCGTAGCCGCCGACGCCCCACTGAGCGTTCGCGTTCACGATCCCGAACATGATGAACGGGCGCGAGCGCACGAACGCCGTCTTGCCGTCGGGCTGCACGTCGATGACCGTTTGCAGATGCATGTGGTTGAACAGCGAGCCGTCGCGCGGTCCGACGCTGCCGGGCGACAGGTTATGCATGTACTCGCGGACGCGGTCCTGCCCTAAGAACGCGCCGCGGCCGTAGATCTCGACGACTCCGTCGCGCGCGAAGAGGTCCGCGACATCGTCGTGGCGGTTCTTGTCGACGTAATGACCGTAGATGCCGGCTAGATTCTCGAGATCGTCGACGTCCTTCAGGCGCTGGACTTCCGCCTTCGCGGCAACGACGGCTTTCTCGAGATCCGCGATCGCCGCCTTGAGCTCGGCGTTCGCGGGCGGGGCCGAGTGTCCGCAGCCGACGAGCGCGACGGCCGCGAGCACGACGAGCAACGACGCGGCGCGGCGCAGTGTTTCGCTTCTCATTGCCATGTCCTCACTGCCCGCTCGCCGGATTCTTGTAGTGAAACGGCGGCACGCACACGCCGGGGTAGGGCTCGCACGTCTCGCTCGACGGCCGATCCGGCTCGACGCCCTTGCCGAGCGCGTAGTCCTCGAGCGGCTTCTTGGTCGGGTTGAGCCAGCCGCCCTGATACGGCGCGACGAACGTCGCATACCAGTGCAGCTTGCTGATCTTCCAAACGCCTCCTTGCTTCACGTACTCGTTCTCGTAGGTACCTTCGCCCCAATCGCCGCCGTCGCTCGCGCCGTTGACGCCGAGCATCAGGAACCCCCGCCAGCGCGCTTTCGCCGAGTTGCCGTCCGGGGCGACGGTCACGATCGGTTGGAGCTGGAAGTGCTCGTTGAGCACGCCTTCGAGCGGTCCTTGCTTGCCTCCGCTCAGGCTATAGAGATAGCGGCGGATGCTGTCTTTGCCGGCGTAAACGCCGCTCGGACCGATCTCGAGCGTCGCGTCGGTGGTGAAGAGATCGAGCACCTCGTCCCAAAGCATCTTGTCGGCGTAGAAGCCGTAGCTGCCTTGCAGGTACTCGATCTTGTCGACGTCCGCGACGCGCGCGGCGCGCGTGTCGACTTTTGCGAGGCGGTCGCGTAGTGCCGCGACGCGCGCGGCCGGATCTTGTGCCTGCGCGTTTGCGAGCGGCGTGAGCGCAAGGAGCAGCACGACGCAGCAGAGTGCTCGGAGCGCGAGGCTAAGGCTTCGCATCGCACACCCCCGGCTCGCAGCGTCCCGACACGGGATTCTTGTAGTGATACGGCGGCTGGTACGCGGACGGATAGGACTGGTACGTCACCGACGGCGGACGGTCCGGCGGGAAGTCCTTCATCGGCGGATTCATCGGCTCGGGCGCCTTGTGCCAACCCGGGTCGTACGGCGCGGACACGGTTTGGTACCAGTGCACCTTGCTGAACTTCCAGACGCCGTTCTCTTTCACGTACTCGTTCTCGTACGGTCCCTCGGCCCAGGTGGCGCTCTTGCCGGCCTCGCCGATCTGGATCAGCGCCCGCCAGCGGCCCTTGGCCGTGCGGCCGTCGTCGGCCACGTGCACGACGCCTTGCAGGATCATGTGGTTGTGCAGCTGACCGGGCTTCAATCCCTCGCCGCCCATCACCCGGTCGTAGAACTCCGTGATCCGCGCTTTGCCCACGTAGACGCCGAGACCGCCGAGCTCCGCCGTCGTGTCCGGCGCGTCCGCGAACAGCGCGCCCACGTCGCGGGTCAGCTTCTTGTCGACGTAGTAGCCGTAGGCGCGTTGGAGGCGTTTGATCGCCTTGGCGTCCTCGAGCAGGGCGAGGTCGTGCTCCAGGCCCGTGAGCTCGGTCTCGAGCGCGGCGAGCTTCGCTAGGTCCGCCCCTTGCTCCTGCGCGCCGAGCGACGCGCCAAGAAAGAGCGCGGCACAGAGCGCCGCGACACTCGCAAGGCCGAAGATCTCTGTCGACGACATGGCGGATGGTCCCCCCGAACCGTTGTCGCGGCTGCTCGTTGTTGTTCCGGCCTCTTGGTGAGCTCGGTACTTACCGCCGGGCGTGTATTACACCTGAGCGCGGCAGGTATTTGAAGCGTGGCGCGCCAGCGGATACTCGTGCGCGCGTCATGGCGTGCGCCGCGCCGCGGTCCGCGCCGAGTCGAAGGGCGAGATTACGACGACGTTAAGCGGTATACGCCTGAAGCTGCCGCGCGAAGTCGCGCAGCGAGCGAATTCCGCTGGCCTCGGCGTCGGCGCACCAGGTCTGCAGGCGCTTGAGCCGATCGCCGTCGGTGCGCACAGCCTGATTCGACAGCGACTTCAGCTGCTGCATGAACTGATAGACCGTCCGAACCTTCGGGCTGCGCTCGAGCGCGGCGTCGAGCCATTGGCGCGTGCGCGGATCGTGGCGAAGCGAGGTCACGTCCTCGCGGATCATCAGCCTGCGGATGCTTGCGATCTGCTTGCGCGGGAAACCCGGCTCCGCCTCGTCGGCGTCCGCATGTAAGACGGGCGCGATCACGCGCCGCCCGTAGAGCTTGAGCACGTGGAAGCGGTTCGCGACCACGGCCCGCAGCGTGTCGACATCGATCGCGCTCTTGCCGGGCTCGAACGCGGTGCGCGGCGCGACGCGTTTGATCGTCGCAAGGCCGAAGCTCTCGAGCAGCTTGATGTACACCCAGCCGATATCGAACTCCCACCACTTGTTGCCGAACTTCGCGGAGTAGCAGTACGCGTGATGGTTGTTGTGGAATTCCTCGCCGCCGATCAGCACGCCGATCGGAACGATGTTGCGCGACGCGTCTTGCGTTTCGAAATTGCGGTAGCCGAGGTAGTGGCCGATGCCGTTGATCACGCCGGCGGCCCAGAACGGAATCCAGACGAGCTGCGCCGCGTAGATCGCGAGCCCGGCGCCGAGCCCGAACAGCGCGACGTCGATTACCAGCATGAGCCCCAAGCCGATCAACGAATGCCGGCCATAAAGATTCCGCTCGAGCCAATCATCCGGCGTGCCGCGGCCGTAGACGTCGAGCGTGTCCGCATCGGCCGCGGCGGAGCGATAGAGCCCGACGCCGCCGAACAGCACGCGCCAGATGCCCCAGATTTGCGGGCTGTGCGGATCAGCATCGGTCTCGCACTTCGCGTGATGCTTACGATGCACGGCGACCCACTCGCGCGTGACCATGCCCGTCGTGATCCAGAGCCAGAAGCGGAAGAAATGGCTCGCGATCGGATGCAGATCGAGCGCCCGATGAGCTTGATGGCGATGCAAGAAGATCGTGACGCTGGCGATCGTCACGTGCGTGAGCAGCAACGCGACGCCAATGTAGCCCCAGGCCGAAAGATGGAAAACGCCGCCGAACGTCATACCGAGTTGCACCTTAGTCTTAGCACAGACTTTACCGAACCGGCAGCACCGGAATGCGCATCAAACGCGAGACTGCCCCCTGTGCCTTCTAGTTCTTATGTCACCCCGGAGTCGAGGCGGGCCTCCCGCAATGCGCCGCGAAGGCATCGGAAGAGGGCTAGAGTCAACGGCACGGGAAGGACTATGGGATTCGGCCCTGCCAATTGCAAGGCTGCAGGTCTCGTTTGGCCGCAGCTTTAGTGTTGCGCCGCAACCGCAGTCTCGGTGAGACCCTGATGGGCCGTCGCGGAAGGCGTCGCGTTCGCGTCCATCAACGAACGTATCAGTGCTGCCGTGCCCTCACGCACGACCCCTTCCTGGCCCGTGAAACCGAACCCGCCAGCGCGACCGAGCGCGGTGTCGAGCGGCGTAAAGCCCTTGTGGTCCTTCATGGTCAGGTCTGCGCCGTGCGCCGCGAGAAACTTGATCACGTCGTCGTAACCTTGCAGTGCCGCGCCGTGCACCGCGGTGCGGCCGTCGTTCGCCGCCGCGTTCACGTCCGCGCCGTGATCGAGCATCAGCCGGATCGCGTCGATTGCTTCAGCTTGAGTCTTGTAGCGGCCGGTCGTGTCCTGCTCCTGCGTGCCGAGGCCCGCGGCCGCCATCAGCGGCGTAATACCGCTGCGCGTCGGGCTCAGCTTCGGGTCGGCGCCGTGCTCGAGCAGCAGGCGCATCGCCGGAATGTCGCCGGCCTTTGCCGCGCGCAGGAACGGGGTCGTGCCCGCACCGAGCATCATGTCGTTGCCACGGTCGAGCTTCGCGCGATACGGCGGCAGCTTCTTCAGCTGCGCATTCGGGTTCGCGCCGCGCTCGAGCAGCATGCGCGCGACGTCGAGCGCGCTGAGCTGATCGTCGATCACGTGCGGTGCCGGCCGGTTGGACGTCGGCATCGTGTTGAAGTCGATCGCGGCGTACAGCGCGCCGCGGCCTACGTAGTCGAGCAGGTTCACATCGGTTCCGGCCTTGATCAGCGCGCCCGCGACGTCGTAGTGGCCGTTGATCAGCGCGATCACGATCGGGCTGATGCCGTCCGGCGTCGTCGCGCTCACGTCGGCGCCGAGCTCGGCGAGCACCGGCACGCAATCGACGCAGCCTTCGCGCGCGGCGAACAAGAGCGGTGTGAGACCGCCGGGCGGCAACCACTTGTCGCGCGGCTCGGACGTGACTTGGCGTTCCCAAGGCTCGACGTTCGATTTCGCGTTCACGTCGGCACCGTGCATGACGAGCGCGCGGATCATCTCGATGTGGCCCTGGGCCGACGCCCACATCAGAGCCGTCTGGCCGTGCCAAGCCTCGCGCGCGTCGATCTCGGCGCCGTGCTTCAGCAGAGCTTCGGCCGCGTCTACGTGGCCGCCGCGTGCGACCGTCATCAAAGGCGTCTCGCCGTCGGCGCCGGCCATGTTCGGATCCGCGCCGGCCTTGATCAGGCGTTCGAGCATCGCTGCGTTGCCGTTGATCGCGGCTAGATGCAACGGCGTGACGCCGTAACGGTTTGCGGCGCCGGCGTCGGCGCCGGAGCGGAGCAGACGGTCTACGAGCTCGAGGTCGTCGGCGCGCACGGCCCAATGCAGCGCCGTGGTCCCGTCGGCTTCGGCCGCGAGCACTGCGCTCTTGTCGCGCGCGAGATCGAGCGCAGTGGCGCGGTCGCCGGACTTCACCGCCGCGACGAGCGGCGGCGTCGCGGCCTGCGCCGCGCCCGCGAACACCAGCGCTGCGACGAGCGCGGCGCGGGCGGCCGATAGCGTTACCTTCATTCCGCGATCCTCGCGCTCAAATTTCGGCGACGTGGCCCGTGCTGTCGCCCAGCTTGTCGACGTCGACGTCGGCTTTGGCGAGCAGGGTGACGAGCAAGTTCGTCATCGGCGTGTGCTCTTCGCACATCACGTGCCGCCCGCCGTTCAAGCGGCCGTAGCCGCCGCCGACGACGACGTTCGGCAGCGGGTAGTGATCGTGAGCGTTGCTGTTGCTCATGTTGCTGCCATAGAGAAGGATCGTGTGATCGAGCAGCGAGCCGTCGCCGTCCTTGTATGAGTCGAGCTTGTGGAGGAAATCGGCGAACAGCCCAATGTGGTAGGTCTGGATCTTGGCGAGCCACTCGAGCTTGTCGGCGCGATTCTGATGGTGCGACACCGCATGATGCCCTTCGGTGACGCCGACCTGCGTGTAAGTGCGGTTGCTCACTTCGCGCGCCATCATGAACGTGAATACGCGCGTGATATCGGCGCGATAAGCGAGCGTGAGCAGGTCGAACATCAGGCCGACGTGCTCCGCATATTCGAACGGAATTCCGGACGGCGCCTCGGGCACGTCGATGTTCGCGTTCTGCGCCGCCTGGGTCTCCGCTCGCGTGAGCCGCCGCTCGATTTCGCGCACGCCCTCGAGGTACTCGTCGAGCGTCTCGCGGTCGTGTGCGCCGAGGTCGCGCTGCAGCGCGGTCGCTTGGCCCGTGACCGCGTCGAGGATGCTGCCGTCCTCGTGGCGGCGCCGGACGCGCGCTTCCGCGCTGTCGCCTTCGCCGAACATCCGCTCGAACACCTTGCGCGGATTGATCTCCATCGGCATCGGCGTCGTCGGCGTGCGCCACGACAGCGTGTTCATGTAGATGCAGCCGTAGTCGCGGTCGCACGCGCCGATCAACCCGGAGTGGTCCTCGGTCGCGAGCTCGATCGACGGCAGAGGCGTGTCCTGGCCAATCGCACGCGCGGCGATTTGGTCGGCCGTGACGCCTGCGTACGCGTCCATGCCTTGCGTCGGCTTCGGCCGCACTCCGCTGAGCCAAGTCGTGGGGCTCAAAGAGTGCACTGCGGTCGAGTCTGCCGCGCGGTGATGCAGACGGCTCACGATGCTCAAGCGGCTACGAAACGGCTCGAGCGGCTTCGTGATGTCGTTGAAGGCGAAGTTCTTGCCGACCGTCGTCGGCGTGAACCGATTCATCACCATTCCGTGCGGCACGTAGACGAACCCCAAGCGAGGCGTCTGTTTCACGTTGCTCGCGAACGCCGGCACCATCGCGTCGAGCAGGGGCAGCGCGACGGCCGCGCCCAACCCCTGCAAGAACGTTCGCCGCCGCAGGTGCTTCTTGGTGATGAACATCGTCTATCGGCCCCCGGAAACCACTCGTTTAAGTGGTTGAAAAGCGGAACGAATGTTAAATGAAAAGCCCTTCCATATCGACGGCTCAGCGCACGCTTCATCGACCTGACATAAGTCGAGCGCCATGAATTTAAAGACCGTTCGCGGGTGGTGCGGTTCCGCCTTCGCGGCGACCGCATGCGAGGCTCGATACAAAACAGCCCCTTAGCCTATGTTCCGACGAGCAGCCGCGGCCTGCAGCGACTCGCGGCTCGAAGCAACGCGTAACCGCCAGGAGGCTCGATTTTTCTCAAGTGGCGACCCTGAGCGAGCCATGGCGTCGACACCCGCGCCGTTTGCGATCGAGCGCTCAGCTTTCCATGCCCCAGCGGCGCACGGTGCGTCGCTCGATTCCGCGGAAGATCACGTTCTCGACGAACAGACCGAAGAGGATCACCGTCAGCAACCCGGCGAACACCTCCGGGATCCGGAGTTGGTTCTTGTTCTCGAAGATGTACCACCCGAGGCCGCCCGAGCCCGAGCTCACTCCGAACACGAGCTCCGCGGCGATCAACGTGCGCCACGCGAACGCCCAACCGACCTTGAGCCCCGTGAGGATGCTCGGGAACGCGCCTGGGATCAGGATCCGTGCGATGTAACCGAGCCGCGAGAGGCCGTAGTTCTGGCCGACCATCCGCAGCGTCGGGCTCAAGGCTTTGAAGCCGGCGAACGTGTTCAACGCGACAGCCCAGAGCACCGCGTGCACGAGCACGAAGATCACGCTCCCGTCGCCGAGCCCGAACCAGATCAGCGCGAGCGGCAACAGTGCGATCGACGGCAACGGATTGAACATCGCCGTGAGCGTCTCGAGCAGGTCGGCGCCGAGCCGCGACACGCTCGCGAGCGCTGTGAGCAGCAGCGCAATCGCGAGACCGACGACGTAGCCCTTGAGGAGCAGCGATAGCGTGTACGCGCCGGCGCGCGGGATCGCGCCGGTTGCAACGCCTTTGACGAGCGCCGCGACCGTTGCCGAGAACGTCGGGAACAGCAATGGATTCGCGAGCCCGCGCGCATAGAGCTCCCATGCGAGCGCGAGCACGACGAGCAGCGCGCATTTGCGCAGGGCGCCGTTCGCGTACGCGCGCGCCCATACGGATTGCGGGGCGGCCGTCACTTCGAAGCCGCGCGGCAGTGGCGCAAGGGTGTGGACGATCTCGGGGCGGCTCGCGGCCGCGGGTCGAAGCTCGGGCATTCGCTTACGCTCCTTCGCGCTCGAACAAGAGACGCTCGATTCGCGCGGACAATAGCTCGCCGTCCGCGCTGCGCACGTCGCCGGCAGCACAGTCGATCTCCGCTTTCGCACGCCCCGGATGCGGGGTGAGCAGCAGGATCCTGTTGCCCACGCGTATTGCCTCCGCGATCGAGTGCGTGACGAACAGCACGGTGAATTTCGTGTCGGCCCACAGCCGCAGCAGCTCGTCCTGCATCTTCGCGCGCGTGAGCGCGTCGAGCGCGGCGAACGGCTCGTCCATCAGCAGCACCTGCGGCTCAATCGCGAGAGCGCGCGCGATCGCGACACGCTGTTTCATGCCGCCCGATAGCGTGTGGGGGAAGCTGTCGGAGAACTTTTCGAGGCCGACCTTCGCGATGTAGTGCCGCGCTTTGTCGAGAGCATCGCGGCGCGCGAGCTTCCCGGACGCGGTGAGCGCGAACACGATGTTGTCGCGCACGGTCCTCCACGGCAGCAGCTGGTCGAACTCTTGGAATACGAACGCGCGGTCGGGACCGGAGCCGGTGACGCGCGCACCGTTCAGCACGATCTCGCCTTCGACGGGCCGGACGTAGCCGCCGATCGCCTTGAGCAGCGTCGATTTGCCGCAGCCAGAAGGGCCGAGCACGACGAAACGGTCGGAGCGCAGCACGTCGAAGCTCACGCGATAGGCCGCCGTCACGAGCCGGTCGTCGGCGCGGTATTGCAGCGTGACGCCCGCGACGCGCAGCAGCGGCGCGTCAACTACCGGCGGCGCCATGGATCTCGGGAAAGAACAGGTCGCGCCACGATTCCGGAGCGTGCTCGATCGAGCCGATCGCGTGCATGAACTCGGCGTATTTTGCGACGTTTGCCGGCTTAGTCGTGAACTCGATCTCCGGGTCGCGCAGCACGTCCGCGAGCTCGTCCACCGAGAAGCCGGCAGTCGCTTCCGCCGCGAACAGAATCTCGGCGGCCGCGCGCGGATCGGCGCGGATCGCTTCGTTCGCGTCGCTGAGCGCGGCTAGCACGGCGGCACAGATCGCGGGATTCGCGGCGTGGAACTTCGCGGTCGTCGACAGCATCGTGAACGTCGTCGCGCCGTGCATGATCGCGTCGGTGCTCAGCACGGTGTGCACGCGCGCATCCTTGAGCTCGCGCTGGTGGAACGGGGGCGACGTGAAATGCGCGTCGATCTGGTTCGCGCCCGAGAGCAACGCGACGACGGCGTCCGGATGCGTCATCGTGACGGTGTAGCGGTCGAAGCGGAACGCCTCGCCGATCCCGTAACGATCGGCGGCGTACATTTGCATCGCGATCGACGGGATCGACACCTTGACCGCCGTAACCGCGATCTTGTCCTGCGCGCCGAGGTCGTCGAGGGTCTCGAGCCTGTCCGCCGTCGTGTTGAGGTACATCGGCAGCGAAGCGATTGCCGCGACGCCGCGCACGTCGGCGCCGCCGCGCGTGCGGTCCCACAGCGTGATGAACGCAGGCGGGCCCGCGGCGATGAAGTCGACCGAGCTCGACAACAGCGCGTCGTTCATCACGGCCGGGCCGCCGAGATCGATCCAGCGGACGCGCAAGTCGGCGACGCCGAGTGCGGCGGCGTGGCTCTCGATCAGCTTGCGCTCCTTCATCACGAGCAACGGCAAGAATCCGACGCCGCCCGCGCCGAGCGGTATCCGAACCTCGCGTGTGCGGCCGGTGCCGGAGCCGCTCGATCCGCCCGAGCCGCAACCCGCGACGAAAGCCGCGAGTGTGAATAGCAGAACGGCACGGCGGGAGCGGTGCGCCGTCGTCATTGGAGTCGGCTCAGTTGCCCGCGCGGGAAGAGGGCGCGCGCGCGCCGCGCGGCATCGTCGCGCGGGCGAGCGCGCCCACGTCAGCGAGCTCGCCGATTCGCCAGCACTGGTCGAGCACGTCGTCCACTTGTGCGCGCGGCAGCGCGAGCACGGATTGATCGACGAACTTCTCGCTTAGCTGTTCGTCGCTGAGCGGCCGATGCACGTTGCCGAGCGATTGCTCGACGAACTTCACGAGCTTGCGGCCGTCGCGCAGCGTGACCTCGATGTGCACTTGGTCCTCGCCGATCGATGGGTCCGCGACGGCGGTCGTCACGCTGCGCACGTGCGCGAGCTTCGGGTCGCGGATCGCGTCGTCGGTGAATTCCTGGAGCCCACCTTTGCCGCGAACGAGGCCGATCGCGGCCGCGTGATAGATCGAGTACTTGCTCTCGAGTGCGCGGCGCAGGTCCTTCTTGTTGCAGAGATCGAGCACGAGCGGCGCGACGCGCACGCGGACCGCCGCGATATCCTCGGCGGCCGGATGGTGCTCGCGGAACAGCTGGCTGCAGCCGTCGATCGTGGGATGCACGACGAGCCCGCACGCGTAAGGCTTGTAGGCGTTGTCGCGCAGCTCGAAGTCGACGCCGAGCCTCGCCGTCACCTTGTCGAGGTCGTACTCGGCCGTGGTGACCGCGGCGAAGCCGCGCGGCCCCTCGAGGGCGCGCTCGCCGGCCGTGAAGTCGGCGCGTCCGAACAGCGCGGCGGTATAGCCGTTTTGCGCGGCGCGGCCCGGTTGGAACGACTTCGCCATCGAGCCGAACATCTCGCGGATGCCGGCGGACTGTGTCGCCGCGAGCCCGAAAGCCCAGACCATCTGCTTGGTCGTGAGCCCGAGCAGCTTGCCCACCGCGGCTGCCGCGCCGAACACGCCGGTCGTCGACGTGATGTGCCAGCCGGCCTGGTAGTGAGCCGGGTAGACCGCGTTGCCGATCCGCGATTCGACCTCGAAACCCAAAATGAACGCATGCACGAAGTCGCGGCCCGAAACCGGATTCGCGCTCGCGTACGCGAACAACGCGGAGCCGACCGGCACGCTCGGATGAATGTAGTTCTTCGGCAACGTGTCGTCGTACTCGTGCACGTGCGAGCCGATGCCATTCAAGAGCGCGGCGTTGAGCGCGTCGAAACGTTCGGCGCGGCCGAGCACGCAGGCGGCCCGCTCGCCCGAGAACGGCTCGAGCGTGCGCGTAGCGACGTCGAGCGCGGGCTCGATGCTGCCGCCGAGCGCGCAGCCGAGATAGTTCACGAGCGCCCGCGTAGCCTCGCGCTGCACGTCGCGCGGGATCGCGTCGAGCGTGCTGTCGACGACGTAGGCCGCGAGGGTCTCGGTGACGGACATCTCGGCGCCGCCGTTCAGGCCGTGAAACGTACGCAATAGATCGGCGGCAGCGACGCGCTGACTTGCTGCCAGTGATCGCCTTGGTCGTCGCTGACCCAGAGGTTGCCGGTGGTGCTGCCAAACGCGAGCGTCTCGCCCGCCGCGTCGATGTCGAGCCCGTGGCGATAGACGATGTCGTAAGCATGCTGCTGCGGCAATCCGTCGCGCAGCACGTCGAAGCTCTCGGCGCCGTCGCGCGTCCTCGTCACGACGAGCGCGCCGTCGACCGGATAGCGCTTCTCGTCCTTCACGCCGGGCACGAACCATGCGGTGTTCGGATCCTCGGGGTGCACCACGACCGCAAAGCCGAAGCTAGACGGCTGTGCCGTCTGCACCTCGGAGCAGGTCACGCCGCCGTCGTCGCTCTTGAAGATTCCGTTGTGGTGCTGGATCCAGAGCCGATCGGGGTCGCTCTCGCACTGCACGATTCGGTGTGGATCCTGGAATGCGGGGTCGAGTGCCTGCTCCGGCGGCATGAAGGCCGCGCGCATGCCGCGCCCCTCGAGAGTCCACGACGCCCCGTCGTCGCGGCTCGTCCAGAGCCCGCCGCACGACACGCCGATCCGGATCGTCCGTTCGTCGCGCGGGTCGATCAGCACCGAGTGGATGCCGGGATAGTCCGCGCCGCCGCCGAACCAGCCTTTGCGCCCCGGATGGTTCCAGAGCGATTCGACTATCTGCCACGTGTCGCCGCCGTCTTTCGAGCGGAACAGAGCGCCTGGGATCGTTCCGCACCAGAGATCGCCTGAGCCCGGCGACGCCTCGAGCGCCCAGACGCGCTTGTTGTCCCATGGCACGGGCGTGCGGCGCGTGGGATCGACGTCTTCGACGCCCTCGGGCTTCGGCGGATACTTGGGCGCGTCGCGGTCTTCCCAGGTCGCCCCGCCGTCGCGCGAGCGCTTCATCTTCACGCCGAAGTGGCCCATGTCCTGCGCGACGAGCAGTGCGCCGTCGGGCGTGCCGAGCGCCATCGTGACGGGATCGCCGAGCAGCGCCGCGTACTCGATTCGCCACGCGGCGCCGCGCCTGCGGAGCACGAAAACACCTTTGCGCGTGCCTACGACTAAGCTGCCCATATCAGCCACCCGAGAGCGCCTGAAACACATACACCTCGCTGTTATCGGCGAGGCCGTCGGAGAGTCGGCGCCGGTCGCGCAAGTTGCGGCCGTCGACGAGCACCTTGATGTGCTTGCGAACCTCGCCCTGATCGTCGAGCACGAAGCCGCGGACCGCGGGCCAGCGCTCGAAGTAACGCTCGAGCAGCTCGGCGACGGTGCCGGCCGGCAGCGTCTCGGTCGGGCACTCCGTGTGCCGCGTGAGGTTAGTAGTGAAGTGCACGCTCGCCATCGGCCGCATCGCTCACGCCGCGCAGCGCGCGAGCACGTTGAAAGGCGCGAGCGCTGGGTTGCGGGCGTTCGCGAGCGGGATCAGCACGGTCGTCACGAGCGCGTGCTGGCCCGACAACACCGAATGGCTGATGCCGTCCGTGAACACCATCCACGAGGAAAGCGGAGGAAAGTGGATTTCCTGGTAGCCCTCGCGGCTGTCGCGGAACGCGGAGTTCTCCTTCATATAGTTGTGGATCCGGCGCATCGAGCGGTCGTACGGGCTCGAGTCGATGACTTGGAACAGCGGATAGACCTTGCTCAAAGCCGTCACCATGCCGCTGTACAGCCGGTCTAGCGGGCCTTTGTCGAGAGCGACGCGGTCGCGGCCGCCTTTCGCCGCTTCGACGAGCTCGCGATGGCGCCCGAGCAGCGCGCCGAAGCCGCCCTTCGTGCCCCAGACGCGGTCGCGCGTCGGGTGGATGTTCACGAAGAATCGCAGGATCCGGGCTCCGTTCGTGGCACCGTATGCGCCCGCGTCGATGTGCACGAGCTCGTTGCTCGAGCGCGGCTTGAGCTTGCGGCCCTGTTCCTCGATCGAGCGGAAGCTCGTGGTCCCGAGCGTCCAGCCCGGGACGTAGTCCGGCGTGATTCGGCGCAAGAACGCCTCGACGCGCTGGCCGTGCGTGCGCAAGATGCGCTCGATGCGGTCGCGCACGGCGGGGTCAGCTTCGAAGCGCGGAATGCTATTTGATTCAGGATGATAGCTAATATTCTTCACCTGAAGCTCACGAGGCAGCCCGGTCCGCATGAACTCGAGATCGTCCTCGCTCGGCAGCTCGATGGGGCAGCGTTGCCAGAACACGACCTCGGCGCGCTCCATCGCGTCCTCGACGTCCTGCGGGGTCGCCGCATCAAAGCTTCGAAGCGCGTACTGATCCATTGCGACTCCTGTGGCTCAGCTCAGCGGCGCGATGCCGCGCTCGGCAAACGCCATGTCGAGCTTGCGCGTCACATCGGTCACGGTGATCAAGCTCATGGCTTCCGGGTCTCGCACGCGCTGCCCCCAACGCAGCTCTTCGATCGGCCGGTGGAACTCGCGATCGACCGCTTCGGGGTACTTGTCGACGACGAGGTTCTGGCTGAAGTACGGGCCGGTGCGCAGGCGGTTCGACGTCGCATAAAGTCCGACGACCGGCGTGCGGACCGAGGTCGCCATGTGCGCCGGACCCGAGTCCGGACAGAGCACCACGCTCGAGCGTTTCAGAATGGCGAGCAACTGTTTCAACGATGTCTGGCCGATCAAGTTCGTTGGGCGGGATTTGCAGAGCTCGAGGATGCCGCGGCCGTACGTTCGTTCGATTTCGGTCGTGCCCCCCGTGAGCAGCACCCGCGCCCCGTAGCGCGTCTCGGCATAA
>Ga0134128_10004956_pt1 | contig 16194 bp, 12 predicted proteins | sample KB31754_FD_96462 | JGI IMG/M metagenome (GOLD analysis project Ga0134128, IMG submission 96462) | Terrestrial soil microbial communities with excess Nitrogen fertilizer from Kellogg Biological Station, Michigan, USA - KB3-175-4 | ecosystem: Environmental > Terrestrial > Soil > Unclassified ...
CCGTCCGGGACGGGAGCCGCTGAGCCCGCCGCCGTCTCACGCCACGCGCTTGCGGCGGAGCTTCTCGACCAGCGTGGTCCGGTTCAGGCCCAAGAGCTCGGCGGCGCGGTTCTTGTTGCCGCCGGTGCGCTCCAGCGCCTCGCCGATCATGCGGTCCTCGACGGCCTCCAGCATGGCGCGCAGGTCGGTGCCGTCCTGGGGGAGGCCGGGCATGGGGTTCCCCTTGCTGGGGGTCAGCGCGCGCGGCGTGCGGACGGCCGGGGGCAGGTCGGTCACGGCGATGGTCCCCTTGCCCTTCACGATCACCAGGCGCTCGACGAGGTTCTCGAGCTCGCGGATGTTGCCGGGCCAGTTGTAGGTCTCGAGCGTGGCCATGGCGCGCGGCTCGAAGCCGCTCACGCTGCGCTTGTTGCGCTCGTTCGAACGGCGCAGGAAGTGCTCGGCCAGGTGCGGGATGTCGCCCGAACGCTCGCGCAGGCTGGGCAGCTCGAGGGGGATGACGTTCAGGCGCCAGTACAGATCGGCGCGGAACCTTCCGGCGGCGACCTCGCGTTCGAGGTCGCGGTTGGTGGCGGCCAGGATGCGGACGTCGATCTGGGTCGGGGTCTCCTCGCCGACGGGGTAGAGCTCGCCGTCCTGAATCAGGCGCAGCAGCTTGGCCTGCACGTTCATCTCCATCTCGCCGACCTCGTCGAGGAAGATGGTCCCGCCGTCGGCCTGCGCGAAGCGGCCGGTCCGGTTGCTCGAGGCGCCGGTGAAGGCGCCCTTGGCGTGGCCGAACAGCTCGGACTCGACGAGGTTGGCCGGGATGGCGGCGCAGTTCACGGGGACGAACGGCTTGTTCTTGCGCGCCGAGCCGGCGTGCAGCGAGCGGGCGACCAGCTCCTTGCCGGTCCCCGAGGCGCCGGTGACCAGGACGGTGCAGCTGGTGTCGGCCACCTGCGCGATGAGCCCCAGCGCCGGCAGCATCGAGGGGTCGCTCCCCAAGAGCCACGGCGCGTGCTTGTCGCGCCAGGCGATCGCGTCGGGCTCGGGCTCGGGCGGCGCCGGCTTGAGCAGGGCGGCGACCGCCTCCTCGAGCGTGCGCGTCTCGAACGGCTTGATCAGGAAGTCGCGCGCGCCGGCGTGCATCGCGCGCACGGCGTCCGGGATCTCGGCGCTGCCGCTCATGGCGATCACCGGCGTCGCCGGCGCGTGCAGCCGCGCGGCGGCCAGGATGTCGAATCCGCTGACGTCCGGCATCCGGATGTCGGTCAGGATCAGGTCGAAGCGCTCCTGCCGCAGGGAGGCGAGGCCGGCCTCGCCGCTCTGGGCGACAACTTCGTGACCGGCGGCCCGCAGGATGCGGCCCAGGCTCCGGCAGAGTGACTCTTCGTCGTCGCAGAGGAGTATTCGGCCCATGGTGATCGCGGCGGGAAGCGTCTCAAGTTTCGCACGAGCCGTCCGATTTGAGCGAGGTTTTTTTTAGGATGATGGGCTACAAACTGCTACCTCGAATCCAGGCGGGTCTGGTGGCGCTGTAGGGATTTGGGCGTGCTCGGGGTCGACGCGCTGAGCTGACGGTGCCGATGTTCGGCCGGCCTTGGGCCGACTCGGCCGGGCTTGATTGTGCGGAACTGGCGGTCTAAACCGTCGCTATGAAGGAGCCCGCGCGGACGCTGATCGGGGAAATCGAGCGGGTGGTCTTGGTGCTGCCGGACGCGGTCCTTTACCGGGGCGCGTCGGCGGACGCGCTGGGGCGATTTCGGGCGGTCATGGGGGTGTCGCCCCCGCCGGGGCTGGCGGCGCTGCTGGCGGCGCACGACGGCGGTCTGCTGGGGCCCGAGGCGCGGCTCTTGACGATGGACGAGGCGGCGGCGCGGGCCACCGGGACCAAGCGGACGCCGGGGATCTCGGCCTGGCCGGCGGGGCTGTGGCCGATCGTCGACCGGGGCGCGCGGCGCTACGCGCTCGACGCCGAGGAGGCGAGCGGCGACGGCGAGTGGCCGGTGGTCGAGGTCACCGAGCAGGGGGTCGACCGCGTCGGGACCTCCTGCCTGCGCTTCCTGCACGTGTTGACCGCCGAGCTGGCGGCGAGCGGCATGCCGGGCGAGTCGGCGATCGCGCTCTGCGAGGCGCGCTGCCAGCGCGACCCGGGGTTGGCCGACCACTGGCTCGACTTCGCCGAGCTGCTCGAGCCGGAAGGGCGGGCGGCGGAGATCGACGCCACGCTGGCGGCGGCGCTGCGGGCGGCGACGCCCCCGACGCCGGCGCTCATGCTGGCCATCGGGATGCGCGCCGTGCGCGCCGGCGACGAAGAGGGGGCGCTGCGCGCGTTCAGCGACGCCATCGCGCTCGAGCCGGTCGGCGCGCGCGACGACGACGCGCGGCTCGACGCGGCGGCGCTGGTGTCGGTGCTGGCGGCCGATCGCGGCGACCTGACCGCGGTGGCGGCGGCGCGCGGCCTGCTCGGCGAGGCGACGGTGGCGACCGCCGCGTTCTGGCGTGGCGAGGCGCTGGCCGCGCTGGCCGAGCCGTCGGGCGCGGACGACAAGGCTTCTTTCGACGGCCCCCTTACAAAGGTCGGGGCCCTGGCCGTCCGGATCGTCGGGGCGCTCGATCCGCAGGATCGCGATCTCGCCAAGCTGCGGGCGCCCACCCCGGCGCTGCGCGAGGGGCTGGCGCGGCTGCAGGCGGCGCGGGAGGAGCTGGAGGCGGGGCGGGCGGACGCGGCCGCGCGCGAGGCGCGGGCGATCGCGGCGACGCCGGCGCTGGCGGACCTCGGCGCGGCGCAGGCTTTCTTGGCCGAGTCGCTCAACGCCGTGCACGCGCCCGACGCGGCGGCGGTCGCCCGGCGGGCCATCGAGCTGAACCCGGCGCTGGTCGACGGCTGGCGCGAGCTCGGCGACGCGGAGCTCGAAGGGGGACGCCTCAAGGAGAGCGAGGCGGCGTTCCGGCAGGTGGTGGCGATGGACGCGACCTACGGTCTCGGCTACGCCAAGCTGGCGCAGGTGCTCTTGGAGCAGGGGCGGACGCTGGAAGCGCTGGAGGCGATCGGCGAGGCCGGCAGCCGCGGCGGCGACCCCTTCTTCATCGCCGCCATCCGGGGCGACATCTATGCCGAGATGGAGCGTCACACCGATGCGGCGGAGGCCTACGATCTGGCGCTGGCGTTCGAGCCCGACGATCACTGGGCGCTGCACCAGGCGGCGCTCGAGCACGGCTACGCGGGGAACAGCACGCGCGCCTCGGAGCTGTTCGCGGCGGCGCTGGCGCACGACCATGACGGGTGCCACCAGACGCTGGTCGACTACGGCGACCACCTGCGGCGCCTCGGGCGGATCGGCGACGCGGTCAAGCTCTACCGCAAGGCGGTGGCGGCCGTTCCCGGAGATCCCGACTGGAAGCAGACGCTGCGCGAGGCCGAGCGGGAGCTGCTGGCGGCCCCCAATTGACGCTCGACGCAGGTCGCGACGCCGATCGAAGCCCCGCGGCCCCGAGCACCATTATGGTCGTGAGCCGCTCGGGGGACGCCGGGCGGGACACCCCCTCGATTTTCGGCCGTCTTGCATCGTATACGCCTGTCTCGTAGAGTGGAATGAATGGATCACCTGGAGCAGCTGGAACAGCAAAGCGTCTACATCTTTCGTGAGGCGTTCCGGCACTTCGAGCGGCTCTGCATGATGTGGTCGATCGGGAAGGACTCGACGGTCCTGCTCTGGCTGGCGCGCAAGGCCTTCTTCGGGCACATCCCGTTCCCGCTGGTGCACATCGACACCAGCTACAAGCTCCCCGAGATGATCGCCTACCGCGATCGCCTGGCGCTCGAATACAAGCTGCAGATGGTGGTGGGCCAGAACAAGGCGGCGCTCCTGGCCAAGGACACCTTCCCCGAGAAGCTGAAGGCGAATCCGAAGCTGACGCTCGAGGAGCAGGCGGCGGCGCGCACCGAGTGCTGCGGCAAGCTCAAGAGCGGCGCGCTGGCCGCCACGCTGCACGGCACCGGCGAGCGGATGCGGATGAACCTCCAGACCGGCAAGTACGAGGTCGACCCGGACCGCGCCGCGTACACCGGCGTCATCGTCGGCGCGCGCGCGGACGAGGAGGGGAGCCGCTCGAAGGAGCGCTACTTCTCGCCGCGCGACAAGAACGACGACTGGGACGTGGGCGATCAGCCGCCCGAGTTCTGGAACCAGTTCAAGACCGACTTCGCGCCGGGGACGCACGTGCGCATCCACCCGCTGCTCGACTGGACCGAGCTCAACATCTGGGAGTACATCAAGCGCGAGAAGATCCCCACCGTGTCGCTCTACTACGACCAGGGGGACGGGACGCGCTACCGCAGCCTCGGCTGCGGGCCCTGCCAAAAGCCGATCAAAAGTACGTCAAAAAATGTGGACGACATCATCGTCGAGCTCAAGAGCGGCGCGCTCCGGAACATCGCCGAGCGGTCGGGCCGCTTGCAGGACGGCAAGCACGGGCTCGAGGAGCTGCGGCGCAAGGGGTACATGTGATGCCCGAAGCCGCGCGCGAGACCTTCAACGTCGTCATCGTCGGTCACGTCGACCACGGCAAGAGCACCGTGGTCGGACGCCTGCTGGCGGACACCGGCGCCCTGCCGCAAGGGAAGCTGGAGTCGGTGCGCCGCGAGTGCGAGCGGACCGGCAAGCCGTTCGAGTACGCCTTCCTGCTCGACGCCCTCTCCGACGAGCAGGACCAGGGGATCACCATCGACACCGCGCGCTGCTTCTTCAAGAGCGGCAAGCGCGATTACATCATCATCGACGCCCCCGGCCACATCGAGTTCCTCAAGAACATGATCTCGGGCGCCGCGCGCGCCGAGGCCGCCGTGCTGGTGATCGACGCCAAGGAGGGCGTGCGCGAGAACAGCCGGCGCCACGGTTACATCCTGTCGATGCTGGGCATCAAGCAGGTGGTCGTGTGCGTGAACAAGATGGACCTGGTGAAGTACGACCAGGGGCATTTCAAGAAGATAGAGTCCGAGTACCGGGCGTTTCTGGAGGGGATCGGCGCCGTCAGCCCGCGCCAGTTCGTGCCGGTCTCGGCGGTCGCCGGCGTCAACCTGGCGACGCGCGGCAAGGAGACGCCCTGGTACGACGGCCCGACGCTCCTCGAGCTCTGCGACGCGCTCCCCAAGGCGCCGTCCAAGATCGACCAGCCGCTGCGCATGCCGCTGCAGGCGGTCTACAAGTTCACCGAGCACGGCGACGACCGGCGCATCTTCGCCGGGCGGATCGAGGCGGGGAAGGTCGCCGTCGGCGACAAGGTGGTCTTCTCGCCCTCGAACAAGATCTCGACCATCAAGAGCATCGAGGGGTTCAACACCGCGCCGCGCGAATCGATCGAGGCCGGGTGGTCGACGGGCTTCTCGCTGACCGAGGAGATCTACGTGACCCGCGGCGAGGTGATGAGCCACGTCGGGCGGCCGCCGCAGGTCTCGACGCGCATCCGCACGAATCTCATCTGGCTCGGCAAGAAGCCGTTGGTCGGCGGGCGCGACTACAAGATCAAGCTCGGCACCGCCGCCCTGCCGGTGCGGCTGGAGAAGATCAACAAGGTCATCGACGCCAGCGAGCTCGACCGGCGATTAGAAAAGGGCGAGGTCGGTCGCCACGACGTGGCCGACGTGATCCTCGAGCTGCGCCAGCCGGTGGCGTTCGATCTCACGGCCGACTGCGAGGCGACCGGCCGCTTCGTCATCGTCGACGGCTACGACGTGGCGGGGGGCGGCATCATCACCGCCGCCGTCTCCGACGACCTGCGCGATCTGCGGGCCGAGGCGCGCACGCGCGACTTCAACTGGGTGCCGGGCGGCGTCTCCGCCGCCGACCGCGCCGCCCGCCAGGGCCACCGCGCCGCGCTGGTGATGTTCGTCGGCAAGGCGGGGACCGGCAAGCACCACTACGCGCGCGCGCTCGAGAAGTCGCTGTTCGACGCCGGCCGCAACGCCTACATGCTCGACGGGCAGAACGTGCTGCTCGGGGTGGACAACGACCTGTGGGTCGACGCCGCGCAGTCCGAGCTGGTGCGCCGCTTCGGCGAGGTCGTGCACCTCTTGCTCAACGCCGGCCACATCGTCGTCTCGACCACCAACTCGATCGGCCTCGGGGACGCCACCGCCGTCCAGGCGCTGGTCCCCGACGCGCCCATGCTGCTGGTCGACGTCGACCCCTCGGGTGCCAGCACGCAGGCCTGCGACCTTCGCGTCGCCGGCACCGAGCCCGAGGCCTTCGTGATCGCCAAGATCGTCGCGCTGCTCGCCGAGCGCCAGATCACCGGGCCTGCCGCTCCTTAGGGCGCGGCGAAGGGATGGCCAACGAAAACCTCGGGCATGAACTTTGCCAGTCGAGGTCGTGCCCGCGTGTGACAGAGTAACGCCCGAATGGAAGCGGAAGTCGCGATCGAGAGCGAGCGCGCGCCGCGCCCCGAGCCGTTTGCGGCCGAGGTGCTGGCGCGCGAGCTGAACGCCGGGCAGCTGGAGGCGGTGCTGGCGCCGCCGGGGCCGACGGTGGTCGTCGCCGGCGCGGGGTCGGGCAAGACGCGGGTCATCACCTACCGGCTGGCGCGCCTGGTGGCGACCGGGGCCGACCCCCGGCGCATCGTGGCCGTCACCTTCACCAACAAGGCGGCCGGCGAGCTGCGCGAGCGGGTCGACAAGCTGTTGTGGGAGCGGATGAAGGTCGGCAGCCGGGGGCTGTGGGTGGGGACGTTCCACGCCGTCTCGGCGCGCATCCTGCGGCAGTGGGGCGAGGCGGTCGGGCTGCGCAAGGACTTCGTCATCTACGACGACGACGATCAGAAGCGGCTGCTCGGGCGGGTGCTGACGGATCTCAAGGTCCCCGAGCGGATGTTCCCCGTGCGCCAGGTCCTGTCGGCGATCGACCGCGCCAAGAACTCGGGGGTCTCGGCGGCGTCGTTCAACTCCGACGACTACTTCGACGACGTGATCGGCAAGGCCTACAAGCTCTACGAGGAGCGGCTGGCGTCGGCCAACGCCACCGACTTCGGGGGCCTCTTGATGCGGACGCTCGATCTGGTGGCCGGCGGGACGCCCGCCGCGCAGGAGATCGCGGAGCGGTTCGACCACGTGCTGGTCGACGAGTTCCAGGACACCAACAGCGTGCAGTACCGGCTGGTTCGGCTGCTCGCGCGCCGGACCGGCAGCATCACCGTCGTCGGCGACGAGGACCAGTCGATCTATCGCTGGCGCGGGGCCGACATCCGCAACATCCTCGACTTCGAGCGCGACCACCCGGGCGCGCGCGTGGTCAAGCTGGAGCAGAACTACCGCTCGACCGGCAACATCCTGCGCGCCGCCAACGCCATCATCGAGAAGAACAGCGAAAGACGCCCCAAGCGCCTGTTCACGACAGCGGGCGACGGCGATCCGCTCGTCGTGTTCGAGGGGGAGACCGAGCGCGACGAGGCGGAGTTCGTCGCCTCGCGGATCGAAGACGCGCTCTCGACCAATCTGGCGCCGCGCGACTTCGCCGTCTTCTACCGGACCAACGCGCAGTCGCGGGTGCTGGAAGACGCGCTGCGCGCGCGCGATCTGCCGTACGCGGTCGTCGGGGGCACGCGGTTCTTCGATCGCGCGGAGATCAAGAACCTGATCGCCTACCTGCGCGCCATCGCCAACCCGGACGACGGCCTGGCGCTGCAGCGGATCGTCAACGTCCCGGCGCGCGGCATCGGGGCCTCCACCGTGGACAAGATCGGCGACCTCATCTACGAGCGAAAGATCTCGGCCTGGGCGGCGCTCGAGCTGGTGTCGACCGACGAGCAGCTGCTGGGCGCCGGCCCGCGCAAGAAGGTCGCCGCGTTCGTCGAGATGATGCGCAAGCTGCGCGCCGAGGGCGCCGGTCTCGGGCCCGCGTCGCTGGCCGAGAAGGTGCTCGAGGAGAGCGGCTACCGGGACGCGCTGGCGGGCGAGGCGACGCTGGAGGCGGAGGGGCGGAGCGAGAACCTGCTCGAGCTCGTGGCGCAGATGCGCGAGTACGAGCGCGAGGCCCTCGACCCGCCACCGACGCTGCACGGGTTCCTCGAGCGCGTCGCGCTGGCCTCCGACGTCGACGGCTACGACCCCGAGAAGGGCGCCGTCTCGCTGATGACCGTGCACACCGCCAAGGGGCTCGAGTTCCCGGTGGTGTTCATCACCGGGCTCGAGGAGCGGATCTTCCCCCACGCGCGCAGCGTCGACGACGACTCGGCGGTCGAGGAGGAGCGGCGCCTCTGCTACGTCGCGGTCACGCGCGCCCGCACGCTGCTCCATCTTTCACGCGTCCGCCGCCGCCGCCTCTCCGGCCAGGAGCTCCCCGGCATCCCCAGCCGCTTCCTGCGCGATCTGCCGGCCGAAGGCGTCGAGCAGATCGTCACCGCCCGCCCGCCCGAGTACGCCGCCTACGGATCGAGCGAGGGGCGCGGTCCCTGGGGCGGCCGCTGGAGCCGCGACGAGGAGACCGCCGCGACGTTTCCCCGCCGCGACGAGTTCGCGCATCTGCCGCCCGGGCGGCCGCGCGGGCCGGCGGCGCGTCCGTCCGCGCCGCGTGCCAAGCCCGGCGAGATCGTCGTCGAGTACGACGCGGAGAGCGCGCCTGGTCCCGGCCTGCAGGTCGGCGCCAAGCTGCGCCATCCATCCTTCGGCGTCGGCGAGGTACGCGCCTGGCAGGGCGCGGGCGCCGATCTCAAAGTGACGATGAAGTTTGCGAGCGCGGGCGTGAAGACGATCCTGGCGCGCTTCCTGTCAAAACCCTAAGACCTCACGAAATTTTTCGTGACTAATGTTACGCCGGCGGGCGTCCGATTGGAGATACACTCCAACCATGACTGCCATCAGCCTTTCACTCGCCCTGTCTGCCAGTCTTCTCTCTCCAAGAGCGGCGCCTGCGCGCGCTGCGGTCACCCCGGCGCCGGTCGTCGTCGCACAGGCCGGCTATCCCCCGCCGCCCCCACCCGAAGCCGAGGAGGTCCCTTCCCCTCGCCCGGGTTGGGTCTGGGTTCCCGGCAACCACGAATGGAACGGGCGCCGATACAAGTGGCGCCGTGGCCACTGGGAGCACGAGCACCGTGGGCACATGTGGCGCGCCGCCCACTGGGAGAACGGAGTATGGGTCCAGGGCGGGTGGGTCGAGGCCGGCCCGCCGCCGCCTCCCGCGCCGCCGCCGCAGCCGCAGTACGCCGAGCCGCCCCCGCCCCCGCCGCCGCAGGTCGAGATGCAGCCGGCCCCGCGTCCGGGCTGGATCTGGATCCGCGGCGCGCACGTCTGGCGCGATGGCCGCTACGTCTGGACGCCCGGTCGCTGGGAGCACGAGCGCCGCGGCCGCGCCTGGCGCGAGGGCCACTGGGAGCGCCGCGAAGGCCGCCAGGTCTGGGTCGAAGGCGAGTGGAGATAGGGACGGGGGGGACTTTGTCCTCCCCACCGGCCCCCCTCTTTGAGTTGACGCCGGCGCAGCGAAGCTGCGCCTCCCGTCGGTGAACTCGCTCCCTGCGGTCGCTCTGGCGCCGTGGGGAGCGTGGCATGGCGGAGGTGGCCGCGGGGCCACGCGGGTTCGCGTGGTAGCATCGAGGGGTGTCCGCTGGCCGGCTTCTGGAGCGCCGCTTCGAGGACGCAGCTGAAAATGCGGAGCAGTTCTTCATGAAAGCGGGCAGGGTTCACCGGGCGGCTGAAGCGCTCGCCGGGCGCCTGGCGGCCGCCCGGATCCCGTACGCGATCGTCGGAGCGATGGCTCTCGGGGCACACGGCTACGAGCGCGTCACGGCGGACGTCGACCTGCTCGTCACGCGCGAGGGGTTGGCCGAGTTCAAGGCCACCTACCTCGGCCGCGGCTACCTGGAGAAATTCCCCGGGAGCAAAGGGCTGCGGGACACCGAGAACGGCGTCAACGTCGACGTTCTCCTGGCCGGCGATTTTCCGGGCGACGGATTGCCGAAGCCCGTCAGCTTTCCCGATCCGGCGGGGACCGCGGTCGAAGGAGATCGCTTTCGGATCCTCGCCCTCCCCAAGCTCGTGGAGCTCAAGCTCGCCTCGGGGATGACCGCCCCGCACCGCCTCAAGGATCTCGCTGACGTCCTCGAGCTGATCAAGGCAGCGAGCTTGCCGGCTGACCTCGCCGGCCAGCTCGACCCCTATGTCCGAGAGAAGTACGCCGAGCTCTGGCGCGCCGCACAGACGCGAGACCCCGAGTAGCACGACGACTCAAGGGCGGCGATTTCGCCCTCGTCACGTCGTCGGACTGGTTCGCTCCGTCGTGGTGGCGTGCTGGCGGAGTCCGCGCGGCACCAGCAGCCGCTCGACGAGCTCGAAGAGGCCCTGCACGGCGAGGGCGAGCAGCGAAGCGGGGATCGCCCCCTGGAGGACGAGGCCCATGTCGTCGAGGCGGATGCCGGTGAAGATCGGCTGGCCGAGGCCGCCGGCGCCGATGAGCGCCCCCAGCGTCGCGGTCCCCACGTTGATGACGGCGGCGCTCTGGATCCCGGCCAGGATCAGGGGGCTGGCGAGCGGCAGCTCGATGAGCCGCAGCCGGGCCCAGGGGGAGAGGCCGAGGGCCTCGGCCGACTCGCGCAGGCTGTCGGGGATCCCGCTCAGGCCGGCGTGGGTGTTGCGCACGATGGGCAAGAGGCCGTAGACGAACAGGGCCACGATCGCGGGGAGCGCGCCGATCCCGAAGAGGGGGATCATGAAGACCAGAAGCGCCAAGGTCGGCAACGTCTGGACCACGCCGACCGCCGCCAGCACGGCTTGACCGAGGCGCGGTTGTTTGGCCGCCAGGATTCCCAGCGGGAGCGCCACCAGGATCGCGGCCAGGAGCGAGATGCCGACCAGGACCAGGTGCTCGCCGACGCGACGGAGCAGGGCGCGCCCGGGTGTCGCCGAGGCGGGCGCGGCGGCAATGCCGAAGCGTTCGCGCACGAAGGCGGCGGCGACCGCGGCCTGGGGGACGCGATCGAGCTGGGCGCGTGCGTTCAGGGCGGTCATGGTCGCTTCGTCGATGCGCCCCGAGAGGCGCTGCAGCGCCGCGACCGCGGCGGGCCCGAGGCGGTCGGCGATCTCCAGGCGATAGAGGAAAACGGCGTCGTAGCGCTGGAAGAACTGCAGGTCGTCGCGCAGCGGCAGGAGGCCGTAGCGGCGGATCTGGGGATCGGTGGTGTAGAGGTCGGTGGCGTCCACGGCGCCGCGGGCGAGCGCCCGGTAGGCGAGGTCGTGGTCCAGGCCCTGGACGCCGGACTGCGGGAGATCGTAGCGGCGGCGGAGGGCGGGCCAGCCGTCGTGGCGGCTCATGAACTCGTTGCTGAACCCGAAGCGCAGCTCGGGGTGCGCCCGCAGGTCGGAGATCTGCGCCACGCCGAGCGCGCCCGCGCGCGACGCCACCATGCCGATGGCGTACGTGTTGTTGAAGCCGAGCGGTTCCGTCATGCCGATGCCGCGCGCGGCCAGCTGGCGAATCAGCCAGGCGCGGTCGCGCGCGGGCGCGCCGGGCGCGGTGCCGTCGCGGGCGAAGATCTCGTCGAGCAGCGTGCCGGTGTACTCGGGATAGACGTCGACGGCGCCGTTCGCCAGGGCGTCCCAGAGCACGCGCGAGCCGCCGAGGCCCACCTGGTGCTCGACCGGCACGCCCGCCGCGCGCTCGAGCGCGGCCGCGATCTCGGCCAGCACCACCGACTCGGTGAACGCCTTGGAGGCGATCCGCAGCGTCCGTGGCTGGGCGGCGCGCGCCGGACGCGGCGGCGCCGCGAGCGCGAGCGCCAGGCCGCAGGCGAAGAGGCGCCAGAGGGCGCGGGGAGCGGTGGCGAGACTCACGCGCCCGCGTGCCCTCCGGGGCCGAGGTCGGCGAACCGTTGCGCGCGCACGAACGCCGTCACGAACGGGGAGGCCGGGCGAGAGACGAAGTCGTCGAGCGAGCCCTGCTGCACGACGCGCCCCTCGCGCAGCAGGACCAGCACGTCGCCGAGGCGGGCGGCCTCGGCCAGATCGTGCGTGACGAGCACGACCGACTTGGCGAGCCGGTGGAAGATGGCCACCAGGTCGTCCTGCAGCTCGGCCCGCACGAGCGGATCGAGCGACCCCAGCGGCTCGTCGAGGAAGAGCAGCTCGGCGTCGAGCATGAGCGCGCGCATGAGCGCCACGCGCTGCTTCTGGCCGCCCGAGATCTCGCTCGGGTAGCGCGCGAGCGTCTTCTCCGAGAGCCGCACCAATTCGGCGAGCTCGGCCACGCGCGCCTGGATGCGGGTGGCCGGCCAGTCCAGCGTGCGTGCCACCAGGGCCACGTTCTGCCGCGCCGTCAGGTGGGGGAAGAGGCCGCCGTCCTGCACGACGTAACCCATCTGCGTGCGCCCGCGCCGCAGCGCCGCCCGGTCCAGCTCCGCCTCGCGCAGGAGGACGCGCCCCGCCTCCGGACGGACCAGCCCCAGCATGAGGCGCAGGGCGGTCGTCTTGCCGGACCCGCTCGGCCCCAGCAGAACCGTGGTCCGCCCGGCCGGCACCTCCAGGCTGACGTCGTCGAGCGCCGTGGCGCCGTCGAACCGCTTGCTGACGGAGACGAGGCGCAAGATGGGCGCGACGGGCGACACGGCGTTCACGAAAGCGCGTACCGCGGCAGGCGCATCAAGGTCGTCTGCAGCCCCTCGGCGAAGGTGGGATGCGCGTACTCGCCGTCGACGATGGCGCGGGCCGAGCCCCCGGCCTGCATGAGCGTGCTGAAGACGTGAATCAGCTCCCCGGCGTCGGCGCCGACGATCGCGGCGCCCAGCACCCGCTCGGACTTGGCGTCGAGGACGATCCGCACCACGCCGGCCGTCTCGTCGGTCTCGATGGCGCGCGCGATGTTGCCGAACGGCATCGTGGCGACCTCGATCTGCAGGCCCTGCGCGCGCGCCGCCCGTTCGGTCAGGCCGACGCCCGCCACCTGCGGGTCGGTGAAGATGGTGGTGGGGACCAGGCGGTCGGTCCGCTTCCGCGCCGGGTGGCCCAGGAGCACGTCGTAAAGAACGCGGTGGTCGTCCCAGGAGACGTGCGTGAACTGGGGGCCCGGCACGCAGTCGCCCAGGGCGAACACGCCGGGCTCGGAGGTCTGGTAGCGCTCGTCCACCATCACCTTTCCCTGCGGGTCGCGGGCGACGTTGCCCGCCTCGCAGTCGAGGTCGGCGGTGTTCGGCGTGCGGCCGGTGGCCACCAGCAGGTGCGACCCGGCGAGCACGCGGCCGTCGCCGAGGCGCACTTCGATCCCGGCGCCTGCCCGCGCCACGGAGGCGACCTGCGCGCCGAGCTCGAGCCCGATCCCCTCGCCGCGAAAGACGCCGGCCAGGGACTGGGAGATCTCGGGATCTTCGCGCGACAGGAGTCGGTCCGACCGCTCGACGAGCGTCACCTCGGCGCCGAGGCGACGGAAGATCTGCCCGAGCTCGCAGGCCACGTAGCCGCCGCCCACGATGAGCAGGCGCGCCGGCAGGCTGGTCAGCGCGAGCGCGCTCGTGCTGGTGAGCGGCCCGACCTCGGCCAGCCCCGGCAGGTCGGGCAGCGCCGGGCGCGCGCCGACGTTGATGACCACCTGCGGGGCCTGGTAGCGATCGCCGTCGACCTCGACCATCCGCGGTCCGACGAAGCGGCCGTGGCCGCGCACGAATTGCAGGCGCTCGCCCGCCCCGGCGAGCCGGCGCTCGACCCCGGCGCGCCACCGCTCGACGATCGCCTCCTTGCGCGCCATGACCGCCGCGAAGTCGATCGTCAGGCCGCTCGTCCGGACGCCCAGCCGCTCGCCCGTGCGCGCCACGTGCGCCGCGCGGGCGCTCGCCACCAGCGTCTTCGTCGGCGTGCACCCGGCGTTGGTGCAGGTGCCGCCCGGCTTGCCCCGCTCCAGGATGACCACCTGTTTGCCGGCGGCGGCCAGGCGCGTGGCGAGCGGGACGCCGGCCTGACCGGTCCCGATGATGATGACGTCCGCGGTCCGCGCCGACGGTGACACGCCAGGCTCCTAGCGGCCCATGAGCGCGATGATGTTGCCGTCCGGATCCTTGAACCAGGCCGACTTGATCGGCCCCATCACGTGCACGTCCCCCTCCCGGGTCACCCCCGGAAAGTCGTAGTGCTCGAAGGCGATCCCTCTTTGTTTGAGCCCCGCGACCGTGGCGCCGATCTCCTCACCCAACCGGAAGTTGAGCGCGGTCGCCTTGTTGGTCCCGGCATACTGGGAGCGGTAGACGATCAGGTTCGTCTGGCCGCTCTCGAAGGTGATCGCCTCCGTTCCCTCGACGCTCAGCACCTTGAGCCCCAGCGTCCCCTCGTAAAACTTGCGCGCCACGGGCAGGTCCCTCACAGCCACCGTCGCGATCACGTCCTTGTTATCGAGCATCGTCGCCTCCTCCCAAGTTTCCCTTAGGGATAGTACCGACTTCCGGGCTGACCAGGTGCCCCGCCCCCGCCGCCAGCAGCGCCAGCGCCGCGCTGGCCAGCATGAGGGCGCGGAACCCCGAGAGGTAGGCGCCCTGGAACGCCGCCCGGGCCGGGGCCCGGACCGCGGCCGGAAGGCCCGCCAGGTCGGCGCCCCCGAGCCGGTCGCGTTGCGCGTCGACGATGCGCCTCGCCGCCGGCGAGAGCGGCAGCGCGGCGAGCGCCTCGTCGAGCGAGCGGCCGAACCGGTGCAAGAGCAGCACGCCCAGCGCGGCGACCGCCAGCAACCCCGCCGTCCGCGCCGCGGCGTTGTTGATTCCCGAGGCGAGCCCGGCGTGCCGCGCGTCGACGGCCGCCATGACCGCCGTCGTCAGCGGCGCCACCGTCAGCCCCATCCCGAGCCCCAGCGTCAGGATCCCCGGGAAGAAGGTGCGCCAGTAGCTCCCGCCGATGCCGGCGCGCGCGAGCAGCAGGAACGCGGCCGTGGTGACCAGCGGGCCGCCGACCAGCAGGGGGCGGGCGCCGAGCCGCGTGGCGAGGGCGCCCGCGCGCCCGCTCAGCGCCGACACCAGCAGCACGAAGGGCAACAGCGCCGCCCCCGCCTGCGCGGCGGAGTAACCCTGAACCTGAATCAGGTTGAACGGCACGAAGAACAGCGCGCCCCCCAGCGCCGCATAGAGAAACAGCGTGAGCAGGTTGGTCCCGGCAAAGGCGCGCGAGCGGAAGAGCCGCAAGGGGACCATCGGGGAGGCGACCCGGGCTTCGACCACCACGAAGGCCGCCAGGCAGGCGCCGCCCAGGGCGAGCAGGACGATCGTGCGCGCGGCGCCGAGGCCGGTGGGCCCCGCCTCGATGAGCGCGTAGACGAGCAGGCCCAGGCCCAACGTCGCCAGCGCGGCGCCGGCGACGTCGAGGCGCGGCGGCGCGTCGGGGTCCCGGCTCTCCGCCACCCGGCGCGCGGCGAGGCCGACCACCGCCGCGGCGATCGGCAGGTTGAAGAGGAAGAGCCAGCGCCAGGAGGCGTGCGCCGCGACCCACCCGCCCGCGACGGGCCCGATCGAGGCGGTGATCGCGCTCCACGCCGACCAGGTGCCGATGGCGCGCCCGCGCTTCTCCGGCGGATGGCTGGCGTTGATGAGCGCCAGGCTCCCCGGCACCAGCAGCGCCGCGCCCGTCCCTTGAAAGGCTCGCGCGCCGATGAGGAACCAGACGCCGGGCGCGGCGCCGCAGGCGCCCGAACCGAGGCCGAACATGATCACGCCGACGGTGAACACCGCCCGGCGCCCGTACCTGTCCCCGAGCGCGCCTCCCACCAGCACCAGCGCGGCCAGCATGAGCGCGTAGGCCTCGACGATCCACTGCAGCTGGCCGACGGTGGCGCCCAGGCTTTCCTGCATGACGGGCAGCGCGACGTTGACCACCGTCCCGTCGAGGAACGCCATGCTGGAGCCGAGGATCGCCGCCAGCAGCGCCCAGCGGGGATCGTAGGCTCGCCTTTCGGTCATGTGCGCCCCGCGCTGGCCGCGCCGGCGCTAGCGGCGGCGCCGGCGGCGGAGGACGAGCGTCGTGGCCGTGAGCGCCAGGAGGACGAGACCGTGCGGGCTCCCGTGCTCCGGGCCGACCGCACAGCCACATCCGCTCGAGCCGCCGGCTTTGGTCGGTCCGCTCGTGCCGGCCGTCCCGGCGTTGGTCGAGCCCCCGGCGCCTCCGGTCCCAGCCGTCGCATGGCCGCCGGCCGCGCCCGCCATGCCGCCGCCGGCCGCGCCGCCGCTGCTGCCGGCCGCGCCGCCGCTGCTGCCGGCGTTGCCGCC
>Ga0134128_10004957_pt1 | contig 16194 bp, 13 predicted proteins | sample KB31754_FD_96462 | JGI IMG/M metagenome (GOLD analysis project Ga0134128, IMG submission 96462) | Terrestrial soil microbial communities with excess Nitrogen fertilizer from Kellogg Biological Station, Michigan, USA - KB3-175-4 | ecosystem: Environmental > Terrestrial > Soil > Unclassified ...
CAGCGTTGACCCGCTCCCGTCGTAAATCGCGGGCAGAAGGCTCGGAGCTGACCGAAGAGCGCGCCGCGAGGGCGGCGGCAACGGAGCCGTCGAGCCTAGATTGCACCGGGTCTAGCGCGACGTCGAGCTGACGTCGGCTGATACTGCTCGCAGCAAGCTGCGCTCCCCCTTCTTCGTCGCGGCCAAGAGCCTCAGCCAGCGAAGACCGTCAGAGACGGCTCGAGACCGAACCGGGGGAAGACGACGGTATTGAATCGGGTAATGGCGCTGATCTTCTCGCCGGCCAAGGTGATGACGATCAGGCAGTTTGCCTCCGGGACCGCGGTCACCGGATTGAGCATGTACACGCCGAAGGCCGGCTGCCCGTTCGCGCGGGCGGCCGGAAGCAGCCGGTAGCGCCTCCCATTTCGGTAGGCGGTGATCGCGAAGAACAGCCGCGCGAGGTCGCGTCCCTGGTACTCCAGCGGCACCGGTGGCATCCGCACCCACACGTCGTCGGTCATCAGCGCCGCGAGCGCGTCGGCGTCGCTCGCCTCGAAGGCCTGCACCAGCCGGTCAAGCGCGGCCCGCTCGGCCGGCGAATCGGGCAGCGGCGGCAGCTGATCGGCTGACGGGAGCTCATGGCTGAGCGTCGTCCGCGCCCTCTTCAGGGCGCTGGCGACCGAGTCCTCGCTCGTATTCAGGGTCTGCGCCACCTCGCGAGTCGAGAAGTCGAGCACATCGCGCAGGACCAGCGCGGCCCGCTGGCGCGGCGGCAAGAGCTGCAACGCGGTGATGAACGCGAGTGAGATGGCTTCCCTCGACTCGTACCTGGCCTCGGGCCCGTCCGGGTACGGCTCGAGCCAGACGACCTCGCCGAGCCTGGTCGGCTCCGGTGGCTCGACATCGGGGGAGGGCCAGGCGGCCGGCGGACGGCGGCTCTGCGAGCGCAGCATGTTCAGGCATCGGCTGGTGGCGATCTTGTAGAGCCAGGTCCTGATCGACGCGCGCCCCTCGAAACCGGACAGGCCCTTCCAGGCCGCGGTCAGCGTCTCCTGCAGGGCGTCCTCGGCGTCGGTCACCGAGCCGAGGAAGCGATAGCAGTGCACCTGCATCTCATGCAGATGCGGGCCGACCAGCGCCTCGAAGGCGGCCTGGTCGCCGGATCGAGCCTGATCGATCAGCTCCGTCGTCACGGTTCCATCCTCGCAGTCCTAGTGCCTAGCAATGCAGACACCACGCAGCCGCGAAACCGGGCGGTCCCGCATCGCCCGATTTCATCGCTCGCCCGTGTCAGTACGAGCAAGACACTGCGACGGAGGATCACAGATGATTCCAAACCGCACCCGACCAGGCTGGACGCTGGCCCTGGCGGGTTTTGGCCTATTCATGACCGCACTGGACAACATGGTCGTCACGACCGCGTTGCCGGTCATGCGGCAGTCGCTGCACGGCAGCCTGTCCGATCTGGAGTGGACGGTCAACGCCTACCTGCTGTCCTTCGCCTGCCTGCTCCTGACCGGCGCCGCGCTGGGCGACCGGTTCGGCCGGCGCCGGATGTACTGCGTCGGCCTCGCGATCTTTACCGGCGCGTCCGCGGCGGCGGCGTTGTCCCCGTCGATCGGGGCTCTGATCGCCGCCCGGGTAGTCCAGGGCGCGGGCGCGGCCATGGTGCTGCCGCTCACCCTGACCCTGGTCAGCGCGGCCTTCCCGCCGGAAAAGCGGAGCGGCGCCATCGGGATCTGGGGGGCCATCGGCGGGCTCTCGGCCGCGAGCGGGCCGGTGCTGGGCGGCGCGGTCACCCAGAGCATCAACTGGCACTGGATCTTCTGGATCAACGTACCGGTCGGCCTGGCGCTGATCCCGCTCTCGGCCGTCTTCCTGACGGAGAGCTACGGACGCCGAGCCCGGATGGACCTCGGCGGGCTCGCGTTCGTCGGCACCGGCCTGTTCGGCCTCACCTGGGGGCTGGTGCGCGGCAACTCGGTGGGCTGGGGCAGCGGTGAGGTGATCGGCGCATTCCTGGCCGGGCTCGTCCTCCTGGCCGGGTTCTGCTGGTGGGAGCGGCGCACCGCCGAGCCGATGCTGCCCCTGGCGCTGTTCGGGCGGGTCGAGTTCTCGACGGCGAGCGCGGTCAGCTTCTTCATGTACGGCAGCGTGTTCGGCGCGCTGTTCCTGATGACCCAGTTCCTGCAGTCCGCCCAGCACTACAGCCCGCTGCAGGCCGGAGTCAGGCTGCTGCCCTGGTCGGCCGCGGCCATGATGGTCGCTCCCGTCGCCGGCAAGCTCGCCGACCGGTACGGCAACCGCCCGTTCATGACGGCCGGCATGCTTGCGCTGACGGTCGGCTTTGGCTGGATCGCGGCCATCGCCAGGACCGACCTCGGGTACGGCGAGTTGTGGGTGCCCTTGCTGTTCGCTGGCGTCGGGCTGGCGCTGGTCCTGCCGACCGCCTCGGCCGAGGTAATGCGTTCGGTGCCGATGAGCGATGCCGGAGTCGCCTCGGGGACCAGCGGTGCCCTGCGTCAGCTCGGCGGCGTGTTCGGGGTCGCGCTGCTGGCCGCCGTCTTCGCGCGTAGCGACGTGTACACCTCGCCGGCCGCCTTCACCGACGGCCTGCGCACCGCGCTCTGGGTGGCCGCCGGGCTGTCGACCGCCGGCGTCCTGTCAGCCCTGGCCGGATGGCCGCGCCCGGCCAGGGCATCGCACAGCGGGGGTTCAAGGCGGTCCCGCCCGCTACACCCCCCGCCCGCCACCCAGACCAGCACTGAGCTGGAGCTAGATCTGGCCCGCTGAGAACTGCTCGAGGCCGTACTGGCTGGCGATCGGGTCCCAGTTGTTGAGGAACGCCTGCTTGTCGTTCGTCGCTGTGTTGTCCTCGGCCGTCGCGTTGTTGTAGTAGGTGTTGTTGAACCCGTAGGAGCAGCTGGAGCTTTGCTGCTGCTTGGCCCAGTTCAGGTAGTCGTTGTCGATCTGGAGCGAGACCTGCAGGGCCGACATCAGCTGACTCTTCAGCGTGGCGCCGTTGGGCAGCTTGTCGAACTGCAGCGTCTGCACCTGATTGAGCTCGCTCGACCGCGAGTTCGCGATGTCGCCGATCTGCGTCACGTCCTGATCGATGTTGACGCAGTTCCCTGTGTTGTTCACCAGGGTCTGGGCATCCCACTGCGACCTGGCCTGCGCACTGCTCACCAGCAGGTTGTTGATCGCGGTCGCCTCGCCCTGCGCGGTCGGGCCCCCGCCGTCCGACGGCGAGTTGTTGTTGGCCGGAGTGGTCGGGTTGGTGCTGGGGCTGCCCGGCGTGGTCACGGTGATCGTCGTCGAGGGATTGGCCGGGCCGTTGTTCTTCTTGAGCGCGAAGAAGTACACGGCGCCGACCACCACGACGGCGACCGCCACGGTCGCGGCGATCACGCCGACCAGGGCACCGCGAGGCTTCTTCGGCTGCGGCGGTTGCTGGGGCGGCTGCCAGACACCCTGGGCGGTCGGTCCGAGCGGCTGACCCGGGTACTGCGGGTAACCCTGAACCGGCTGCATCGGGCCCGTCTGGTACGGCGGAATCGGGCCGGTCTGATACGGCTGCTGCCCTTGCTGGTACGGCGGATAGCCGACCGGCGCGCCGCCGCCCTGCCAGCCCTGAGTCGGCTGGTTTTGCGGGGGCGGGGTCTGACCCGGCGGTACCTGCTGCGGCGGGGGAGTCTGACCCGCGTACTGGGTCGCGAAGTCCTGCCACTGCGGCTGCCCGGTCACCGGTGGCTGCCCGGTCACCGGCGCTTGCCCGGCTGCCGCGGCGCCGGCCACGGCGGCTGCCGCGCCGACCGCGCCGATTCCACCGGCTGCCGCTGCGGCCGCTGGTGGCATGGCCTGGTTCGTGCCTGGAGCAGGAGCGTCCGGCGAGGTGACCGGCCCGGCCGCGAGCTGGGTGGCGGGATGGATGACCGGCTGGTCGCCCGCACCGGCGGCTGGGACCGCTCCGGCCGCGACGCTCGGTGATCCGGCCACCATCCCGATCGCCTTGCCCAGGTCGGTCGCGAAGTCCGTGCAGGTCGCGTACCGGTTGGCCGGTGACTTGGCCATCGCCTTGGCCAGCACCTGGTCGACCGTGCCCGGCAGCTCGGGGCGCTTGGACACGAGCGACGGCGCGGGCTGGGCCAGGTGAGCGTTGATCAGCGCCAGGCCGAGATCGCGCTGGTACGGCGGTTCGCCGGTCATCAATTCGTACGTGGCGCAGGCCAGCGCGTACTGGTCGGCCTTGCCGTCGGTGTCGCGGCCCTCGATCTGCTCGGGCGCGATGTAGTCGAGCGTGCCGACGAACTGGCCGGTAGAGGTCAGGTGACTGGCCAGCGTCTGCTTGCTGATGCCGAAGTCAGACAGGTAGACGTGGTCGTTCTCGTCACCGAGCTGATTGCGCTTTCCGCCGGTGTTCCGGCCACCGGCCGCGTCGAGCAGTATGTTGGCCGGCTTGACGTCGCGGTGAATGAGGTCGTGCGCGTGCGCCGCGTCGAGCGCGGCCGCTACCTGGCTGATGATGTTCCAGACCCGGGCCGGTGACAGCACCTTGCCCGAGGCGAACAGCGACCGTACGTCGCCGCCCGATACATAGCGCATCGAGATGAAAAGGAAACCGCCCGCATCGCCCGCGTCGTAGACCGGAATGATATTGGGATGATCAACGGCCGCGGCCGCCCGCGACTCCCTGATGAACCTGGTACGGAACGCGGTATCGGCAGCCAGTCCCGGAGCAAGCAGCTTCAGCGCTACTCGACGGTCCAGCCGTTCATCGTGGGCGCGGTACACAACGGCCATCCCACCCTGGCCGATCTGTTCTTCAAGCCGATACCCGGCAATCTTGTCCCCCGGGTTGACATTGACCGGCGCCGAATTGGTCTCGTCGCTCACAGCATCTTCCTCAGAACGAAGCTAATAGCACCCCTGACAGCGAACGCGGATAGAGCCGTCGTCGGCAGTCCCGCCGCCGCGCCAAGTAGAACCCTCCCGGGCGACAACTGTAGTCGGTTAGACCCGCGCCGGAAATAGTGCAGTTACTAAGGGCCAGCAAGACTTTGCACGAAGTGATGCCCGTCGCCCGCCCCGCAGCTGCCTCGCCAGCATAAGACCCAGTTGAGGCGGTTGGTGCGCTTGATCGATAACCGGTCAGAAGGTCGGCTTGGTTGAGGTGAGACCGTCCAGAAAGAACGTTATTCGCCAGGCTTCGCAGCGAGCTGCGGCTGGTCGTCATGGCCCTGGCCGTGACGAGGTCGACCGCGCTCTAGGTATCCATTGCTAGCTCTGTGCCCAGGTTGTCGGTCAGCTCGACGGTTGGCAGCTCGTCGGCCGGGTCGGCCGGCGACCACGCGGTCGCACCGATGGCATCGAGCGCGGCCTGGGCGGCGGCGTGCTTCTCGTAAATAAAGAGCACTGACCCGCCGTCATTGATGCTCAACGCCTCGCGCAGCGCCTGCACCGGGCCGTGCGCGTGCCTGATCGTCATGGTCGGCCTGGCCTTGCGCATGGCCTTAGCGATCAGGTCGCGCATTTCGCCAGGGATCCGGCCGCGCAGGTCGTCGTCCTCGTAAATCACCGCCGCGCCGAAATTGGCGGCGATCGCCTCGGCGGCTTCGGCAATCAGGTCATCGCGGCGGTCGCCGGGCAGCGTGACCACGGCGGTCCGCTGGCCTGGCCAGGTCGAAGCGACCAGCTCTCCGGTGGCGATCAGCGCCGCCGCGTTGTGCCCGTAGTCGACCAGGATCGGGACGGGAGATGAGCCGCCGCTATCGGACTTGGCGTACAGGTTGCCCCGGCCCGGGTTGGCCTGGTGGGGCGAGAACGAGGCGAGCGCGGCCCTGATGTCCTTCACCGGGACGCCGACCGCGCGGCAGGCGGCCGTGGCGGCGAGCGCGTTCGCCACGACGTGCTTCGCCCGGCCGCCGAACGATCCTGGCAGCTCGGCGGCGTCCATGATCACCCGCTGCGTGCCCGCCTCGGTCTCGGTGAGCTGGCCATCGCAGACCTCGTAGCAGATGCCCCCGGCCCGCTTGTGCTGCTCAAGCACCGCGCAGCCGGGAGTGACGCTGAAGAGCCTGATCACCGGAGCGTTCCGGCGGACCGCCGGCCGCTCGGCGATGCTGGCGGCGGCCTGATCGCTGGCGTTCAGTACCACGCACCCGCCGGGTTTCAGCTCCTCGGCGATCAGCGCCTTCACGTTGATCAGCTCGTCGAGGTCATCGATGCCGTCGTCACCCAGGTGATCGGTACCGATGTTGGTGATCACCGCGACGTCGGCCTTGTCGTAGCCGAGACCGCGCCGGATGATGCCGCCGCGCGCGGTCTCCAGAACGGCCGCCTCCACGCTGGTGTCATCGAGCACCATCTCGGCCGACCTCGGGCCGGACGCATCGGCTTCGAAGACGCACCGGTCGTCGAGATAGACGCCGTCGGTGCACGACATCCCGGTGCGCAGGCCCGCCTGGCGGAGGACCTGGGCGATCATCCTGGTCGTCGTGGTCTTGCCGTTGGTTCCGGTCACGGCCAGGATCGGGATCCTGGACTGCGTGCCGGGCGGGTAGAGCCGGTCGATGATCGCCTCGCCGACGTCCCTGGCCCGGCCCTCCGCCGGATGCAGGTGCATGCGCAGGCCCGGGCAGGCATTGACCTCGATCACGGCAACTTGTTGTGCCGCTCCGAATAGGGGCGCGCTGATGTCGGCCAGCCGCAGGTCGATGCCGCAGATGTCGAGCCCGGTCGCGCAGGCGGCGCGGCGGCACAGCTCGGCCACATCCGCGTGCACGAGGTCGGTGACGTCGATGCTGGTGCCGCCGGTGGACAGGTTGCCGTTCTGGCGCAGGCTGATCTCCTGGCCGGCGGCCGGGATCGCGTTGGGCACCAGGCCGTACGCGGCCAGCTGGGTGAGCGTGACGTCGTCGATCGTGATCTTGGTCAGCACGCGCGAGTGGCCGTGGCCGCGCTTCGGGTCGGCGTTGACCTCCTCGATCAGCTCGGTGACGGACCGGACGCCGTCGCCGGTGACGGACGGCGGACGCAGTTCGGCCGCCGCCGTCACCTGGCCGTCGACGATCAGTACCCGGTAGTCGTGACCCGGGACATAGGTCTCGACGATCACGGCCGGAGCGCCGGTACCTTCGGCCGCGCGGCGGTAAGCCTGTTCGGCCTGCGCGGGCGTACGGACTCCGACGGTGACGCATTTGCCGTGATTACCGTTCTTCGGCTTGACCACAACCTGGCCACCGAGCCGGTCGAGTGCCTGGGCGGCCTCGGCGGCGCTGAGCGCGGCCACGCCCTCTGGCACCGGAATGCCGGCCCGGGCCAGGAACTGCTTGGCGAGCACCTTGTCGCCGGCGATGTCCACTCCGAGCGCCGAGGTCTGCTCGGTCATCGCGGCGCTGACCAGCCGGCGGTACACGCCGTAGCCCAGGCGCAGCATCGAAAGGCCGCCCACCCGCCGGACCGGGATCCCGCGGTGGCGGGCGGCCGTCGCGATCGCAGCGGTGCTCGGCCCAAGGCGCTCTCGCTCAACCACGAGGGCAATCGCCTCTAGCTCGGCGACGAAGCTCGGCAAATTTTTCGCCAAAATGTCTGTTACGACGGTGGTCGCCAGCTGGTAGAGCCGCATCGGCACGGCCGAGTCTTCTGGTTCGTCCTGCGGGCACTCCGTCATCACGTCGTAGCGGCCGTCGGCACCGGCCCACATCGTGCGCCCCAGATTCACCTCGCGCCCGGTCCTGGCCGACAGCTCGAGCATGACGTGCTCGACGACGTGGCCGAAGTAGGTCCCTGCCGCCAGCTTCTCGATGAACCCGCCGGGGCGGCCCGCCGCGCAGTGATGCTCGCGCAGACCAGGCAGCGCAAGCGTCAGGCGCTCGCCGAAGCCGGGGAATTCGGTGCTCTCGCGGCCGGTGAACTCCTCAAGCTCGAACCGCGCGATGCAGACCGGCGCGGTCGTGAAGACATTCGGTCCGGCGAGATGACGCACATATTCCAGCTGCAATGCTGCTCCTTTTATCGCTGGTTCAGCTCAGTACCGCGCGTGGGCGGGGCCGATGGCGGGGGAGCGGCTGGCGATGTCGAATACGCAGCCCGCGGGAAGCAGGTGCAGGCGGACGTCGAAGAGGGTGATCGGGTCGGCGTCGGTGGCCGCGTGCACGACCGTCGAGTTGGCCGCGTCCACGACGCTCACCACGCCGCTGCCTAGTACTTCGAAGCTGTCGTTCTGCACGCAGATCGCGGTGTTCTCGTCGATGCCGACGCCGAGCCGGTCGGGATCGAGCGTGACCGCGCTCAGCAGCCTGGGCAGCCGGCCCCGCTCGCCGAAGTGCATGTCGATCAGCATCTTGGGCATCAGGCCGAGCCCGGGCCCGGTGCGCACCGTGGCCGTCGACACCTCCGCGCCGTTGCCGCCGAGGATCATCGTGCGGCCCATGGCCGTCGCCCCGGCGCTGGTGCCGGCCACCATGAGCCCGCTGGCGAGGCGTTCTTGCAGCTGGTCATTGACCTTGGAGCCGACGAGGGTCTGGAGCCTGGACTGGTCGCCGCCGCTGAAGAATACGCCCGTCGCCTCGTCCAGCAGATCCTGGGTTTCCTGGCTGTCGGCGTCGGCGCGGCCGGTGATCGGGAGTTCGCGCACATCGCGCGCGCCCAGCTTGCTGAACACCTGCTGATACTCGGCCAGCACCTGGCCAGGCACACCGGTCGCCGTGGTGACCACCACGATCCGCGCCTTCGCCCCGCCGCACAGCTCGGCGAACCGCTCGAGAACGCCGGTACCCCGGCACCGGTCCTCGGCTCCGCCGATGATCAGCAGGCGACCTGGATTTCCCCCGCTATCCACGCCCACGACGCGTTGTTACCCTAGGTGACTCTGCGTCAACCTCTGGACTAGCTGGCTGGGCCTTCGCTGCCGAGGACGCCGCGAGTCTGGCGGGCATGCCGGCTCGCCGTCCGTGGCCTGGACAGCTCGTCCGGCAGCTGCAGCAGCGGATTGGTAGCGCTTGCCACCACGTCGCTGGCGATGTCGATGACGCGACGACCTCGGCTCCTGGCCGCGTTCCTGAGCTGCTCGAAGGCCTGGCGGGGCTGGATCCGGTGCCGTTCGGCGAGCACGCCGATGGCCTGTTCGACCCTGACCCGGGCCATCAGCGCGTGCTCAAGCTGGCCGATTGTGACGCGGAGGCGGTCGGCCGCCGTCGGCTCCTTGGTCTTGTCGTCGGCGTGGGTCTTGTCGCTGCCGGGCTTGTCGCCGTTAGCGGGTCGTTTGGCTCGGGCGGAGAGCGGAGCGCCCGGCTCGCTCGCGGCCAGTTCGGCGGCGAGCAGGTCGGCTAGCACCATCGCGCTGGTCAGGTCGGGCAACTCGGCGCCGCCGACCCGCCAGCCGTCCTTCGTGCGGCGCACGACCGCGTCGTCCGCCGACGGCAGCATCAGGGCAGCGTCGTCCCCGACGTTCGCCGCACCGCCCTTCGGGCCGCCACGAGCTTCTGTCATGAGGTAACAGCCAGTTCCTCCATCCGCTGCTTAATCGCGCGCACGGATGGGTTCGTCAAAGTGCTGCCGTCGCCGAACAGCACGGTGGGTACGGTCTGGAAGCCGCCATTCACCTTCATGACGTACTCGGCGGCCTCTGGATCACGCTCGATGTCGACCTCGGTAATCTCGATGCCCTCACGGGCAAGCTGGTTCTTTAGCCGCCGGCAGTACCCGCACCAAGGCGTCGTGTACATCGTCAGTGGCTGGGTCATCCGGTCGCCCTCCTTGGCCGCCATTGTCGCACCTGAACCTTACTAACGCCCACGGCTGTGACCTGCTTCCTCAGATCGCCCGCGGGTTTGCCCGTTGTTGGGACGTCAGAGGCATGAGGGAGGATGGCGCGAGGATGAGACGGCTTGATTGGAGGTCCCCGTGAGTACGGACGCTGGCGGTGCGCAGGGGGTGCTGGCGGCGCTGGATCCTGAGCAGCGGGAGGTCGCGCTGGCGGTGCGCGGGCCGGTGTGCGTGCTGGCCGGAGCGGGCACCGGCAAGACCAGGGCCGTCGCGCACCGGATCGCCTACGCCGCCGCGACCGGCGTCGTGCGCCCCGACCGGGTACTGGCCGTCACGTTCACGACCAGGGCCGCGGGCGAGTTGCGCGGCCGGCTCAGGCAACTCGGCCAGCAGGTGGTGCCCGGCACCGGCCTTGAGCAGGTTCAGGCCAGGACATTCCACGCGGCGGCGTTGCGCCAGCTCACGTTCTTCTGGCCGGCCACGGTCGGCGGGCGGCCCCCGGCCGTACTCGAATCCAAGCTCAGCCTGCTCTCCGAGGCGGCCAGGCGGGTCCGGGTCAAGCTCGAGGCGGCCGAAATGCGCGATGCGGCCGCCGAGATCGAGTGGGCGAAGGTCACCCAGGTCCGGCCGGACGACTACCCGCAAGCCTGCGAGAAGGCGGACCGGTCGGCTCCGATGCCGGCGGCCAGGCTCGCCGCTCTGTACGCGGCCTACGAGGAATTGCGTACCGAGAAGAACCTGGTCGACTTTGAGTCGGTGCTTGAACTCACCGCTGCCATCCTGGCCGGTCACCCGGCCGCCGCGGCCCAGGTCAGGGACCGGTACCGGTACTTCGTCGTGGACGAGTACCAGGACGTCAACCCGCTGCAGCAGCTCTTGCTCGATCAGTGGGTTGGTGACCGGGAGGACGTGTGCGTCGTCGGTGATCCTCGGCAGACCATCTACTCCTTCGCCGGGGCGACTCCGTCGTACCTGACGAGGTTCCCGCTGCGCTACCCGGGCGCCATCGTGGTCCGGCTGATCAGGAACTACCGGTCCTCGCCCCAGGTAGTGGCGCTGGCCAACCGCGTCTTCGATCAGTCCGACCGGCTGATCGCCCAGCGGGAGCCAGGCGATGCGCCGAAGCTGACCGAGTACTCCGATGAGCCTGCCGAGGCGGCCGACGTGGCGCGCCGGATAGCCGCCCTGATCGCCTCGGGGCGCCAGGCGAGCCAGATCGCCGTGCTGGTCAGGACCAACGCGATGACGGTCGGATTCGAGGAGGCGCTGGCCGGCGCGGGCGTGCCGTTCCAGCTTCGCGGGGCCGAGCGATTCTTCGACCGGCCCGAGGTGAAGCAGGCGGTCGGCCTGATCAAGGTGGCGGCCAGGTCGGCCGCGGACGACGAGTCGCCCAGCGACCAGATCCGGCCGGTGCTGACCGGCCTCGGCCTGACCAAGGACGCCCCCGCCGGGCGCGGCAAGGCCAGGGAACGCTGGGAGTCGCTCGAGACGCTCGCCCTGCTGGCCGATGACTTCTTTGCCGCTCATCCGGACGCGCGGCTGGCGGACCTGTCCGCGGAATTGCAGACGCGCAGCACGATCGGGCTCGTGCCATCGGCGGCCGGAGTGACCCTGGCATCGCTGCACGCGGCCAAGGGGCTGGAGTGGGACGCTGTGTTCTTGCCGTGCCTGACCGACGGCGCGCTGCCGATCGTGTACGCGCAGACGCCGCAGGCCGTCGAGGAAGAGCGAAGACTGCTCTATGTGGGCCTGACCAGGGCCAGGGAGTTGCTGTACCTGTCCTGGTCGCTGGCCAGGGAGCCAGGCGGACGCTGGGCAAGGAAGCCGTCGCCGTTCCTCGACGACCTGCGACCGACCCGTCGGGGGCGGTGAGAGCTGGCGCGGGCTCGTCCTGCTCTGGCTGCCGGGCGAAGATCCTGGGCAATGCGTTCTCGCTATAAATGCTTGTTGGGTTTGACTTTTCTGATGAGGAGGTGCGGCGGTGACCAAGGCACTCGATGCCGTGGTAGCGCTGCTGGATCTTGAGCAGATCGAGCTCAACATCTTCCGCGGTCGCAGCCCGGAGGGAGAGCGGCGGCAGCGGGTGTTCGGCGGTCAGGTGGCCGGCCAGGCGCTGGTGGCCGCCGGCCGGACCGTTCCGCAGGACCGCCCGGTGCACTCGCTGCACGCGTACTTCATCAGGCCCGGCGACCCGAGCGTGCCCCTGATCTACCTGGTGGACCGGGTCAGGGATGGCCGGTCGTTCACCACCAGGCGGGTGTCGGCCGTCCAGCACGGCAAGACGATCTTCACGCTCTCGGCGTCGTTCCACATCCCGGAGCCCGGTGCGATGCACGCCCGGGAGATGCCATCGGTGCCCTCGCCCGAGGAACTACCGACGGCGGCCCAGCGGCTGCGCAAGCAGTTCGGCGACGCGGTGGACACGTCGGCTTTCGCCAATCCGATCGACATCCGCTACCTGGGGCCGCTTTCTCTCGAGGCGGCGCAAGACCCGACGCTGCGTACGACGCACAGCATGGCCTGGATCAAGGCCGACGGCGAGTTGCCCGATGACGAGCTGCTGCACGTGTGCCTGGTCACCTATGCGTCCGACATGACGCTGCTCGACTCGGTGCTGCTGGCCAACGGACTGTCCTGGAATGACGGCCGGACGGCAGGGGCGAGCCTGGACCACGCGATGTGGTTTCACCGGGCGTTCCGCGCCGATCAATGGCTGCTCTACGCGCAGGAATCGCCGGTCTCGGCGGGCGCTCGCGGGCTCGCCAGGGGCGAGCTGTACACCCGCGATGGAGACCTCGTCGTCTCGGTCGTCCAGGAGGGCCTGATCCGGACGGCGAAGCCGCACTGACAGGTGGGCTCGTTGTGCCTGGTGGGAGGCTCTTGGGTAACCGTCTGGAGACGTCACCAAAAAAAGAGTTGCCTGTCCGTGGTACTGCTGCCTAAGGTCTTTCTAGTTCACACATCAGCGAGGCGGTCAAGTGATGCTGCAAAGAGGGAGGTGCCCGGGATGCTGAGCCTGTTCTCCACGATCGATGCCATAGAGCCGTCGTGCGCGCGGATCCGCACGGGCGCCTGGCTCGGCAGCGGCAACATCCCCGTTCCCAATGCCGATCTGCTGAACAAAGCAGCCCTGGTGTTCAAGCCGGAGGCCGCCTTGGCTCTTCCGCGCACCGAGGGTCCGTCTGTCCGCCTGCAAGGGGATCAGTCTGCCCGACCGCAGGCGCGCAAGGCCTATCTGTTCGGCAATGGCACCCAGGTGGCTGGCCAGGCGGAATACGCCAGGCAGCAGCACATGAGCAACCTGAAGTTCGCCCACAAGACCCGTATCGCTACGCAGAGTGGCGGTGCTTTGGGTCCGCATCCGGCGAGGGATCCGGTCTAAAAAGACCGGCCAAGATCCCCACGAGGCCGCGGACCCGAAATCGGGTTCGCGGCCTTAGTCATGCAAGGCCACGTTTGTCAGCGCAGACCAGACGCTGCGAGATTGCAGATGAGAGGGGATGAGCCGATGTACCGGCTAGGACCCGCCGCAGTCATAGAGGACTCAGCGGCGGCCGAGGCGGAATTCGTGCGGGTGACCGCGATTAGCAGGAGCATGCCGGTCGCGGTTGTGGTGAAGCCGGCCGGCCGGACCGGAGTGGTCCGTGGTCGCGAACTGCCTTGTGCAGGCGACCCTGACTTGTTCTTCGCCGAGTCGCCCGATGATGTGGAGCTTGCCAAGTCGCTTTGCGGCGACTGCCCGGCCCGTAAGGCGTGCCTCGCCGGCGCCATCGAGCGTCGGGAGCCGTGGGGAGTCTGGGGTGGCGAGTTGTTCATCCGCGGTGAGATCGTGCCGCGCAAGCGGGCACGTGGGCGCCCTCGCAAGGACGAGGTAGCTGCCTAGTTACCGGAGGGCAGTTAGCAAACACCAGCAGTGCGGTCTCCGGATGACCGTCCGGAGACCGCGCTGCGGGGTTTGGTCCGCTCTACGTGGTCAGGCGGTTGGCACCGGGTCGGCACCGGCATCGACGGTGTCGGCTGGACCGTACCCGGGGATCCACCGCAGCACCTCGGCGCGGAACGGCGCCGAGGCTCCTAGCTGGCACAGCACGCCGATGCCGGCCGTGGAGACCCGGTGGATCAGGATGTAAGAAGGCGGCAGGTTCAATAGGCGGCCGATGTTCTGCCCGCGCAAGTCCGTGACCCGGCTGGTCTGCTCCCGCATCCACTCGCGGCTGAACGTGAACTCGTCCTGCTTGGACGGATCGGCCAGCGGAGCCAGGTAGGCCTTGAGCGCGTCCAGGTCGACCGTGATGCCGGGCCGCAGGAAGCCAAGCTCGCGAAGTTCTGCCTCCACGACGGCGATGTCGCCGTCGGTGTGCACCAGCCAGAGCATCTTTCCGAAGATCGGCGGCAGCCCGTCCGGCAGCCGGTCGGTGGCCCCGAAGTCGAGCACCCCGAGCCTGCCGTCGTCGAGCAGCCGGAAATTGCCCGGATGCGGGTCGGCGTGCAGCAATCCGGCCCTGGCCGGACTGGAGAACAACAGCCGCACGAGCAGCAGGCCCGCCCGGTTCCGCTGCTCCTGGGTACCATCAGAAATGATCTTGGAAAGCGGCGTGCCGTCGATCCACTCGGTGACCAGCACGTGGTCGGTCGCCTGGAGGACCCGCGGTACGAAGATGTCCGGATCGTCGGCGAAAGCCTGCTGGAAGGCAGCCTGGTTGGCGCCTTCGAGCCGGTAGTCGAGTTCTTCGGTGACCCGCGCTCGTAGTTCGTCGAGCAGTGGCTTGACCTCAAGACCGGGCATCAGCACCCCGAACAGCCGGCCGATCCGGCTGATCTGAGTGAAGTCGTTGATCAGCGCCTTGCCCGCACCCGGATACTGGATCTTGACCGCGACCTGCCGGCCATCGTGCCAGCGCGCCTTGTGCACCTGCCCGATCGACGCGGCGGCGGCGGGATTGTCGTCGAACTCGGCGAACGTGTCGCGCCAGTCCTCGCCAAGATCGGCCGCGAGCACCCGGTGCACGGTCGCCGCCGGCAGCGGCGGCGCGGACTCCTGCAGCCTGGTCAAAGTCGCGCGGTAAGGCCCGGCGAGTTCCGGCGGCAGAGCCGCCTCGAAGATCGACAGCGCCTGCCCGACCTTGAGTGCCCCGCCCTTGAGTTCGCCGAGCACGCGGAAGATCTGTTCCGCCGTCCGCTGCTGAATCTCGTGCGCGACGATCTCGGCCGGCTTGCCTCCGACCCGCTTGCCGAAGCCGATAACCGCCCGCCCCGCAAGCCCGGCCGGGAGCGCAGCAAGCTTCACCGTCCTGGTCACCGCGCGGCGAGGCAAGTCGTCCATGATCTCTATTGTCGGTTACCACCCGATGTGAGTGACACACCGACGGGGGCAGAGCTTGATTGCGGGGCTCGGGTCGTTACCTGATTGTGTTATTCCGGGCTGTTTTAGCGGGATTGTTCTGTTACCAGTCGGCTCTGGTGGCGCACGGACAGGAGGGGTGCGGGCGCCAGGTCCGGCGTCGCCAGCGCCAGTCAGGCAACACCAGCTCGAGGGTGCCATTGACCGCCGCGCTCGCCACCGGTGCCTTGTCGATGGCCGCCAGCGCCTGCGCGGCCGTTTGCGCGGCCACCGAGGCCGCGAGCACGGCATCGCACGCGGCCGGGTCAGCCCGCCGGTTCAGGACCTGGGCCAAGATCAGCGGCCAGGCGGGATCGTAGCCGGCCCGCACGTGATCCAGGCAGTGCAAGCACGAGGTCCGGCCGGGGATCACCAGCGGCCCGACAACCCCGATCGCCTCGCTGGCCAGTACCGCCAGATGCGGAATCCGATCGCGCGTCAGCGTCGCCACCAGCTCGGGCGGCTGCCGGCCGACCAGCACGGCGAAGTCCGGCCGCTTCACCTGGCCCTGGCCGAGCTTCACCTCGGTCACCCCGGACGCGTCAAGCAGCCTGGCCACCCACAACCCGACCCGCCGCTCACCGCAAATCCAGACCGCGACCCCGCGACGGCGCGCCAGCGACCTGGCCCCGCCATCGCCGTCCCGATAGGCGAGCGAGGAAGTGGCCAGCGCCGACGCCAACCGACCTCGGGAAGCGGACGGCATCGCCCGCAATGTGCTGGCGGGGAAATCATCGAGAACGCCCCCGGCGGCGAGCAACGTCAGAATTCGCTCGGTCGCGCTCCTAGCCACACCCCGCTCGGCGGCCGCTTCAATAAGCTGAGCCCTATCCCGGCTGCCGTCGAGTAATCCGATAACGCAGGCGGCCTGGCGCATTCCGGAAAGGGCAATGGCCCGCCGAGGATCAATTCCAATTTGCAAGGTGTCCTGATCACGCCAGACGGGCAGTAACCCGGACTTAAGCGCTGGTCTCATGCCCGCAGCTTGCCACCCGGGTCCGACAACGAATCGCGAGCCGCGAACCGCCCAGGTCAGAAGGCCGGTCGCCGTTCGTCTCCGATCG
>Ga0134128_10004958_pt1 | contig 16191 bp, 11 predicted proteins | sample KB31754_FD_96462 | JGI IMG/M metagenome (GOLD analysis project Ga0134128, IMG submission 96462) | Terrestrial soil microbial communities with excess Nitrogen fertilizer from Kellogg Biological Station, Michigan, USA - KB3-175-4 | ecosystem: Environmental > Terrestrial > Soil > Unclassified ...
TCGAAGATCGCCTCGCCGCTCGTCGCCTCGTGCAGGCGCATCAGCGTGAGGCCCACCGTCGTCTTGCCCGATCCTGACTCGCCGACGAGCCCGAGCGTCTTGCCCTTCGGAAGCTGGAACGAGACGTCCTTCACCGCCTTGAACTCGCGCTTGCCGAAAAGCCCCTCGCGCGAGTAGAAGCTCTTGCCGAGGTTCTTGACGTCGAGCACGATCGGATCGCTCGGCCGCACGCCGCGCCTGCGCTCCTCGGTGTGCTTCGGGCCGGTGCCGTGGATGTAGTCGTCGATGACGGGCAGCCGCACGGGGCGGCGATCGAGCTGCGGACGGCAGCGCAGCAGCGCCTTCGTGTACGTGTCCTGCGGCGCCTCGAACACCGACTTCGCCGGGCCCTGCTCCCGGATCTCGCCATTGCGCATGACGACGACGTAGTCGGCGATCTCGCCGACGACCGCGAGATCGTGCGTGATGAAGAGCACCGACATGTGACGCCGCTTCTGCAGGTCGGCGATGAGGTCGAGGATCTGCTTCTGGATCGTTACGTCGAGCGCGGTTGTCGGCTCGTCGGCGATCAGCAGCTTGGGCTCGCACGCGATCGCCATCGCGATCATCACGCGTTGCTGCTGGCCGCCGGAAAGCTGCGACGGATATGCGTCGATGCGCCGCTCCGGCTCCGGGATGCCGACTTCGCGCAGCACCTCGATCGATCGCTTGCGCGCCGCCCTTCCGGTCATGCCGACGTGCAGCCGCAACACTTCCTCGAGCTGCCAGCCGACGGTGAACACGGGGTTCAGCGACGTCATCGGCTCCTGGAAGATCATCGAGATGTCGGCGCCGCGCAGCGCGCGCAACTCGCTGACGGGGAGGCCCACGAGGTTGCGGCCGCCGTAAACGATCTGCGACGACGGATCGACAATCGAATTCTCGGGCGGCAGCAAGCCCAGCATCGCGAGCGAGGTCACCGACTTGCCCGACCCCGATTCGCCGACCAGCGCCACCGTGCGGTTGCGCGGAATGTCGAACGAGATGCCCTTGACCGCCTCGAACGTCGTGCTCCTGTCGAGGCGAAACGTCACGCGGAGGTTGCGTACGGATACCAGCGCATCGCCGCTCGGCGCGTCGACCCCGCGGGCGCGAGCGTTCGAAGTCGTTCCGCGGATGTCGTCGTTCGCCATGTCGGTCATGCTCCTGCGCGTCCCTTGAGCTTCGGATCGAGCGCATCGCGCAGCGCGTCGGTGAAGAGCGAGAACGCGGTCACGAGGACCGCCATGGCCACGGTTGCCGCCACGAGCTGCCACCACTTGCCGAGAATCAACTCGTTCTGCGCCTCGTTCAGCATCGAGCCCCACGACACGACGTCGACCGGCACGCCGAAGCCCAAAAACGAAAGGATCACCTCGGCCTTGATGAAGCCGACGACGAGGATCGAAAGCTGGACGAGCACGACGTGCGAGACGTTCGGAAAGATGTGCAGGAACATCCTTCGAGCGTTCGACGCGCCGACCGCGTCGGCGGCCTGCACGTATTCGCGTCCCTTGTGCTTCAGGTACTCGGCGCGGAGCAGCCGGAACACGCCGGTCCATCCGGTGAGGCCGAGAATCAGGATGACGGTGATGACGCCCTTCTGCTGCAGCACGGCGGCGACGGCGAGGATCAGCAGCAGGTACGGGACGGAGCTGAACACGCTGTAGAACCAGTTGAACACGTCGTCGACCCATTTGCCGAAATAGCCTGCGACAGCCCCGAACAGCGTCCCGAGGAACGTCGCGAGCGCAGCGGAGGCGAGGCCGACGAAGATCGACGTCTCCGAGCCCTTGATCGTTTTCTTGACGACGTCGCGGCCCCATTTGTCGCCGCCGAACGGGAGCGTCGCCTTGCGCTCGATCGGCTTCACCTCCGCCTCGACACCCTTGCCGGCGCGAATGTCGGCCATTACGGATGCGAGGGGATCGACGGACTCCTCGGAAGATTCCGATGTTGCCGGCGGCGCAGCCGCCGGCTGAGATTCGCCTCTATCGGTCTTTGCGCCTTTGCCACCGGCTTCGCCCGCTATCAGCTTTTCAATTACGTCGCCGATCGGATCGGCAACGTTCGACTTGTATTCAGCGCCCTGCGGCGCCGTTTCCGTCGCCGGAAGACCTGACCGCGCCGCGGACGCGCCGGATGCCGCTTCGGCGCCGAGAAACGACGGCGGCGCGTAGTTGACGCCGACCTCGCGATTCCAGTCCGAGGCGATGAGCCCCGCTCCCGACAGCATCATCATCACGATAAAGAGCGCGACGATCACGAGCGAGACCATGCCGACGCGATCGGAGCGCAAGCGTCGCCACGCGAGCGTCCAGAGGCCCGGCGACACGGTGTGCGGAATTTCGCGAGCGACCGGTGCGCGGCGCTCCTGCAATGCGGCTGCGTGAGTGGCCATGGTCGTTCCTACTTGAGCTGCACGCGCGGATCGACGGCCTTGTACGTGAGGTCGGCGAGCAGGTTGGTGAGGATCGTCGCCACTGCGACGTAGACGGTGATCGCCTTGATCACCGGGAAATCGGAGCGCTCCACTGCGAGGATCACCTCGCGCCCGATGCCGGGAATCGAGAAGAAGCGCTCGATCAGAAACTGGCCGAGCAGGAGTGCCGGCAGTCCCGCCATCAGGTTCGTGATGATCGGGATCGACGCGTTGCGCAACACGTGGATCCACATGATCCGGTTCTCGGCAACGCCCTTCGCGCGTGCCGTGCGCACGTAATCCTGGTTGATCTCGTCGAGCACGAACGTGCGGTACAGGCGCAGGTCCGGCGCGATGCTGACGACGAGACCGATCAGGATCGGCAACGAGGCGTAGACGAACAGGTTCTGGAAGAACGCGTCGCCCCAGCCCTGCACGGGGAACCAGCCGAGCTTGTACGCGAACACGTACTGGAAGACGATGATGTAGACGAGGATCGACACCGAGAGCCCGACCGTGCAGACGATCATCACCATCCGGTCGGTCAGCGAGCCGCGCACGTAGGCGACGGCGAGCGCGAGGCCGATTGCGATCAACGTCGACAGGATCGTGAGCGGCACGAGCACGGTCAGCGACGGTCCGAGGCGGGACAGCAGAATGTGCGAGACGCGCTCGTTCGTGCTCCAGCTCGCGCCGAAGTCGGCGGTGACGATCTGCTTCAGGAAGATCCCGAGCTGCACCCAGTACGGCTGATCGACGCCCAGCTGGCGGCGGATGTTGTCGATCTGCTCCTGGTTGCTGATCTTGCCGGCGAGGACGTACGCGGGATCGCCGCCGACCCAGTTGAACAGGATGAACACCAGCAGCACGACGCCGAGCATCGTGGGAATCATCTGCCAGATGCGCCGGACGATGTAGCCGCTCATCGATCGACTCCTTGGTAAGCGCTTCGCGCGCCATTCGCGCCGCAGGGCCGCTCCGAGGCGCGAATTCCGCCCCCTGGGGGGCAGCGCAGCGGCGCAAGCCGCAAGCGTGGGAGGATCACATTCAATCCGGCGTCCCCTTGCCCGCCGCAGCCGGCTGCGCACCCGCCCCCTTTGCCGCGACGTCGATGTACGCCCACTCGTTGTGCAGGATCGGATGCTTGCGGTAGCCGAGAATCCGCGGCGAGACGAGCATGTTGCGATAGGTCAGCACGTCGAGCCGCCACGGCGCGTACGCCTCGATGATCTTCGTCATCTCGTGGTAGAGCCGGTCGCGCTCGGGCGACGGCGGCATCCGCAGCGACTGCTCGTAGAGCTTGTCGTACTCGGGTATTTTCGCGCACGCGTTGTTGTTCTGGCCGGTGTTCGGACCATAGAGCAGTTGCATGAAGTTCTCGGCATCCGGCCAATCGGCGATCCACGATGCGGTGCGCATCATCAGCTTGCACTGTCGCTCGAGCTTCAAGAGCTCGGGGAACTTGTCCTTCTGAACTTCCATCCGGATGCCGATGCTGTCGAACGCCTTCTTCCAGAGCTCGTCCTGCTGCCGCCCGAGCGAATCGGGACGCGACGCGTAGCGGATCGTGAACGGCTTGCCGTCGGCCAGGTTACGGTAGCCGTCGGCGCCCTTCTTGTAGCCGAAGGCGTCGAGCAGCCTGTTGGCGGTCGCGACATCGTGTTTGATCGGCGAGCGGTACGACGCATCGTGGCCGACGACGCCGGGTGGAATCGGGTACTGCGCCTCGATCGCCTGGTCGTTGCGCACGACCTTCACTTCCTCGTCGACGTCGTACGCCATCGCCATCGCACGGCGCAGCGCGATCTTCTCCTTCGACATCCCGCCGACGATCGGGTCCTGCAGATTCCAGTAGTGATAGATGATCGCCGGATCGATGATTCGCGAAAGCTTGATGCCTTTCTTCGCGAATTCGGGCTTCAACTTGCCGCCGTCGAGGACGTTCGGCGCGAGGACGCCGCCGAGGTCCATCAGGTCGAGCTCGCCGCTTTGAAACGCCAGCAGCCGCGCCTGGTCCTCCTCGATGATGCTGACCTCGACGCGGCCGACCTGCGGCATCTTCTTGCCCTTCATCTCGACGATCAGCTTCTGATCCGCGGGATCCGCCGACGTGAAATTCCACGTGAAGCCGCGGTACCCGGGATTGGCTTCGAGCACGATCTTCGAGCTGCGCACCCACTGCGCGAGCCGGTAGGCGCCGGTGCCGACCGGGTTCGCCATCGCGCGGCCGGCGACGTCGGCATAGGCGTCGATCACCTCGCGCGCGACGGCGGACGTGGGCTCGTGCGCGAGGATGTACGACAGGTTGTAGTCGCTGTCCTTGAGCCGGATCCGCAGCGTGTAGCGGTCCGGCGTCTCGAGACCGGCGAGCGGCACATCGTAGTCGAACTTGCCGCCCTTCTTCGCCGCTTCGGCGAGCTCGTCCAGGCCGACGATCTTGCCTTCGACGAGCCACGCCCACGGCGAATGGATCTTCGGGTCGATCAGCCGCTTCAGCGAATACGCGTAGTCGGCGGCAGTCAGCTCGCGCTTCCTGCCCTTGAACGCCGGGTCGTCCTGAAAATAGATGCCCTTGCGGACGTGCAGCGTATAGGTCTTGCCGTTGTCGGTGACCTCGGGCAGCGCTTCCGCGGTGAGCGGGACCAGCTTCGCCGGCCGCGCGAGATAGTCGTACGTCAGCAGCGTCTCGAAGATCGATTGCTCAATGGTCGCCGAGTACAGGTCCTGCACGCCGGCGGGATCGAAGCCGGTCTCGGCGGCCGGAAACACCTGGCGAACGACCTTCGTCGGGTCCGCGGCGAGTGCGGGCGACGCGAAGCACGCGAGCGCGATACCGAGAAGCGCGAATGCGCGAGCGGCGAGCGGCTGCGCGCATGCCATTCGCCAGCGCCCGGGCGCCGTCGCTTCGCTACTGGTTGCCCGAGCCATTGAGGTCGATGTCGAGATACACGAACTCCGCCTGCAGGATCGGATGCTTCTTGAAGCCCTTCACCCACGGGCGAATGAGCTCGTTGCGGACGGGCGAGCCCTGCAGGCTCCACGCGCCGTCGACTTCCATCTGCCGCGACATGTCGATGAACAGGTGATCGCGCTCCTCGGAGTCCGTCGTCAGCGTGAGCGACTTCTCGTACATCGCGTCGTACGCCTTGGATTCGTAGCAGCCGTTGTTGCTCTCGCCGGTGTTCGGACCGTAGAGGAGCTGCATGAAATTGTCGCCGTCCGGATAATCGGCGGTCCACGCCGCCTGCCACATCATCACGTGGCATGCCTTCGCGGCCTTCAGCGTGTCGGCGAACTTGCCGGGCTCGAACACGATGCGGATGCCGATCGCGTCCATCGATCGCTTCCAGAGCTCGCTGTATTCGCGGTCGATCGCCGCGGTGCCGGTCGCCATCCGCAGCGTGAGCGGCGAGCCGTCGGGAAGCGTCCGGTAGCCGTCGGTGCCCTTTCGATAGCCGAAGTAATCCAGCAGCTTGTTCGCGAGAACGGGATCGTACTGGTTGACGTTGCGATACCGCGGATCGTAGCCGACGACGCCGTAGGGAATCGGCATCTGCGCCTGGACTTCCTGGTTCTTCACGATGACGCGGATCTCGGCGTCGATGTCGTAGCCCATGATGATCGCGCGGCGCAGCGCGATTTTCTCCTTCGAGAATCCGCCGATCATCGGATCGTGGAAATTGAAGAACGTGTAAGTCACGCTGGGATCGATCGCGCGATATAGCGACACGCCCTCCTTCGTCCACATCGGCAGCAGGCTGTTCTCGGCATCGAGCGCCTGATCGATGAACGTCGGCGGAACCGACAGGTAATCGAGCTCCTTGTGCTGGAACGAGAGCCATCGCGACTGGCTTTCCTCGATCACGGAGATCTCGACGCGGCGGATCTGCGGAATCGTCTTGCCCTTCATCGCGGCGATGATGTCCTTGTCCGCGGGATCGGTCGACGTGAAATCCCAGATCATGCTGCGATAGTTGGGATTCGCGACCAGCACGATGCGCGCGGCGCGCCGCCACTCCTGCAGCATGTACGGCCCGGTACCCACCGGATGCGCCTGCACGTCGTTGCCATAGGCCTCGACGACCTCGCGCGCGACGGCGCCGAACGGCACGTGCGCGAGCGTGTAGGGAAAGAGGTAGTCGACCTTCGTGAGCTTGAAGCGGATCGTGTACTTGTCGAGCGCGACCATGCCGGGAATCGTCGCGTCGTAGTCGAACTTCCCGCTCTTCTTCGCCTGCTCGATCGCGTCGTCCAGTCCCTCGATCCGCCCCTGGATCATGAACCCGTAGGGTGCGCGGTTCGCCGGATCGGCGAAGCGCTTGAACGAGTAGACGTAGTCTTCGGCGACGAGCTCGCGTTTCTTTCCCTTGAATGCCGGATCGGGCGCGAAATAGATGCCGCGCTTCAAGTGCAGCAGGTACGTGCGGCCGCCATCGGAGACCTCGGGCATCGCCTCCGCGGTCTGCGGCACGAGCTTCGCGGGTCGCGCGAGATAGTCGTACGTCAGCAGGCGCTCGAAGATCGCCTCGTTGACGACGTTCGAGTAGAGATCCGAGACGCGGACCGGATCGAATCCGGTTTCGGCGACCGGGAATGCGATGCGCAACACCTTCCCGGAATCGGCCGCCCAGGCCGACACCGCAATCAGCAGCGCGACGAGGCCGCTTGCCAACTGCCGGCGACGACGCATCGGGTCTCCCAAGTTCTTGAAAAAAGCGGCGTAATGTACCATTTCCCACCGCGTTCGCGTCGCTTTTGCGACGGCGCGCGTTAGACCCGCGCCGCGGCCCGATCGTTGCGAAGCGCGGCGACCGGCGGCCGCGAGCGCCGATTCACGGATCCCGATGACCAAGCCGCACTACTGGGACGAAGCGACTCGCGTTCTTGCCGAGCGCGATCCGGTGCTCCGCAAGCTGATCGCCGCGACGCCCGGTCTCCACCTCACCCGCCGCGGCGACCCGTTCACCACGCTTGCCCGCGCGATCGTCGGACAGCAGATCTCGGTCAAGGCGGCGCAATCGATCTGGGAACGTTTGGTCGCGGCATGCGGCGGCGCGTCGTCGACGCCGGTCGTGCTCGATCCCGCGCGCGTCCAGCGGAAGCGGATCGCGACGCTGCGCAAGCTGGGACTGTCCGAACGCAAGGCGGAATACATCCGCGACCTCGCGCGCCACTTCGTGTCCGCGCGGCTCGATCCGGGAAAATGGCCGTCGCTCGACGACGAAGCGCTGATCGATGCGCTCGTCGACGTCAAGGGGATCGGGCGCTGGACGGCCGAGATGTTCCTCATGTTCCACGAGATGCGCGCCGACGTGCTGCCGATCGACGACCTCGGGCTTCAGAAGGCAATGGCGCTCCATTACTTCGACGGCAGGCGAGCTGCGCTCGACGAGCTGCGCGCATGGGCCGAGAAGTGGCGCCCGTATCGCTCGGTCGCGACGTGGTATCTGTGGCGCTCGATGGATCCGATACCCGTCGAGTATTGACGCTCGTTGGCACGACGTTTCTTTGTGGGAGGCAGTGGACAAGGCCCGGCGCGAGCTCCGAGTCCGTAAACGCCGGGCTACGGGTACCCGGCGCGATGCCACGCATCACGCCGCCATCTACTGTAGGGAAGCCAGGAGACGCGCGGATGACACTGTCCTGCTGAGAACCGGCACCGGCGTATCCAGGCAGCGGGCGAGGCGCGGCGCGCGCGACTGGGAGTCCCGGCCGTCGCGGGTGGCGCCGACGAGCGAGACATGTTCGTCTCGCGAAGGAGGCGCCGGGTATCTCCGAGCGCAGCGAGGATACCCGCAGGCCGGCGTTCACGGACTCGGAGCGCGCGCCGCGCCTCGCCCGCTGCCTGATCCTCGAACGACGCGGTCTACTGCACCTTCCCGTCGACGAGATGCAGCGTCCGATCGGTCCGGGCCGCTAGCTCCGGATCGTGCGTGACGATGATGAGCGCGGTGCCGACGTCGCGATTGAGCTCGAGCATCAGATCGAACACCGCGCCCGCATTGCGCCGATCGAGATTGCCGGTCGGCTCGTCGGCGAGCACGCACTGCGGTCGCGTCACCAGCGCGCGCGCGAGCGCGACGCGCTGACGCTCGCCGCCCGACAGCTCGCCCGGCAAATGGCGGACGCGATGCTCGAGCCCCACGCGCGCGAGCATCTCCTGCGCCTGCGCCCTCGCCTTTCCCTCGTCGAGCCTGCGAATGCGCAGCGGCATCGCGACGTTCTCGAGCGCGGTGAATTCGGGCAGCAGGTGGTGGAACTGATAGATGAAGCCGAGCGCGCGGTTGCGCAGCTCGCCGCGTGCCGCCTCGGACAGTTTGGCCAGTGGCACGCCCTCCACGCGCACCTCGCCGCCGGTCGGCAGGTCGAGACCGCCGAGAAGGTGCAGGAGCGTGCTCTTGCCGGATCCCGACGCGCCGACGATCGCGACCCGCTCGCCGCGCGCGACGTCGAGATCGATGCCGAGCAGCACCGGCACGTCGAGCGGCCCGTTGCGATACGTCTTGCGAAGGTCGCGACACGCGACGACGAAATCGCCGTCCGTCGCGCGCCAATTCGGCGTGTCGGCAGGTGCCGCGCGTTCCGCATCTTCTTCTCGCGCGGCCGCGTCATTCATAGCGAAGCGCCTCGGCGGGATTGACGCGCGCCGCACGGAAGCTCGGATAAAGCGTCGCGACGAGCGCGAGCACGAGCGCGATCACCGCGATCGTCACGACGTCGGGAATCTGCAGGTCCGACGGAAGGTCGCTGATGTAGTAGACGCTCTTGTCCAGGAACTGGATGTGGAACGTGTGCTCGATCGCCGGCACGACGGTCTCGACGTTGAGCGCGAGCAGCACGCCGCCGACGACGCCGATCAGCGTGCCGATGATGCCGATCAGCGCGCCCTGGACGATGAAGATCGCCATCACCGACGATGGCGCGGCGCCGAGCGTGCGCAGGATAGCGATGTCCGCGCGCTTGTCGGTCACCGCCATCACCTGCGCCGACACGATGTTGAAGGCGGCGACGGCGACGATCAGCGTCAGGATGATGAACATCACGCGCTTCTCGATCGCGACGGCGCGGAAGAAATTCGCATGGTTGCGCGTCCAGTCGCGCACGTCGACGTCGTTCGGCATCTGCGGCGCGAGGTCCGCCGCAACGGCGGGCGCCGCGAACATGTCGTCGAGCTTGAGCCGCACGCCGCTCGGCGAGTCGAGCCGGTAGAGCTTCTCCGCATCGTCCAGGTTGACCAGCGCGAGGCCGCTGTCGAACTCGAACATGCCGACCTCGAAGATGCCGCTCACGTTGAAGCTCTTGAGGCGCGGCAGCGCGCCGGCCGGCGTGATCGTGCCTTGCGGCGTGATCACGAGCACGCTGTCGCCGACCTGCACGCCGAGTGCGCGCGCAAGCTCGGCGCCGAGCACGATGTTGAAGGAACCCGGCTTCAGCGATTCCAGCGTGCCGCGGCGCATGTGCAAGCCGATGTCGGCGACGTGCTCCTCGCTGGACGGCACGATGCCGCGTATCAGCGCGCCGCGGTTCGCGTCGCCGGCGGACAGCATCGCCTGCCCGTTCACGTAGGGCGCCGTCGCGACGACGTGCGGATTCTTCTTCGCCAGCGCCGCGATGGCATCGGGATCCGGCAGGTCCGGGTACCCGCGAATCTCGACGTGCGATGCAACCGAGAGGATCCGGTTGCGCAGCTCCTGCTGGAACCCGTTCATCACCGAGAGCACGACGATCAGCGCGGCGACGCCGAGCGCGATGCCCGCCATCGAGATCAGCGCGATGAACGAGATGAACGTGTTGCGTCCCGAGCCCTTGCGGGCGCGTGTATAACGCAGGCCGACGGCGAGTTCGTACGGCGACACGATCGATGGGGAAGACAGTTCGGAGGACCGCGCGTTCTCGCGCGAGGCCGATGCGGTACGCTCGATGCGACGTAACGATCGCCGACCATTATCGCATGGCGAATGCACTCGTCCTCGTCGTTCCGGGACTGCTCGCGCAGCCGCCGCAGGCGCTCGCGTCAATGCGCTCGCTCGCGACGATCGCCGCCTACGCGGGCAAGTCGCGTATCGAGACCGATGGCCTCGCGAAAGCGCTGTTCATCGCCGTCGGCATCGCTTCCGGCACGCCGGTCGCGCCGCTTGCGCTGCTCGGCGCCGGCGGCGATCCCGGCGAGGATTATGTTCTGCGCGCGGATCCCGTGCATCTCGCCGCGGCGCGCGACCGCGGCTTGCTCGTGCGGACGATCGACGACCTCTCCGCCGTCGACGCCGGCACGCTCGTCCGAATGCTCGATGACCATTTCGCGGACGACGATCTACGCTTCGAGATCGTGCGGCCCGATGCGTGGTTCGTGCGCCGACGCGAGCCCGCGCGCATTGCAACGACGCCGCCGGACGCCGTACGAGGCCGTGACGCGGCGGCGTGCATGCCGAGCGGTCCCGAAAGCGGCCTTTGGAGGCGCTGGCAGAACGAGATCGAGATGCTGCTGCACGATCATGCGGTGAATCGCCAGCGCGAAGCGCGCGGTGCGCTGCCGGTGAACGCCGTCTGGTTCTCGGGCGGCGGACGCCTTGCCGAGGTCCCCGCGTTGCCTTCGGCCTTCGTCACCGCGCCGCCGTCGCCGCTCGGCGATCTCGCGCGCGGTATTGCCTGCGTCGCCGGAACGGTCCCGGCCAGCGACGATATCGCGCACGCCGTGGCACGCGCGCGCAACGCCGGTGGCGACGCGCTCGCGGTCCTGCCGCGCGTCCTCGACGTCGCCGATCTGGAGACGCGCACGCTGGCGCCGGCGCTCCTGCTGCTGAACGCACGCCAGGTAACGACCGTGCACCTCGTCGCCGATGGAAACGGGACCACGATTGCGTGGAGCGCGCAGCGGCCGCGCCTGTGGCGGCGCTTGACGATGCGAACGTCGCGGCGCGCGTTCGCGATGCCGTCCGAGCCGGCATGATCGTTCGCCGCGCGATTCCGGACGCGCATCGCGTGCTGCTTGCGCATGGCGTCCCTCCGCTTCTCGCGCGCGTCTTCGCGGCGCGCGGCATCGCCGATCCGCGCGAGCTCGACCATTCGCTCTCGGCCCTGCCCGATTTCACATCGATGGCGAACGTCGATGCGGCCGCGGCTCGCCTCGCGCGCGCAATCGACCAGCACGAGCGCATTCTCGTCGTCGCCGACTACGACGCCGACGGTGCAACCGCATGCGCCGTCGCGTTGCTCGGGTTGCGCGCGATGGGCGGCGACGTCGACTTCCTCGTGCCGAACCGGTTCGAGTTCGGCTACGGGTTGACGCCCGAGATCGTCGCCATCGCCGCGCAGCGTGCGCCGCGACTTCTCGTCACCGTCGACAACGGCATCGCGAGCGTCGACGGCGTACGCGCCGCCGCCGCTTGCGGAATCGACGTGCTCGTCACCGACCACCATCTGCCGGGCCCTGAATTGCCGCATCCTGCGATCATCGTCGATCCCAACCAGCCGGGTTGCGGGTTCACGTCGAAGCACATCGCCGGCGTCGGCGTGATCTTCTACGTGCTCTGCGCGCTGCGTGCGCGGCTTCGCGCACACGGCGCGTTCGCCGGGCGCGCGGCGCCGAACCTCGCTTCGCTGCTCGACCTCGTCGCGCTCGGCACCGTGGCGGATGTCGTACGGCTCGACCATGTGAACCGTATCCTCGTCGAGCAGGGGCTTGCGCGCATCCGAAGCGGTCGTGCGCGCCCCGGCATCACCGCCTTGTTCGCGGTCGCCGGTCGCGACGTGGCGCAAGCGACGGCGACCGATCTCGGCTTCGTCGCCGGTCCGCGGCTCAACGCCGCCGGGCGGCTTGCCGACATGGCGTTGGGGATTCGCTGCCTCCTCGCCGGCAACGATGCCGATGCACAGCCGATCGCACGCGAGCTCGATCGCCTCAATCGCGAGCGCCGCGACATCGAATCGTCGATGCACGACGAGGCGCTCGCCGACGTCGAAGCCGCCGCTGACCCGAGCGATACCAGCTACACGCTTTGCGCGTATCGGCCGCAATGGCATCAGGGCGTGATCGGCATCGTCGCGTCGCGCCTCAAGGATCGCCATCACCGTCCGGTCGTCGTCTTCGCGCGCGCCGGCGAGTCGGAGCTCAGGGGATCGGGCCGCTCGATCGCCGGGTTTCATCTGCGCGATGCGCTCGACCTCGTGTCGAAGCGCGCGCCGGGGACGATCCTGCGCTTCGGCGGCCATGCGTACGCGGCCGGCGTCTCGATCGCGATCGGCGCACTGCCGCGCTTCGCCGAGGCATTCGAGGCGGTCGCGCGCGAGCAACTCTCCGACACGGCGCTGCGGCGTACCCATGAAAGCGACGGCGCACTCGCGCCGGGGGAGCTCACGTACGAGCTCGGCGTTGCGTTTCGACGTCGCGCATGGGGCCAGGGATTTCCTGCGCCGGCATTCGACGGCATGTTCGACGTGGCCGACCAACGGATGGTCGGCGACGCTCATGCGCGTCTGACGCTGGTCCGCGAACGGGAACGCTTCGCCGCGATCGCCTTTCGCGCACAGGCGCCGTTGCCCTCCCGCATCCATGCGCTGTTCCGTCCCGAGATCCATACGTTCCAGGGACTTTCGAGTCTCGAGCTCGTCATCGACTACTGGACCGACGCGCAGTCATGATTTGACGCACAGCGGCATCCGGCGCCTGCACGGGTCGCTCCGCCGCCCACCCGCGAGCCCGCGCCAGGCGCGGGCCACTCCGGCTCCGGCTGTCTAAGGCATTGGTTTTGCATGAAAAGTAGAGCGGCGTCGCAAAAACGCTGCAACGTTCTTCTTTAGGCAAGAAATACCGGCGGCGAGCTTGTGCGGTGCAATATCTTCCGCTAGATTAGGTAAGTTTGACCGTTGCGCGCGCCGTGGCGGCCGCTTTTCAAATTCGGAAGGAAGCGAGCAATGCGCTTGACTGACAAGGTGTCGATCATCACCGGCGCGGGCCAGGGCATTGGCCGGGCGACGGCGCTCAAATTCGCCGCCGAGGGCGCGCGCGTGGCGGTCTGCGACATCAACGACGAAGCCGTCGACGATACGGTGCGCGCGATCCAGGACGCGGGCGGCGACGTGGCGGGCTTCCACGTCGACGTCACCGACAAGGAAAGCATCGCGAAGATGGTCGCCGGCGTCATGGCGAAGTGGGGCCGCATCGACACGCTCGTGAACAACGCGGGCATCGTCCAGGACGCGCAGTTCAAGAAAATGACCGACGAGCAGTTCGAGCGCGTCATCGACGTCAACCTGAAGGGCGTCTACCACTGCACGAAGGCGGTCGTCGACATCATGCTCGAGCAGAACTCCGGCGTGATCCTCAATGCGTCGTCGATCGTCGGCCTGTACGGCAATTTCGGCCAGACGAATTACGCCGCGACCAAGTTCGGCGTGATCGGCATGGTCAAGACGTGGGCGCGCGAACTCGGCCGCAAGGGCATCCGCGCGAACGCGATCTGTCCGGGATTCATCGAGACCGCGATCCTCTCATCGATCCCCGACAAGGTCATCAAGATGATGGAAGAGAAAGTGCCCCTCGGCCGGCTGGGCAAGCCGGAGGAGATCGCGAACACGTACGCGTGGCTCGCGTCCGACGAAGCGTCGTACATCAACGGCGCCGTCATCGAAGTGTCGGGCGGCTGCACGATATAGCGACGCCGACCGGCGGTTCGCTCGCAGCTTCGCGCCGCGGCGCGATTCATGCCGCCACGCTGCCCAGCGATCGCGAACCCGCGGCTTGCCGGATTTGAACAACTCGTCCATCCGTACGGTTGAGCGGGGACCGCGGCGCAGGTAGCATTCGCCATCGCGTTTTCGAAAATCCCGGCCGACGATGCAACGCTTTCTCGCTCCGCTCCTCACCGCGCTCGCCTGCGGGTTGCTCGCGGTGCCTGCCGGCGGCGCAACGATCGGCGGCAATCCGGGACCCGAGCACAACTACATCTGCCCGCACGCCGACGGCAAGCCGGCGCTCGACTGCTATCTCGACGCCGTGCAGCACCTGTACACGATGTGCCGCAACGTGAAGTCGATCGAGATCATCGAGTTCGGCTACGAGAAATCCACCGAAGGCACGAACGGCGCGAAATCCGAGTCCTGCCTCGACAAGCAGAAGCAGAACATCGCGCCGCCGTACAAGGCGGCGTTGAAGCAGGTCGGCAAGTCCAAGCCCGTCGTCGAGGAGCTGCGCAAGCTTCACGAATTGTGGCTCGCGGACATGAACGCGCTCGCGTGGCATCACGGCGAGTCCGACGCCGATTACAAGGCGCGCGTCGCGAAGCCGTACGAGGAATTCACGCAGCACATCGGCGCGATCCGGACGAGCCTTCTCGAAAGTGAAACGAAGGCCGCCTCGAAGAAGGAGTCGCAGCCGGCGCCGTCGAAACACCGCGCGAAGACACCGGCCGCCGGTCCGCAGACCGCGAAGGCGAAGAAAGACTGAACGCGCCGCTGCCCGCTGGCGTGTCGGGCGACACGTCGGACGCCGAGCTCGCCTCGATCCTTGGCGAGAGCGGAACGCTTGCGCGTACGCTCCCCGGTTTCCGGTTCAGGCCGCAGCAACTCGCGATGGCGCAGGCCGTCGCGCGTGCGATCGCCTCGCGGCAACCGCTCGTCGCCGAAGCGGGCACCGGCACCGGCAAGACGTTCGCTTACCTCGTGCCCGCGCTGCTCTACGGCGGCAAGGTCATCGTCTCGACGGGGACGAAGACGCTGCAGGATCAGCTTTTCGAGCGCGACCTGCCGCTGATCCGCGGCGCGCTCGCCGTGCCGATCACCGTCGCGCTGCTGAAGGGCCGCGCGAATTACGTGTGCCTGCATCATCTCGAGCGGACCGCGCGCGAGGAGCGCCTGCCGTCACGGCAGGATGCGCGGCACCTGCCGAAGATCGTCGCGTTCGCTCGCGCGAGCGAGCGCGGCGATCGGGCCGAGCTCGCGGACGTGCCGGAGAACGCCGCCATCTGGCCGATGGTGACGTCGACGCGCGACAACTGCCTCGGCAGCAACTGCGCGTTCCATCGCGAATGCTTCGTGATGAAGGCGCGCAAGGACGCGCTCGATGCCGACGTCGTCGTCGTCAATCACCATCTGTTCTTCGCCGACGTCACGCTGCGCGACGAGGGCCTCGCCGAGCTGCTCCCCGCCTGCAACACGGTGATCCTCGACGAGGCGCACCAGCTCCCCGACACGGCGACGCTCTTCTTCGGCGAGCAGACGACGTCGAGCCAGTTGACCGAGCTCGCGCGCGACGCCGAAGCGATCGCGCGCACCGAGCTGCGCGACATCCCGGAGTTGCCCGACGCCGGTGCGCAGATCGTGCCGCTCGTTCGCAAGCTGCGCCTCGCGGCCGGCGACACGCCGGGCAAGTTCGCGCAGCCGGTCGTCGCCGCGCGAACCGATTTCGTGGAGGCCCTCGACGCGCTCGCCACGGGCATCGACCGGCTCGCGGCCGAGATGCAACTCGTCGCCGAGCGCAGTGAGGACGTCGCTGCCGTCGCGCGTCGCGCCGATGCGGCGGCCGGCGCGCTGACGCGCTGGCGCGCCGGCTTCGGCGACGACGCCGACGCGTGGATTCGCTGGATCGACGTCGGTGTCGCCGGGTTCCAGCTTCACGCATCGCCGCTTTCGATCGCGGACGTGTTTCGCCGGCAGGTGGAGGAAACCGGTCGCGCCTGGATCTTCACGTCGGCGACGCTCGCGGTCGGCCGCGATTTCTCGCACTACACCGGACAGCTCGGCCTGGCCGACGCGCA
>Ga0134128_10004959_pt1 | contig 16190 bp, 11 predicted proteins | sample KB31754_FD_96462 | JGI IMG/M metagenome (GOLD analysis project Ga0134128, IMG submission 96462) | Terrestrial soil microbial communities with excess Nitrogen fertilizer from Kellogg Biological Station, Michigan, USA - KB3-175-4 | ecosystem: Environmental > Terrestrial > Soil > Unclassified ...
AAGTTCAACATGTACCAGTCGCTGCACACCACGGTGATCGGCCCCGAGGGCAAGCCGGTGGAGCTGCAGATCAGGACCTGGGGCATGCACCGGCGCGCGGAGTACGGCGTTGCCGCGCACTGGAAGTACAAGGAGGAGATGACCTCCGCCGACGGGTCCTCCGACATGGCCTGGCTGCGCCAGCTGGTCGACTGGCAGCGGGAGACCACCGACCCGGCCGAGTTCCTCGACTCGCTCCGGTTCGACCTGGGCGCGGCTGAGGTCTACGTGTTCACTCCGCGCGGCGAGGTCATCGCGCTGCCCCAGGGGGCGACGCCGGTGGACTTCGCCTACGCGATCCACACCGAGGTCGGCCACCGGACCATCGGGGCCAGGGTCAACGGCCGCCTGGTGGCGCTGGAGAGCGCGCTGGACAACGGCGACACGGTCGAGATCTTCACGTCCAAGGCCACCGACGCCGGGCCCAGCCGCGACTGGCTCGGCTTCGTCAAGAGCGCTCGGGCCAGGAACAAGATCCGGCACTGGTTCTCCAAGGAACGCCGCGAGGCCGCCGCCGAGACCGGCAAGGCCGCCATTGCCAGGGCCATGCGCAAGCAGGGCCTGCCGCTGCAGCGGCTGGCCACCGCCGACGCGCTCAACCTGATCGCCCAGGACCTGCACTACAACGACCTGTCGGCGCTGTACGCGGCAGTCGGCGAGAGCCATGTCAGCGCCCAGTCGGTGGTCGGCAAGCTGATCAAGTCGGCGGGCGGCATCGCCGGCGCCCAGGAGGACCTGGCCGAGGCGACGCTGCCGGCCCGGACGCCGCGGCCGCTGGCCGGCGCCGGCGACTCGGGCGTGGTGGTGGAGGACGCGGCCGACGTCTGGGCCCGGCTGTCCAAGTGCTGCACGCCGGTGCCGGGCGATGAGATCACCGGCTTCGTGACCAGGGGGAACGGGGTCTCGGTCCACCGGGCCGACTGCGTGAACCTGCAGCACCTGCTGCAGTCGCAGTCCGAGCGGCAGGTCAGCGTGCGCTGGTCGCCGCGGGAGGGCTCGCAGTTCCTGGTCGGGATCCAGGTCGAGGCGCTGGACCGGACGGGCCTGCTGTCCGACGTGACCAGGACGCTGTCGGACCAGCACGTGAACATCCTGTCCGCGACGGTCACGACGACCAGGGACCGGGTCGCGTTCAGCAAGTTCACGTTCGAGATGGGCGACCCCAAGCACCTGGGCCACGTCCTGCGCGCCGTCCGCTCCATCGACGGCGTCTACGACGTCTATCGCGTAACCAGCTAGCCCCGGGGCCCGCAGCCCAGGCCTCGACGCGCCTTAGCCCGAGAACTCGGCCAGCGTGCGCTCGGCCTCGGCCAGCCAGGACTGCCGGGCCGCCAGCGCCTCCTGGGCCTGCTGCTGGCTCCTCGCGTCGCCCGCCGCCTCCGCCTTGGCCAGCTGCCGCTCCAGCTGGGTGATGGTGGCCTTGAGCTGGTCAACCGTGCTGCGGGCCCGGTTGCGCGCCTCCGGGTTGGACCGCCGCCACTGGTTGTCCTCCGCCTTGCGCAGCGACTCCTCGATGCGCCGCAGGCCGCCCTCCAGCCGGTCCTGGGAGTCCCGAGGCACCGCGCCCGCCTTCTCCCAGCGCTCCTGGATGCCGCGCAGCGAGGCCCGCGCCGCCCGCGGGTCGCTCACCGGCATCAGCTTCTCGGCCTCGGCCAGCAACTGCTCCTTGACCTCAGCGTTCCCCTGGAGCTCGGCGTCCTTGGCCGCCAGCATCCCGGCCCGGGCCTGGAAGAACGTGTCCTGGGCCGTCTTGAACCGGTTCCACAGCTCGTCCTCGGTGGTCCGGTCCGCCCGGCCCGCGGTTTTCCACGAACGCATCAGGTCCCGGTAGGCAGCCGCGGTCCCGCCCCAGTCGGTCGAGTCGGCCAGCGCCTCGGCCTGCCGGGCCAGGTCTTCCTTGCGTTCCCGGATGCCCTCGCGCTCCTCTTCCAGGTTCGCGAAATACGCCTTGCGGCGCTTGGTGAACGCATTGCGGGCCGCCGAAAGCCGCTTCCACAGCGCCGTCTCCGCGGTCCGGTCCCCGCGCGGGGCCGCCTTCCACTCCTCCAGCAGCTGGCGCATCCGCTCGCCGCTGATCTTCCAGTGGGTGGCGTTGACCGCGATGTCCTCGGCCTCGGCGACGATCCGCTCCTTGACCTCCAGGGCCTCGGTGCGGGCCTGCTCGCGGGCCGCCTTGTGCTCCTCCCGGCGACGGCCGGCCAGGTCGGTCAGCTTCTCCAGCCGGCCCAGCAGCCCCTCCAGGTCGCCGATGGCGTTGGCCTCGGTGACCGAGCTGATCAGGCGATCGATCGTCGACTTGGCCGCGCCCGGTGACAGGTCGGTGTTCGCGAGCCGCTGCTCCAGCAGGCTGACCTCGGTCTCCAGCGTCTCGAACTTCCGCTTGAAGAACGCCAGGGCCTCGTCCGGGCTGCCCGCCTGCCAGGAGCCCACCTGCCGCTCACCACCGGCGGTACGCACGAAGACGGTGCCGTCCTCGGCCACCCGGCCCCACGGATCGCTTGCGGTACTCACCGCGTACCTCCCGGTCGTTTCCTTACTAGCGGCGCAGCGGGTCAGCTCTTCTTGATGGTCACGCTCTCGATTTGCACCTTCTCCTTCGGGTGGCCGTCGCCGGACCCGTTGGAGTTGTCGCTGCCTGCCTTCGCCACTTTCTGGATGATATTCAGTCCGCCCACTATCGTGCCAAACGGCGTGTAGTTCGCGGTAAGGCTCAGGCTGTTCTGGTACACGAGAAAGAACTGGCTGCCGTTGGTGTTCGGACCGGAGTTGGCCATCGCCAGCGTGCCCGCGGTGTACTTGGCGCCGGCCAGATTCTCGTCATCGAACTTGTAGCCGGGGCCGCCCTCGCCGGTGCCGGTGGGGTCGCCGCACTGCAGCACGTAGATGCCCTTGGTGGTGAGCCGGTGGCAGTGGGTGTTGCTGAAGAAGCCCTTTGAGGCCAGGTAGGCGAACGAGTTCACGGTGCAGGTCGCCTTGCTGTTCAGCAAGTTAATGACGATATTGCCGCGATTCGTGTGAATCGTCGCCTGATACGTGGCCTTGTAATCGGGCGAGGCCGGGGGCATTCCCACCTTGCGCGAGGCCGGCGGGCTGCTCGTGTACGTGCAGTGGTGGGCCGGCTCGGTGACGGCCGCCGCCGAGTTGCTCACGCTGGGCGTGACGCTGGCCGACGGGCTGGCTGACGTACTGGCCGACGGGGTATGCGACGTGTTGGCCGCCGCCGAGCTGGGTGACTTCCCGCCGCTGAACAGGAAGAACGCGCCCGCGATGAGGCCCAGCACGACCACCGCGGCGACGCCGCCGATGGTCCACTTCCGCACCTGGGCATCGTGCTCCGCCCGCCTGACCATGCGCCGCTGGTAGCGCGCCCGCTCCAGCTCGCGCTGCCGCTGCTTCTTCCTCGCCACCGCTGCGGTCCTCCTGGGTTACCCGCCGTTACCCGCCGTGTCCGACGACCGGGCTGCCTGTTGCCTGGACTTGCCTTGACGACCTGCGAAACTTCGCGAATCGTACCGGGCCGACCTGAGTCTGAGGTGGGACCGTTACCGGTTCGACGCACCAACTGGTGCAACCTGTGTCCTCGCCCGTCGCCACCGTAACCCGCGACCGCAACCAGCAGGCGCAATTGCGTCCCGCAACCGCGCCGCAGCCCGAAAAGCAGCCGCCCCTCAGCCGCCCCCCGCACCCCGGCCTGGGGCCGGCCCGGGGCCGCCGCTCGGTAGCCTTGGTGGACTCGTTCCCATGATCCCGCCACGCCGCCAAGGAGGCCACGTGCTGATCGCCGGGTTCCCCGCCGGCGCGTTCGCCGCGAACTGCTACCTGGTCGCGGCGGCGGCGGGGGAGCAGTGTCTCATCATCGACCCTGGCCAGGACGCCGAGGCGGGAATCGAGGAGATCGTCGAGTGGTACCGGCTGCGCCCGGCGGCCGTACTGCTCACCCACGGCCATATCGACCACGTCTGGTCGGTGGCGCCGGTGTGCGGGGCCAGGGACATCCCGGCCTACATCCATCCCGCCGACCGGGCGCTGCTCACCGACCCGGCCAAGGGCCTGCCCATGCAGCCCTTCCAGCAGTTCATGGGCGGCCTGACGTTCGCCGAGCCCGCCGACGTGGTCGAGCTGACCGGGGGCATGACCCTGGACCTGGCCGGGGTCCAGGTCGTGGTCGACCACGCGCCCGGGCACACGCCGGGATCGCTCACGTTCCGGCTGCCGGGCGCGGCCGAGCCTGGCACGCTGTTCACCGGCGACCTGCTGTTCGCCGGGGCGATCGGGCGCGTCGACCTGCCCGGCGGCGACTACGCCACCATCCTGGACAGCCTGGCCAGGGTCTGCCTGCCGCTGCCGGATGAGACCGTGGTGCTGTCCGGGCACGGTCCGCAGACGACGATCGGGGCCGAGCGGGCCGGCAACCCGTACCTGGCCGGGCTGACCCCCTCCGCCGGGCCGTCCCGCGGCCTGTAGCACCGGCGCCCGGCCGCACCACCAGACACCGAGATCGACACACGACAGAGAGGGCGGGGACCGATGATCCGCACCCACGAGGCAGGCACGCTGCGCGCCGCCGAGGCTGGCCAGCAGGTCACCCTGGCCGGCTGGGTGGCCCGCCGGCGCGACCACGGCGGCGTGGTCTTCATCGACCTGCGCGACGCCAGCGGCATCGTGCAGGTCGTGCTGCGCCAGGAAGACGTCGCCCACGACCTGCGGGCCGAGTTCTGCGTGCTGGTCACCGGCACCGTGCAGCGCCGTCCGTCCGGGAACGAGAACCCCGAGCTGCCCACCGGCCAGATCGAGGTCGCGGGGTCCGAGGTCGAGGTCCTGTCCGAGTCCGAGCCGCTGCCCTTCCCCATCGAGGGCGGCACCGACCTGAGCGAGGAAGTCCGCCTCAAGTACCGCTACCTGGACATCAGGCGGGCCGACATGGCCGCCGCGCTCAAGGCCCGCTCCACCGCGGCCTACCTGGTCAGCGACGTCATGAAGCAGCATCGCTTCGTGAACGTGGAGACGCCGTTCCTGACCCGGTCCACGCCCGAGGGGGCCCGCGACTTCCTGGTCCCGGTCCGGCTGCGGCCCGGTCACTGGTACGCGCTCCCGCAGTCACCCCAGCTGTTCAAGCAGCTGCTGATGGTGTCCGGCCTGGAGCGCTACTACCAGCTCGTGCGCTGCTTCCGTGACGAGGACTTCCGGGCCGACCGGCAGCCCGAGTTCACCCAGATCGACATCGAGATGTCCTTCGTGACCCGCGAGGACGTCGTGGCCATCGCCGAGGAACTGGTGCAGCGGCTGTGGACCGACATCTGCGGCTACGAGGTGCCGGTGCCGATCCCGCAGATGACCTACGCGGACGCCATGGCCCGGTTCGGGTCCGACAAGCCCGACCTGCGGTTCGACAACGAGCTCACCGACCTGACCGCCTACTTCGCGCAGACCCAGTTCCGCGTGTTCCAGGCCCCGCACGTGGGGGCCGTGGTCATGCCCGGCGGCGCCGGCCAGACCCGCAAGGAGCTGGACGGCTGGCAGGAGTGGGCCCGCTCGCGCGGCGCCAGGGGCCTGGGCTACGTGCTCATCGACGCCGAGGGTGCCGTCTCCGACGCCGGCCCGGTGGCCAAGAACCTGAGCCAGGGCGAGCGGGCCGGCCTGCCCGCCGCCACCGGCGCCGGCCCCGGCGATGCCGTGTTCTTTGCCGCCGGCACCGCGAACGCCGCCCGCAGCCTGCTCGGTGCCGCCCGCCTGGAGATCGGCCACCGGTGCGGTCTCATCGATCCAGACGCCTGGGCCTTCACCTGGGTCGTGGACGCGCCCATGTTCGAGGAGGACGACGCCGGCGGCTGGACCGCCGTGCACCACCCCTTCACCTCGCCACTGCCCGAGTGGACCGACAAGTTCGACGCCCAGCCCGGCGAGGCGCTGGCCGACGCCTACGACATCGTCTGCAACGGGACCGAGATCGGCGGCGGCTCCATCCGGATCCACCGGCCCGACGTGCAGCAGCGGGTGTTCGACGTCATCGGCCTGACCCGCGAGGAGGCCACCTCGCAGTTCGGCTTCCTGCTCGAGGCGCTGCGGTTCGGCCCGCCCCCGCACGGCGGCATCGCGTTCGGCTGGGACCGCCTGCTCATGCTGCTGACCGGCCGCGACTCCATCCGCGACGTCATCGCCTTCCCCAAGGCCGCCTCCGGCCACGACCCCCTCACCGGCGCGCCCACCCCCATCACCCCCCAGCAGCGCAAGGAAGCCGGCATCGACGTGGTCCCGCCGCCAGGTAGCTAACGGGTACTGTCGAGGCTGTGCAACCCGACAGTCTGTTCGACGCCGCCGAGGAGGAGGCGGCGCAGGCCGCCGCGCCGCTCGCCGTCCGGATGCGTCCGCGCAGCCTGGACGAGGTCATCGGCCAGGGCCACCTGACCCGCCCCGGCTCCCCGCTGCGCAAGCTGGCCGAGTCCGACGCCGGGCTGTCCGTGCTGCTGTGGGGACCGCCCGGCACCGGCAAGACCACGCTGGCCTACGTCGTCAGCCGGGTCACCAAGCGCAAGTTCGTCGAGCTGTCCGCCGTCTCGGCCGGCGTCAAGGATGTCCGGGCCGCCGTCCAGACCGCCCGCCGCGACCTCGGCCTGAGCGGCGTGCAGACCGTGCTGTTCATCGACGAGGTGCACCGGTTCTCCAAGACCCAGCAGGACGCCCTGCTGCCGGCGGTCGAGAACCGGTGGGTCTCGTTCATCGGCGCGACCACGGAGAACCCCTCGTTCTCCGTGGTCAGCCCGCTGCTGTCGCGCTCCCTGCTGCTCACCCTGCAGCCGCTCAGCGACCCCGACCTCACCGCCGTGATCGGCCGCGCCCTGACCGAGGAACGAGGTCTCGGCGGCCGGGTCACCCTCGACGACGGGGTCATGGAGCACCTGGTGCGGCTGGCCGGCGGCGATGCCCGCCGGGCCCTGACCTTCCTCGAGGCCGCCGCGCTCGGCGTGCCGCCCGGCGGCGTGATCGACACCCCGACCCTGGAGCAGGCCGTCGACCGGGCCATGGTCCGCTACGACCGGGCCGGCGACCAGCACTACGACGTCATCAGCGCGTTCATCAAGAGCATCCGCGGCAGCGACGCCGACGCCGCGCTGCACTACCTGGCCCGGATGATCGAGGCCGGCGAGGACGCCCGGTACATCGCCCGCCGCCTGGTCGTGCACGCCAGCGAGGACATCGGCCTGGCCGACCCGACCGCGCTGCTGACCGCCGTCGCCGCCGCCCAGGCCGTCGAGCTCATCGGCCTGCCCGAGGCCCGGATCAACCTGGCCCAGGCCACCATCCACCTGTGCCTGGCCCCCAAGTCCAACGCGGTGATCGCCGCCATCACCGCCGCCTCCGCCGACGTGCGGGACGGCCTGGCCGGCCCGGTGCCCGCTCACCTGCGCGACGCCCACTACCCCGGCGCCGCCCGGCTCGGTCACGGTCGCGGCTACGTCTACCCGCACGACGACCCGGCCGGGGTGGTGCGCCAGCAGTACGCCCCCGACGCCATCGCCGGCCGCGCCTATTACCAGCCCACCAGGCACGGCGCCGAGGCCAGGGCGGCCGAGAGGTCGGAGCGCATCCGCGAGATCCTGGGCAAGAGGACGAACGGTGCCGCCGCCGTGCCCCCGTCCGACTCCGCAGCCCCGGTCGAGCCCGGGCCAGCTCAGCCCGCCGCCGGGGCCGATGCCACTGTCGCAGACGACCAGTGACGACCGAGCAGGGACGATAAGGTCGGCGAACGGGACAGACAGCCGGCCACCACGAAGAAGGAGCGGGCGCCGATGACCCCCGGACAGCTTGCCGCCCTGATCGCAGCCGGGTTCTTCGCCCTGCTCGTCATCGTGGTCTGCTACGTGCTGCTGCGCGTGGCCCGGCTGCTGACCGCGGCCACCGCGATGGTGACCGGCTACCGGGAGCGCGCCGACACCCTCATCGAGCAGGCCCAGTCCGTGGTCGACCGCACCAACGAGCAGCTGGCCAGGACCGACGCCATCACCGCCAGCATGGACGAGGTCACCGCCAACATGGCCGAGCTGTCCGGGCACGTCAGCGCCATGACCGGCGTGGCCAGGGCGCTGACCGGCGCCGTCGGCGCCCCCGTCACCGGCATCTCGGCGGTGGCCTACGGCGTCCGCCGCGCCGTAGCCCTCCGCCGCCCGGAGCCGACTGAGGCGACTGTGTCCCGTGGTCAGCGATCGGCTGTCCCGGCCCAGCGCCGTCCCGCTATCTCGGACCGTGCGAGCCGCACCGGCGGCCGCCGGTGATCCGCCGGGGGTTCTGGCTAGTGGTGGGTGCCACCCTTGGTGTCACCGGCTACCGGCGAGCTAGTCGTCTGCTCCAGTCCTTCCGCCCCACTCCCTCCGGGCAGGTCGCAAGCGGGCGGGTCGTGCTGCGCACCGAGAGCCTGCTCACCGGCCGCCGCGTGCTGTCCGGGGCGGCTCGGGCCGGCCGCGGGGCGGCCGCGAGCGCCGCGTTCGTCCGCGACGTCCGCGAGGGCGTGGCAGAGTATCTGGATCAGCAGGACTCGGCTACAGGCCGTACCCTCGGAAGTCAGCAGGACCGCGCGAGCCGCGGGAGGCCGGCCTCCTAGCGCCTCGCCCTGGTAGTCCTCGCCGCCCGGTGCTGATCCGGGCCGCAGCCAGTTGATAACCAGCCGATAAGTAGTCGATATCACGTGAAGGATGGCCGTTGATGGAGTCGGCAGAGATCGCCCGCCGTTTCCTTAGCTTCTACGAGCAGCGCGGGCACACCGTAGTGCCCTCGGCCAGCCTGATCGCCGAGGACCCCACGCTGCTGCTGGTGAACGCCGGGATGGTGCCGTTCAAACCGTACTTCCTCGGCCAGCGCCAGCCCCCGTACAAGCGGGCCACCAGCGCGCAGAAGTGCGTCCGCACCCCCGACATCGACGAGGTCGGCAAGACCACCAGGCACGGCACGTTCTTCCAGATGCTGGGCAACTTCTCGTTCGGGGACTACTTCAAGGAAATGGCCATCCCGTTCGCCTGGGAGCTGCTGACCGGCGCCGAGGCCGACGGCGGGTTCGGCTTCCCCGAGGGCCGCCTGTGGGTCACCGTCTACACCGACGACGACGAGGCGGCCGGGATCTGGCACGACAAGGTCGGCGTCCCCGAGGACCGGATCCAGCGGCGCGGCCTGGCCGACAACTACTGGCACATGGGCGTGCCGGGTCCCGGCGGCCCGTGCTCGGAGATCTACTACGACCGCGGGCCCGAGTACGGCCGCGAGGGTGGCCCGGTCGTGGACGAGGACCGCTACCTCGAGGTCTGGAACCTCGTGTTCATGCAGGAGCAGCTGGCCGCGGTCCGGACCAAGGTCGACTTCGACCTCGAGGGCCCGCTGCCCTCGCGCAACATCGACACCGGCATGGGCCTGGAGCGGATGGCGGCGCTGCTGCAGGGCGTCGACAACATCTACGAGATCGACACGATGTGGAAGGTGCTCGACCGGGCCGCCGAGCTGACCGAGCAGAAGTACGGCCGCGAGCACCGCTCCGACGTCTCGCTGCGGGTCGTGGCCGACCACGTGCGCACCGCGGTCATGCTGGTCGCCGACGGCGTGGTGCCGTCCAACGAGGGCCGCGGCTACGTCCTGCGCCGGATCCTGCGCCGCAGCGTCCGCAACCTGCGGCTGCTGTCCGGCGCCCAGCGCGGCGGCGGGGGCGGCAGCCTCAGCCGCGGCGGCAGCGACGAGCACTTCCTGCACGAGCTGTCCTCGGTCGCGATCAGCGCGCTCGGCGACCAGTACCCCGAGCTGCGCCGCGACGCGCCGCACATCCACACCGTGATCGACGCCGAGGAGTCGGCGTTCCTGGGCACGCTGCGCACCGGCACCGCCATCTTCGACGCCGCCGTGGAGGAGACCCGGCGGCGCGGCGCGGCCACCATCCGCGGCAGCCAGGCGTTCCAGCTCCACGACACCTACGGCTTCCCCATCGACCTGACCCTGGAGATGGCCGCCGAGCAGGGCCTGGAGGTGGACGAGAGCGAGTTCCGCCGCCTGATGGGCGAGCAGCGGCAGCGGGCCAAGGCCGACGCGGCGGGCAAGAAGACCGGCAACGCCGACATCTCGGCCTTCGCCCGGATCCTCGACACCTCGGGCCGGGTCGTGTTCACCGGCTACGACGAGATCGCCGGCGACGCCACCGTGACCGGGCTGCTGGTGAACGGCGCCTCGGTGCCGTCGGCGGGCGCGGGCGCCGAGGTCGACGTGGTGCTCGACCGGACCCCGTTCTACGCCGAGGGCGGTGGCCAGCTCGCCGACGCCGGCCTGATCACCGCGGCCGGCAGCGGCGCGGGCGACGGCGCCAGGATCGAGGTGCTGGACGTGCAGGCGCCGGTGGCCGGCCTGATCGTGCACCGGTCCCGCGTCACCGCGGGCGAGATCGTGGTCGGCGACCAGGTCCACGCCGAGATCGACATCGAGCGGCGGCGCGCGGTGTCCCGCTCGCACACCGCGACCCACCTGGTGCACCGCGCGTTCCGCGGGGCGCTGGGGGAGTCCGCCGCTCAGGCCGGCTCGGAGAACGCGCCGGGCCGCTTCCGGTTCGACTTCACCGCCATGGGCGCGGTGCCGCCCGCGGTGCTCAAGGACGCCGAGGACGAGGTCAACCAGGTGCTGGTCAACGACCTGGAGGTGCGTGCCTTCCACACCTCGCTGGACGAGGCGCGGGCCATGGGCGCCCTGGCGCTGTTCGGCGAGAAGTACGGCGACCAGGTCCGCGTGGTCGAGGTCGGCGACTACTCCCGCGAGCTGTGCGGCGGCACCCACGTGCCCCGGTCGGGCAACCTGGGCCTGGTCAAGATCCTGGGCGAGTCCTCCATCGGGTCCGGCGTGCGGCGCGTGGAGGCCCTGGTCGGCATCGACGCGTTCCGCTTCCTGGCCCGCGAGAGCGCGCTGGTCGGCCAGCTCAGCGAGCAGCTCAAGGCCCGCCGCGAGGAACTGCCCGAGCGGATCTCCTCCATCGTGACCCGGCTGCGCGACGCCGAGCGGGACCTGCAGCGGATCCAGTCCGCCGCCCTGCTCGGCAACGCGGGCGAGCTGGCCAGCGGCGCGCAGGACGTGGCCGGGGCGTCGTACGTGGCCTACCAGGTGCCCGACGGCACGCCGGCCGACGGGATCCGCAAGGTGGCGCTGGACGTGCGCGGCCGCCTGGCCCCGGACCGGCCCGGCGTGGTCGTGGTGGCCGGCGTGCCGGCCGACCGGCCCACGGTCGTGGTGGCCATCAACGACGCGGCCCGCGCGACCGGGCTCAAGGCCGGTCAGCTCGTGCTGACCGCAACCGGGGTTCTGGGCGGCCGGGGCGGCGGTAAGGACGACATCGCGCAGGGCGGCGGCGCCCCGCTGGGTGACCAGGCCACACAGACAATCGCCGAGTCCTTCCGCGTGGTGGGTTCGGCGATTAGGGATATATTGGTCACCGGTGGCGTACTGTGAGACCGTGTCGCAGCTACTTTGTGTCCGTGATGAGATATTTGTCCGGACCGAAACCAGTTCGCCACACAGTGGTTCGCCACACAGTGGTTCGCCACACAGTGGTTTGCCAGGCAACTCGCAGCGAGGCGACTTGAGGCCGGGCGTCAGGCTCGGGGTCGACCCCGGGCTGGCCCGGATCGGCGTGGCCGCCTGCGATCCCGCGGGCCTGCTGGCCAGCCCGCTCGCGACCGTCAAGCGCGGTCGCGGCGACCTCGATGAGCTGGCCCGGCTGACCGCCGATCGCGAGGCCATCGAGGTCATCGTCGGACTGCCCACGGGCCTGTCCGGCCGGGAGGGGAAGTCGGCCGCCGGCGCGCGGGACTTCGCCGCCGCGCTGGCCGCGCGGATCGCGCCGGTGCCGGTCCGGCTGGTCGACGAGCGATTCACCACCGTCATGGCCCACGACGCGCTGCGCCGCGGCGGCCGCGACTCCAGGGCCCGTCGCCCGGTCGTCGACCAGGCCGCCGCCGCGCTCCTGCTGCAGGGCGCGCTGGACAACGAGCGCTCCACCGGTCTCCCGCCCGGTGAGCCAGTGGCCGGCCTGCCGGCCCGAGGGGGTGCCCATTGAGCCGGGACGGACGTGAAGGCGGCTGGGACTCCGGCCGCAGCCAGGTAGCCAGGGACAACTGGCCCGACGACACCGAGCGGCGCGGCCGCCGGGGCCGCCACGGCGCCCCCGACGACAGCAGCGACTCGCTGCCGCCTTACAACGCGCCGCCCGGCGGCTACGGGCCGCCGCCTCTGTCGGGCCCGCAGCAGCGGATCAGCGACCCGTACGGCCCGGCCGACCCTTTCGCCGACTCGCCTGACCCCTACGCCAGCCCGGACCGCTACGCCGACGGCAACGGCGCGGGCGGCTACAGCAACGGCAACCCGTACGGCCCGGCCGACCCCTACGGCCAGCACGGCCCTGACCAGCACGGCCCTGACCAGCAGAGCCCTGGTCAGCAGGCTCAGGGCCGGCACAGCTCGGGCGGCGGCGCCGACCCGTACGGCCCGGCCGACCCCTACGGGGCCGATCCTTACGGCTCCGGCGCCTATGGCCAGCCCGGCTCCCAGGGCCAGCCCGGCTCCCAGGGCCAGCCCGGCCACTACGACCCGTCCAGCCCGTATGGCCCGGCTGAACCCTACGGTCCCGCAGACCCATACGGACCCGCGGACACCTCCCGCGGCCCGGCTGACCCCTACGGCCCAGCCGATCCGTACGGCCCCGGTGGCCAGAACGGCCGCTCGGGCCAGTACGGCGCGGCTGACCCGTACGGCCCGGCTGACCCCTACGGTCCGTCCAGCCCCGGCGCCTTCGGCGCCGCCGACCCGTACGGCCCGGCCGGCACCGCCGACCACACCGGCCCGCAGCCCGGTGCCCAGGACCCGGCCGGCCGCACCGGCCGGCACCACCAGCCTGACCCGCGCTACTCCACGGGTCCGCAGGACCAGGCCGACGGCCGTTACTCGACCGGCCCGCAGGGCGCGGCCGACGGTCGTTACTCGACCGGCCCGCAGGGTACGGCCGACCCGCGCTACTCCACCGGGCCGCAGGACCTCGGTGACCGCCGTTACCAGACCGGGCCGCAGGACGCGGCCGATGGTCGCTACGCGACCGGGCCGCAGGGCACCGCTGACCCGCGTTACTCGACCGGCCCGCAGGACCTGGGCGACCGCCGTTACTCGACCGGGCCTCAGGGCGCGGCCGGCGGGCGGCACTCCACCGGCCCGCAGGACCCCTATCTGCCGTCCGGCGGACCGCTCGACGCCTCCGGGCCTCAGCCCGGCTACCCCGACCCCCGCGGCGCGGCCGACCCCTACGGCCCCGTCGACCCCTACGGGCCCGCGGACCCGTACGGCGCAGCCGACCCCTACGGGCGCGACTTGGGCGGCCCGGCCACCGGCCCCGGCGCCGCCACCGGGCGGTTCCCGGCCCAGGACCCGCTCGGCCGGCCCGACCCATCGGGCCAGTCCGACCCGCTGGCCCGGCCGGGCCCGGCCCGGCCGCTGCCGCGCACCCCGTATGACGGCGAGGACGCCGCCACCTGGACGAACTACCCGGCCGGCCGCGACCCCTACGACAGCCAGGGCTCCGTGCCCGGCCTGCCGCTTCCCGGCACCAACGGCGCCGGGCGTGACGCCCGCGGCTGGCCGCCCGGCGGACCTGACGCGGGCCCGGCCACCGGCCCCGGAGCCACCGCGCCCTGGGAGAACGACGCGTCCGGCAGCTACCGGCCCGCCGCCGATCGGGGCGCGCCTGGCCGGCCCGACGGTTTCGGCGCCGCCGGTCCCGGCGCCACGAACAGCTTCCGGTCCTCCGGCCCCGGAGGCTACGACGACCAGACTGGCGGCTTCGGTGCCGCCAGCCCGGACAGCCCGCCGCCCGGCCAGGACCCCTGGCCCCCGGACGCTCGCCCAGCGGGGCGCCGCGGCGCGCGCCGCCCCGGCGGCCCGCGCGGCGCCGACCAGTACGACGCCGGCGGCAATTTCGCCGACCCCGCCGAGGCGCCCGCCCGCGGTGGCCGGCCCGGCTCGAGGTCCGGCGGCCGCGGCCGCGGCGCCGACGAGCGCGACCCGGTGGCCGCCGACGGCCCGGACTGGGCCGACGAGAGCCAGCACAAGGGCTTCTTCCAGGGCTTCGGCAAGGAGGACAGCGTCGACCCGCCGCCTCGGCGCAAGCGGCGCAAGGGCCGGTTCGCGGCCCCGATGATCTCCCTGATCGTCGTGCTGGCCCTGCTCGGCGCGGGCGGCTACTTCGCCGTCAGCTGGTACTCGTCCCGGCACGCCAACTACACCGGCCAGGGCACCGGCGAGGTCAAGGTCACCGTGAAGAGCGGCGACACCGCGTACTCGCTGGCCTCGAGCCTGGTCAAGCTCGGGGTCATCGCCGCCACCCAGCCGTTCATCGACGCCGCCAAGGCGAACCCCGGCGCGGGCCTGCACCCGGGCGTCTACAAGCTGCGCAAGCACATGAACTCGACCGACGCCTGGAACCTGCTGCTCAATCCCAAGGCGCTGATCACGACCCCGACCAGCTTCTTCCTCGGCGGCCGCACCTCGGACATCGTCACTGAGCTGACCAAGGACTTCGGAGTCCCGGCCCAGGAGGTCCAGGCCGACCTGAACAACACCAAGGCGCTGGGCCTGCCCTCTTTCGCCGGGACCAAGCCCGTCGGCGCCAAGTACCCGCTGGCCGAGGGCTATCTGTACCCGGGCAACTACTCGTTCAAGCCGCACACCACCCCGCTGCAGATGCTCCAGGCCATGGTGGCGCGCTTCAAGACGGAGACCGGCAGCCTCAATCTGGCCACCGCGGCCAGGAAGGCCGGCTTCTCCGAGGTCGAGGTCATCACCGAGGCCAGCATCCTGATGGCCGAGGTCGGCACCGAGACCAAGTACTACCCGGACGTGGCTAGGGTCATCGACAATCGGCTCAACATCCCGATGGCCCTCAACCTGGACTCGACGATCGAGTACGGCCTGGGCATCCACGGCTTCGAAATGTCCCCCACCCAGCTGGTGACGAACACCCCGTACAACACCAACCTGCACGACGGCCTGCCTCCTGACCCGATCGAGTCGCCGGATGTGCAGGCCATCAAGGCCGTCCTGCATCCAACTCCTAAGGCCGGCCATCCCTGGCTGTACTTCGTCACCATAAACAAGGCCGGGGTCACCAAATTCACCGCCAGCAGCGCGCAGTTCAACATCTGGAGCAAACTGGCAAAAAAGAACGGCGTCTGATCATCGCCGGTAAGCACGCGGCCGTGCTCGGCTCGCCGATCGGCCACTCGCTCTCCCCGGTGCTGCACCGGGCTGCCTACCGGGCGCTGGGCCTGCGCGACTGGGACTACCAGGCCATCGAGTGCGACGAGGCCGGGCTGCCCGGCCTGCTGGACTCCCTCGGCCCGGACTGGGCCGGGCTGTCGCTGACCATGCCGCTCAAGCGGGCCGTGCTGCCGCTGCTGGACCAGGCCGAGACGCTGGCCGCCGAGGTGGGCGGCGCCAACACCGTGGTCTTCGCCGACGGCGGGCGCCTGGGCTTCAACACCGACGTGCCCGGCATGATCACCGCGCTGGCCGAGGCTGGGGTCACCACGGCCGGATCGGCCCTGGTCCTGGGGGCCGGGGCCACCGCCTGCGCCGCCCTCGGCGCGCTGCGCGGCCTAGGCGTGACGCAGGCCGCGGCCGCGGTCAGGAACCCGGCCACCGCGGGCCTGTTCCTCGAGGTGGCGGAGCGACTGGGAATAGATGTCCGTCTCGTCCGGTTTGACGAAGAGCCCGCGGAGCTTGCCCGGCCGCTGCTCATCTCCACCGTTACCGCCGGGGCGGCCGACGGCTACGCCGCCAGGATCGCGGCCGGCACGCTGGCTCCGGCCGCGGTACTGGACGTGATCTACCACCCGTGGCCGACCCGGCTGGCCCAGGCGGCGGCCGACGCCGGGGCCGCGGTCTCCGGCGGCTTCGAGTTGCTGCTGCACCAGGCCGCCCGTCAGGTGGAGCTGATGACCGGCCAGGACGCCCCCGTGGCGGCCATGCGTGAAGCCGGCCTGGCCGCGCTGGCCGACCGGACCGCCTAGCCGTTTCCGGCATATCACCCCCGAGCGTGACGAGCTGGGGTCAGCGGGGCGCTGCGGGAATACCAGCAGGGGGCCGCATGCGTTAGT
>Ga0134128_10004960_pt1 | contig 16187 bp, 14 predicted proteins | sample KB31754_FD_96462 | JGI IMG/M metagenome (GOLD analysis project Ga0134128, IMG submission 96462) | Terrestrial soil microbial communities with excess Nitrogen fertilizer from Kellogg Biological Station, Michigan, USA - KB3-175-4 | ecosystem: Environmental > Terrestrial > Soil > Unclassified ...
CATGTGCCTCGCCACGGGACTTGCCGGTTCTTCAGCGAGCCATTGTCGATAGACTTCAGCCGCTTTATCCGTCTGTCCCAGGGTGTAATAGGCGATGCCGAGCAGCTTTCTTGAGTCCGGATTGTGACGCATCAATGTAATGGCCTTGCAGTACCAGGCGATCGCCTCCTTGGTCCTGCCCTGCGCCGACAGCAGCTTGCCCATGTTGTTATGGGCATCGACGTGATCCGGGTTTAGCTTGATCGCCTTTTGGTAAGCCGCAGCGGCTTCGTCAAATTGCCCGCGGGCCTTTGACAAGGCGCCGAGGTTATTGTGAGCATTGGCATGACCCGGAGCCAGCGCGATTACTTTTTCATAGGCATCGGCAGCCTCGGCAAGCCGCCCCGCTTCCACCAGCACATTGCCGAGATTGTTGTAATAATTGGGCTCGCCGGGATTTAATGCGATGGATCGATGAATAAGCTCGATCGCTGCATCGCTATCGCCGCTCTGATGCAATAACACGCCGAGAAAATGTTGCGCATCCGCATAGTCCGGTGCGGCATCGAGAACCTTGCGATAGAGCGTTTCCGCCTCGACCAGGTGGCCGCGACGATGAATCTGCATAGCGAGCGCCAGCGCATCGGGAAGACTCAGCTCCGATATCGTCTCCCTTTCCTCCTCGGCTTCGTACTGGACTTCAGGATGCATCATGTAAAGTTTCCGGTAGGATGGGTGAAGCGTAGCGCAAACCATCATTCAACTCTGCCCCTCACTTCACCAAATTCTTGCTTTATTGTTTCATTATTTCCAGCCCAATCCCTGGGATACATACCGGCTTCAACGTACCGGTGAAATGTCGAATGCGGCCAATCGAAGACTCGATCTACATATTCGTGTTTGACGGGGTTGTAATGGATGTAATCCATATGACGCCGGTAATCTTCCTCGTCGCGTATGATGTGTTCCCGGTAGCGGCGCTGCCAGATCCCGCGCTCACCCTTCAGCATTTGGCTGCGAGATCGAAGAGAATAATTCGGCAAGCGCCGCGAAAATGCAGCCTTGATGCGGCGCCAACGATCGGGATAACTGGCATCGCCGGAGGGCAATGTCCAGATGCAATGCAAATGCTCAGGCAGGACTACCATGGCGTCGAGGTGAAAAGGATATTCGGCTTTGACATGGCGAAAAACCTCACGCAAGGCGTCAAGATGATCCAGCAGCAGGGACCCACCCCGATCAGCTAGCGCCACGGTGAAGAAGTAGCTACCACCTTTTACGAAATTGCGCCGATAGTTTGTCATAATCAGGTGCTTTGATGGGTTACGCTCGCTCCACCCATCCTACAAGAGCTATTCGGTCAGCCTGTCAGTGTAAATCCCCGGGCTGGAATCCGGGATTTCAATGGCGTTTACAACGCGTTGATAGAACTCCACGGAACCGGCCCCACCTATGACGGCATACGCATAACCAGCAACTGTCATTGAGTATAGACCAGAAAGCAACAAGTTGCGGCCGATGCCCTGCCCGCGTGCCGACTCCGCTACACCAATGGGACCAAACATGCCACGGCTGGTGCTGTCGTAGCAGGCAAAACCCAGAATTGCACCGCTCTTTGTTGCAATGTGGCACGAGATTGGCTGATTACTGAATGCCACGTCGCATTCACTCGCCCACCCCATGCTGAAGTGTTCGCTAACCCAATTGACGACCTGATGCTTTTCGTAGGCCATCGCACGGCGCAAGTGCACTCCTTCATGCGTTGAACTCTTCAGGGTCGATTCCATGCTCGGCAGATCGTATAGCTTCACCAGGAGATCAGCCAATTGCGATGTCCCCACTCTCCATCAGCGACGTAAATGTGGCGACGAAATGCCTGTTGCGCTTCGCTCCCGGTATTTCAACGGTTGCCTGGCTCTCTTTACTCGAACCCATACCCAAATTCCCCATCCTTAACACTCACCTCCACCCGCATCACCGGCTTGCCTTCAACCATGTGCTTCAGAAATTCCTCGCTGATGCGCGGCAGCACGGTATTGGTGAGAATGGCATCGATCATCCGCCCGCCGCTTTCCAGCTCCGTGCAGCGGCTCACAATAAGCTTCACCATCTCGTCGTCATAGGTGAACGGAATTTTGTGGTTCTCCAGGATACGTTTTTTGATCCGGCCCAGTTGCAGCCGTGCAATGGTGCCGATCATCTCGTCATTCAGCGGGTAGTATGGAATTGTCACCAACCGGCCCAGCAAAGCGGGTGGAAACACCTTGAGCAGCGGCTCACGCAGCGCCTTCGCTAACGACTCCGGGTTGGGCATCAATTCGGGGTCGCGGCACATGCCCATGATGAGATCGGTGCCGACATTGGTGGTAAGCAGGATGATGGTGTTTTTGAAATTAATGTGACGCCCTTCGCCATCTTCCATCCAGCCCTTGTCGAATACCTGGAAGAAGATCTCGTGCACATCCGGATGGGCCTTTTCCATTTCATCCAGCAGCACTACGCTGTAAGGACGCCGCCGTACCGCTTCGGTGAGAACGCCGCCCTCGCCGTAGCCCACGTAACCCGGAGGCGCGCCCTTCAACGTTGAAACGGTGTGAGCTTCCTGGAATTCGCTCATGTTGATAGTGATGACGTTCTGTTCGCCGCCGTAGAGCGATTCGGCAAGCGCCAAGGCGGTCTCTGTCTTGCCCACGCCGGAAGGACCGCAGAGCATGAACACCCCGATGGGCTTGTTCGGATTATCCAGCTTCGCGCGCGAAGTCTGGATGCGCCGGGCGATCATTTCCAGGGCGTGGCGCTGACCGATAATCCGCTGGTTCAACGTATCGGCAAGCTTGAGCACCGCCTCCACTTCATTCTTCACCATCCGGCCCACCGGGATACCGGTCCAGTCTGCGACCACCGATGAAACCACCTGGGCATCCACCGTGGGCATGATGAGAGGCGTTTCACCTTGAAGCGCATCCAGTTTCGTCTGGAGGTCATGCAACTCGGCCAGCAGTTTTTGGCGCTCTTCCGCGCTGAACCCGGCTTCATCCGTAGGTGAAGTGGCCGGTGCGGGCACTTCCGCAGACCCGGTGGGTGGCGATGTTGCTGGGGCTGCGTTTTGCGACGCGGCCTGTGGAGCGTCTTCAGGCTTGCCATCCGGCACAGGCGCAGCCGTGCCGCCGGGGCTGGGGCTGGGGCTGCCCGGTGCGGTGGCGTCCTGCACCTTCACATCGACGGGTTTGCCGCCCGCACGCAGCTTGCCGCGCAGTTCGAGTATGTGATCAACCATCCCCTTTTCCTCCTGCCAGCGTATATCAAGAACAGCGAGACGTTCTTTTTCCGCGGTCTGCTTCTGCTCCACATCCGTCCGCCTTATGCCAACGTCAAAACCGATCTCTTCTTCGCGGCCGATAATCTCCAGCTCCGTCTGCAATGCCTCCATACGGCGCTGGCAATCTTCCACTTCGGCCGGCGTGGCATACTGGCTGATGGCCACCCGTGCGCAGGTCGTATCAAGCAGGCTCACAGCCTTGTCCGGCAACTGGCGGGCGGGAATGTAACGGTGCGATAACTTGACCGCGGCTTCCAGCGCCTCGTCGAGCAATTGCACGCGATGATGTTTTTCCAGCGTCGTGGCGACCCCCCGCACCATGAGGATGGCCTTTTCTTCCGTCGGCTCCAGTATCTGCACGACCTGGAAACGGCGGGTGAGCGCCGGGTCTTTCTCGAAATATTTCCGGTACTCCGCCCAAGTAGTGGCGCCGATAGTGCGCAGCGTGCCACGCGCGAGGGCAGGTTTCAGCAGATTGGCCGCATCGCCGGTGCCCGCGGGTCCGCCAGCGCCGATTAGCGTGTGCGCTTCGTCAATAAAGAGGATGATCGGCTTCGGAGATGCCTGTACCTCGTCGATCACCTGCCGCAAACGATTTTCGAATTCGCCCTTCATGCTGGCGCCAGCCTGCAAGAGGCCGATATCCAGCGTGAGAAGCGACACATCCTTCAGGGGTGGCGGCACGTCGCCCTTGGCAATCCGCAGCGCAAAACCTTCCACCACCGCAGTCTTGCCTACCCCGGCTTCGCCGGTGAGGATGGGATTATTCTGCCGGCGGCGCATGAGGATATCGACGATCTGGCGGATCTCCTCGTCGCGGCCTGTTACGGGATCGATTTCGCCTTTACGCGCTCTGGCAACCAGATCCACCGAAAATTTCTTCAATGCCTCCTGCTTGCCCATTTGGGCCGGCGCCAGCGCGCCACTCGCTTCTCCAGGCGTACCACCTGAGCCATCTGTGGCGCGTAAATGCTCTTCCGTCGAACCGGCGACAATTTTTGCGAACTCGTCAGCCAGCGTATCCGGGCGAACGCGCTCGAACTGGCGCGAGATATTGAACAATGCATTACGCAAGCTGGAGGTTTTAAGCATGCCAACCAGAAGATGGCCGGTCCTTACCTGTCCTTCGCCAAACATCAGCGTGCCATAGACCCAGCCACGCTCCACCGCATATTCGATATGCTCCGACAGATCGGAGATTGACGTAGCGCCGCGCGGCAACCGGTCGAGTGCATCGGTGAGGTCCTTGGCGAAGCGGGAGCTATCCAGTTCGAAATGCCTGAAGATGCGATGCAGATCCGAGTCCGGATTGGCCAGGATCTGCTGCAGCCAGTGCTCCAGCTCGACATAGGGGTTGCCACGCAGCTTGCAGAACACCGTGGCGCCTTCGATTGCCTTATAGCCCAGGCTGTTGAGCTTGCCAAACAGTGCGACACGACTGATTTCACTCATATTGCGTACCCCCTTTTTTCTGTTGTCCTGGTGTCCTATGTGGACAGGTCCAGCCCGGTTTTCCCGGATTGCCGCGAACTCAGCCGCTCTGCGTCCAGCGTCAGGTCAGTGGCGTCAGCAATAGCCGGGCGCGTGCCCAGCCAGGTAGTCCAGCCCAGCCGCCCAAACTGCCCCAGGCTCGTCTTCGGCACTTCGTCGTGTGCCAGCACCAGCCGCACATCCCACTCAAGTTCGAAACAAAAATACTGCCTTGCCCAGGCCACAAGCCGTCCGATCGCTTTCCCTCCCGGCAGGAAAGCTTCATATTGCGCAAGACTGAGCGGTCCCAGCCATATCCTGAATTTATGCTGCCTATCCCAGACTCGGGCGCCGAGCACAGCGCCGCCGCCCAACTGCGCACTTGTCTCGCCGCCGGAAGAGAGCGACGTCTGGTCGCGCTTCGGTAAGCGCATCCAGTGACCGACAAATTCTTCAACCCGTACCGGCAAGCGAAAGTAAGAGGTGAGCAGTGCCACTAACCCGTCGCGGTTGCGCACCTGCCGGCCGAGCAAACCGGCGAAAAACAGCTTGGCGAAATCCCCGATCTCATCACGCTCGCGCATCTTGCTGCCGGCCAGACCTTCGAACGAGCCGATATAAATCCTGAACCGGTCATCGTCCGGCCTGTCCAGGCTGACTGTCGGACGCGCCTGTGCCCAGGCACGGTAAAAGAGCAGCAGAAAGCGGTGGTTGAACATATCGAGAAAGCGCACGAATGTCGCATCCCCCGCGTTTAGCAGCCGCGCGCGCGCATACTCCGTGAGATGCAGGGGTAGCGGACCGTTAGGTCCGAGAAGTCCGAAGAGACGAACTTCCATTCGTCCCGGCCGGCCCCCGGCAGGCAGGTAAAACGACGAAATTGAAGAGGGTGCGAATGTCATCGAGGGCTCTTGGCCAATCCTTACCGCCTCGTCGATGGGTCGCAGCCCTTTACCCAGTCTCGGCTTGCCTGGGTGCAGGCATTCGATGCGCCGCAGCGCCTGGAAAAAATCAAAGCTGAAAGGCTTATCTTCCAGGGCACGGAAGTAAGTCAGAGGATCGGGCGTGCTCCGCATCGCGGCCTCCAGCGCATGCTTTCACCCCGCTCACCCACATAAAGCACGGTTTCAGTAAACGAATTCAGAGAAACGTAACGGGCAAAAAATTGTTCCATCACGCTGCCGAAGAGAAACGCGCTGCTGCCCTGAAAGGCCAGTTCTTCCAGGTGCAGCCCGATTTCCAGCCCCCGGCCAAAGGTGATCGGACCGGGCATGGGCAGGCGGCGCACCAAGGGCTTTACCGACACCTTCCGGACGCCCTCAATCTGCTTTTTTACACCCGACTCGGAACTCATCGCATACAGTTCCAGCATTTCCCGCAATGCTGCGGCGCCTTCGCGCTCACCCGTATTCATCAGGGACAGGTAGTTGAGCGAGAGGTGACTGACGAACTGCCAGGCAACCGGCCCGCTCCATAAGGGAGAATAGGGCTTGGACGGCCCTTTGACGCAACGGATTGCTTCCAGTGGCGCAGCACTGTCGAGCGTGAAATCCGTCTTCCCCAAGCCTAGCGGCATCTGCAGCGGCAGGTCGCGGTTGGTACACAACGTGGTGATGGCTAATTGCCGCAGATCGCCGGAATAAGGCGCTTCTTCCGGATCGACCAGCGAAAGAAAAACTTCGCTGCCTATATAGCTGGAGCGGGTGCCAATCCGTTTTTGCGTGACCGAGAGCAGGCGCGGCTCGCGCTGCACGGTGAAATAGGCCTGCCGCTCCTGCAATTCGGTATGGTAGGCTGCATAGAACGGGAGAAAGGCTTGTTCGCTGTCGCTGCCCACGCCATAACCCGTTACGCTGGTGACTTCGAAGACTTCGAAATCCATGGGCCGCGTCCGGTCGGCGACAACATGATATTCGTAAGTGTTGTCGGTGAGATGGATGCGGTCGGCCCGCTTGCGAAACAGATTAATCGCGGGAGCGCAATAAAGGGAAAAATTCGCCAGATCGACCACGCTCTCCAGCACCGCGTCGCCGCGTGAGAATAGCAGGACGATCTCCAGCTCCTCCCCCGCGTGCTTCTGGATCGCAGATCCCAGGCCATTGATGTCGATGAATAAAAATCGCTGTGGCAACGCAAAATATTCCTGCAGCAATCGGTAGCCCTGAAAACTGCGCAAGCTGACCGGCAGCAGCGCTTGTTCATCGCTATAGCCCGCCGGCTGAATGCAGTGTGCCGGCAGAAACTGGTACCACGGCCAAGGCCGGGTTGCCGGAGCCACCGCCACCCCTAGCGTCGCGCCAAGGCACAGCTCGTGCAGCTTATAGGCAATCTCGTCACTGCCGGAAAGAAATAACCGCAGCTGATCAAGACCCAGTTGGTTGAATTTCAACCCCGCTGTCGTTTTGATGGTGAGCCGTACCCCGCCTTTGACATTTTGGCCCAGAGGCAATTTGTTAATCGGCAAATCCGGCGCGAAGGTAAAGTATTCCGCATGGGTGATTTCGAGTGGCCACAGCGTAACATCCTGCGCCGTACGAAACTCGCAGGCGGTCTCGTCACCTTTGCCCAACTGGCTCCGCATGGCGCTGTTGCGAGGGATGGTAAAACCCTGAGCGAGATTGGTTTCCGAAAGCTGGGGGCGAAACTGGGCAATCAGCATTGCCGGCGTCGGCGCCAGATAATTGGGATAAACAATCTCCAGCAGGCGTTGGGTAAAGCGGGGGAACTCTGCATCAAGCTTGAGCTGCACCCGTGCGGCGAGAAATGCAACCCCTTCCATGAGTCTTTCCACATAAGGATCGGCGACTTCAATGCCATCCATGCCGAGCCGGCCGGCAATTTTAGGAAACTGCGCAGCGAATTCAGCGCCCATTTCGCGCATGTAGGCGAGTTCCTGATTGTAATGGCGCAGGAAACGGGGATCCATTTACAAGCCGTTGCGGTAATAGGAAAATAATGTATGCACTTTCGCCACCGTTTCGTTCTTCTATTGCAAGCGCTACACTTCCGAACGCGCCAGATCGCGAATTTCCACCTGCCCGGTCTCCAGATCCACATCAGTCCGTAGCAGCAATTCCAATGGCACCGGCTGTGCCCATAAGTTGCCGCGAATCTGCACACTGATCACATTGTGGCGATCAAGCTGCAAATCGGTCACCACCGCCTCAACCTGCAGGCTGGAAGGATCGATGCGCGGTTCGAAGTCAATTATCGCCTGCTTGATCGATCGCTCCAATTCAATAACATCCAGGGTGGAAGCGGTTTCGCCGGAAAGTGCGGGCAGGCCGAAATTTATTACGGAACACCCGGCAAAGGGATAACCGGCGAAGTCCTGGTGACTATCCAGCTTGGTGGTATTGAACAGCCATGCCAGATCACGCAGGACAGCCTGACGCAATCGGGCCCGGGTCATGACTCTCTCTTCGCGCGGTTCCAGCTTCTTGTCCGGCTCGTTATCAGCGAGGCGGTCGAGCAACGCGGGCTGCAGCCGTTCCTGGGGAGTCAGTTCAGCCATGATCAGGAGGCAGCCGAATCGCTGGAGCCAGCTTCTCCCGAACCAAGTACGATTTTACGAATGTCCATCAGCGGCACTTCGCCGTTTTCCGTGGCGAACAACCGCTGTCCATAGCCATGATAAACATCCGGTGCGGCTTCGACCCAGACCGTTTTACGCGCCAGGACGACTTGCGCATCGTCACTTGTTTCAGAACCTGAATAGCGGGTGGGAATCAGGGCAACGCTCTCGCCGCCATTGTCAAACTGAAAGTGCGCGGGCATCCACACTACATCGCGAAGATCTTCCGGTGCATCGATTACAATCCCCGTAAGGCGGGAAAAAGGCACCCAGTAGTAACGGCCATTGATGATTGCTTCACATACCGGGCCCAGGCGGGTATCGGCATCAGCGATCCATGTGAATGGCTGGCCGTCGAGGGTACCGGTGGTTGCGCCGGCTTCTTCGAACGCCCTGGTGCGCAATATGCCGGCTTCCCGGTATTTTCCCTGCCCGGTAAGCAGCAACGCTTCAATGACCAATGCCAGCCACTGCTCGGGCTGACCGAATACCAGGGGTGATTTCTTGCCCTCGAAGACCTGCGTGCGCAATACCTCGCAATGCAGCGCTTCGCGATACATCTGCGCCATGGCAAGGGCGCCAGGGTCGAGTTCAGCCGCGACATTCAACTGGTTCAGCGCCCTGTCCCACTGCCCCATTACGGAAAGAAGTTGAAACAGAAAAATCCGCAGTTTGGAATCGGCGGGGTTTGCGCGGACCGCTTCCTGAAGCTGCGCCAGAGCCCCCACGGGATCTCCGTCACGCAGACATTGTTCAGCGGCATTGGCGGGGTTCATGGGAATTACTCTCCCTTTGGGATGAAAGACTTCAGGATATCTCGGCGTCGAACAGCATGCTTCCCTGCGGCAATCCTTCCCGCCCCTGCGGAACATACTCCACGCTGATTTTCTGGAATGCCAGGCTAAGCCTTTCGGAAAGATAACCGCTCGATACAAAGCTGGATGTATCAACGTCCAGAGACGTAATGCGTCCTTTTTCGATGGTGATCTTGAAATACTCGTGCGGGTCGCCACCGGCCTTGCGTACGGTAAGGACGGCTTTCTTGATCAAATCGTTATTGCGCATTGCCGCCATCAAACCTGTCGATGCGCTGTCCACCTGCTTGACGATGCTCAACTCGTTCAAGGTAGCTTTGGGACTGGCTCCGCCTCCGCTCAGGGTGGTCTTCGCCTGCATGCCCCAGGACCAATCACTTACGTCGATTTCATCCTTGTGATTTTCGTCCTGCGCCTCACCCTTGATGGGTCCCTGACGGGCGCTTTCAATCTTCAGAAACATGTCGCCCTGAGCCATGATCCTTTATCCCATAGTTGGTTTAATCAGGTGTCAACGCGCAAAACTTGTTCTATAGAGTCCCGGCCGTCAAATGGGGAGAAGTCTTGCCGCAAAAGCAGAATCCGGAGGTCTTCTCTAAAATTCGCAGCAGCAAGTCAGACTATAAAAGCGCAGAGCCCGGCCCGCAGGTCGAGTCTGCGCTTTATTACCCCTTGATTACCCTTAGGCCTTGACGTTGGCCGCAATTTTCCAGCCAGCCTCGACTGCGGCATCGCCACTTCCATCTTCCTTCTGCGGCGTGTATTCCACCTTGAATTCGGCGAAATTGAGCGTAACGTTTTCCGTGATTCGATCTTCCCCGCCGCTTCCGCCAGTCGAGATTGACGAGATGAGGACTTCCTTCATTGTTATCTTGAGGTATTCAAGCGCAGACTCACCCGCTTTTCGTACCGTCAACAAGCCTTCCTTGAAGTGTTTACCGTTACAGCAGGAGATCATCAGTGTAGGAGAACCTTTGTCGACATACTTGGTAATAGACAAGTCGTTCACACTTACTTTGCCGGCGCCACCGCCACTACCCATATGCGTAGTACCGGACTGGCTCATTCCCCAGCTCCAGGCCAGGACGTCAGTCTCATCTTTATGCTTGTCATCGGTAGACTCACCTTTTACATCATCCAGCTTAAGAAACATGTCAACGGCCATGATCATCTCCTTGTAAAAAAACTAACTTCTCTTGCTGCTCATACTACTCACTTGCTGTCCAGTACCACCAGCGGCATCCGGCAGATAGCCGGGGCTTCAGGTCTTAGGCTTTCTTGGCCGACGGCAATTTGGAAACCAGGCGCAACGATACCGTCAGGCCCTCAAGCTGATAATGCGGCCGCAGAAAAAACTTCGAAGTGTAATAACCCGGGTTGCCTTCGACTTCTTCCACGACAACTTCAGCGGCAGCCAGAGGCTTGCGCGCCTTGGTGCTCTCCGACGAGTGCGCGGGATCACCATCAACGTAATTCATGATCCATTTCTGCAGCCAGATCTGCATGTCGGCCCGTTCCTTGAAAGAACCGATTTTGTCGCGCACGATGCACTTCAAATAGTGTGCAAAACGGCAGCACGCAAACAGGTACGGCAACCGTGCCGCCAGGTTGGCGTTCGCAGTGGCGTCCGGGTCATCATACTCAAATGGTTTTTGCAGCGACTGGGCACCGATAAAAGCGGCGAAGTCTGAGTTCTTGCGATGCAAAAGCGGCATGAATCCATTTTTCGCGAGCTCGGCTTCCCGGCGGTCGCTGATCGCGATTTCCGTGGGACACTTCATGTCCACCCCGCCATCATCGGTCGGGAAAGTATGCACAGGCAAGCCCTCTACGGCACCTCCCGATTCGACACCGCGGATACGCGAGCACCAACCGTAAAGCTTGAAGGACTGGTTGATATTGACAGCCATGGCGTAGGCTGCGTTGGCCCAGGTGTATTTGCTATGATCGGCCATGCCGGTGTCTTCCTCGAAATCGAACTCTTCCACCGGACTGGTTTTTGCACCGTAGGGAATTCGCGCAAGAAAGCGAGGCATGGCCAGGCCCAGATAACGGGCATCCTCGGACTCCCGGAGAGAACGCCAGGAAGCGTACTCCGGCGTAGTGAAAATTTTTGTCAGATCACGCGGATTGGCAAGTTCCTGCCATGAATCCATCTGCATCACTGTCGGGCTCGCGCCAGCGATAAAAGGCATATGGGCCGCTGCCGAGATCTTGGACATTTCGCCGAGCAGTTCAACATCGGGCGGGCTGTGATCAAAAGCGTAGTCACCGACCATGCAGCCAAAGGGCTCTCCCCCAAATTGGCCATATTCCGCCTCGTAAATCTTCTTGAATAAGGGGCTCTGATCCCAACTGGTGCCTTTGTAGCGCTTGAGGGTCTTGCCGAGATCGTTTTTCGAAATGTTCATGAAGCGAATCTTCAGCATCTCGTCGGTTTCGGTGTGGTTAATCAGATGGTGGAGCCCCCGCCATGATCCTTCAAGCTTCTGAAAATCCGGGTGATGCAGGATCAGGTTCACCTGCTCGGAAAGCTTGTGGTCGAGCTCGGCGACAATCGCCTCGATCGACTTGACCACATCGTGACCAATAAGCTGGGTTTGCGCGAGTGCCTGTTCGGCCAAAGTTCGCACGGCCTGCTCAACCGCGCCCTTCGCCTCTTCGGATTTAGGCCTGAATTCCTTCTGCAACAGCGATGCAAATTCGCTTTCCTCCAGCTTTGCGACTTCACCCTCTGGGGCCTGTTGTTGCGTTTCCGCCATTATCTTCTCCTTGTCTTCTCAGACTCGTTCAATCAGGTTCAGGATGCTCCACTTTCTTCCGCAGGTTTCTTGCTGGCAGCAAGCGTTTGGAGCAGGGCGGGGTCATTCAGAACTTTCGCGATCAATTCCTCGGCGCCGGTTTTACCATCCATATAAGTCACAAGATTGGAAAGCTGCTGGCGCGCCTGGAGCAATTTATTGAGAGCATCGACTTTACGGGCTACCGCCGCGGGGGAAAAATCATCCATGCTGTCAAAGGAAATATCGACGCTGAGGTTTCCTTCGCCAGTAAGCGTGTTTGGGATCTGAAAGGCAACGCGGGGCTTGATCGCTTTCATGCGATCATCGAAGTTATCAACATCTATATCGAGGAATTTACGATCCGCTACGGGCGGCAAGGGCTCCGTCGGCTTGCCCGATAAGTCGGCAAAAACACCCATGACGAAAGGCAATTGAATTTTCTTTTCGGCGCCATACAGTTCCACATCGTACTCAATCTGAACCCGTGGGGCGCGGTTACGCGCTATGAATTTCTGACTGCTCTGTGCCATGGCTCTACTCCCCCTTTGGAAGATGATTTAGAGATTGTGCCGGGAACCCTCCTGACCCTCGAAGCGGGCCTATTATTATTTACCGTAATATGATTCTAGACGCTGCCGATGACATACGCAAGGCCGCCACCAAATTGTAGGCTCATTTTTCCGTTTTGGCGGGACACCTCAAGTTTTCTTCGGCTCAAGACCGGTAATGTGCTTGATCTGGCCCAAGCTATCTGGTGCAAGATCCTGAATGATCTCGACGAAATTCTTGGTCATGAGCCGCTGCCCCCGGCGGATAAACAGGGGAGCCGGATTTGCGGGCTCGGTCTTCTCGATGAATTCGCATATCTTTTCCAGCATCCGTACGGCATCCTCACGGCTTTGGATCTCTCCGGATATCGGCTGCGCGACACCCTGTGTTTCTCCATCCGGAGAAACGGCTCCATCCACAGGCGTTTTCAGCAGATTCACATTGCTTTTGCACAGTTGCACTACAGTTTTGAGTATCTCTCTCAGCGGCTGCATATCCGGCACATGGTCGTAGCCCACTTTTTCACCGAGAAAAGTATGCATTCCATTCAAGGCCGTTAATGCGTCATGCATGGCTTGCACGGATGCAACGTTTTCGGGCAGGCGAAGAATTTCCTCAGTCTCGGCTTGCGTAGGGACGCCCTCGCTTCCTGCGGCGGGAAACTTGCTCATGACTATGAGAACGTCCCGTACCGATAGTCGCGCGTGGCTGCCAGTACTGACAAAATACACGCTCCGCACATCACGAAGCAACGTATCGGGGTTCCCCAGCGACGCAAGCACATTAAGACGTGTGACCGGGCCTTCATCGGGATCGGGATCGAGACCAGGATGGACACTCTCCCAGTAATTGGCCAGGAGACCGTGCAACAACTTCAAGCCAGCGGCAAGCCCCACCAGGCCATCGCAATTGGTCAGAGCCCGGGTAAAAAGCATGGCCACCCGTAAATCTTTCGTTCGGGAGAAAAGTGCCCCGGCACGTTGCTTCATGTCAACCCAGTTGGGCTCCTCAGCGGCAACTATTATTTCCCCGGTCTGCCGCTCTGGCTTACCCTGACTTGCCTGCTCCAGCGCCATGAAGTCCGGATCGTACTCAAGATCTGGACCAGAAGGAAAATCCAGGGATATGGGATTAAGTAAAGTGTCCAAATTCATAGTTTTATGGTTACTATTTATCGAAACTTATAACAGTATCTTCCCGTCGCCTGGTCCAATTTGCATAACCAATCTTTTCGCTCAGATAAATTATGCGCGGTATCTACGAATCATATTGTTAATGGCTGACTACGGCAAGACCTACTGTCAGATTCGCGGCAGCACCCCAAAAAAGTGTGATGGGCACAGTCGAAACTGACCGCTGCCCTCGACCGCCCCCCGCCGCCATGGTGAATCCCGGATAGGCCGAAAAACAGCAAAGAATCGCCGCCTGAATGGATGTCGTACACAACATTTAACAATAACTCGTTTAACTGCGAGCTGTTAGTTTATCTTTAAGTTCATAATCTCTCAGTACTTTACCAATTTCATCAGCCAGCTCATTTTTTTCAGTCTGTTTGAATCGGGTAGGTGGTCTCAACCCCTTCAAGATAACCGCTTGACGCTCGCTAGCTACATCTCCATAGCTGCGAAAGGTGGTTAAGACGCTCTCATGTCCCATATTCTGGCTCCACGCTTTAAATACTTCGGGGTTTTGGCAAATTGATTGCCCCAATTGCACCAGTGTATTTCTAAAGCTGTGCGGTTTGAAGTAAGGAAGGCCAGCATACATAAACGCCTTACGAAAAATTTCACGTATCGGCGAGCCAGTGCTCCAATGTTCACGCTTTAGTCCGCATACCTCAAACCGATGGTTTTTGCCGACGGCAATTTTAGTCATAGGAAAAAGGGGATCATCATTGCTCCATAACTTTTCTTCCGTCAGATAAGTGATCCAGTTCACCACAAGCTGCCGTATCTCATCCCCAACAGGAAAAAAGAAAGAAGTAAATGTTTTACTAAATTTTGTTTTGACGTCCCGTCCATCTTGAAAAAAGCTATCCTCAAGCAGGTTGATATGTTTTAGCTTTGCAGAAGCGATTGCCCCATCTCTCGCCCCTGTTAATACGGTGAATGCAAGAACAGCGCGATCGCGTTGCTCAATTTCCGTATTAGCGGGCATGTGGCTGATGACATGTTTGATCTGGGCTAGCGTTGGAGCTTTCTGGTCTCTTCTGGCCGTCGCCACACGCATATCTTTCGCGGAACTATTGAAGTACTCCGCGTCAGAATAATGAATACGTGATTTATAGCCAGGTTCTCTAGCTAACCATTCAAAAAACCTTTTTAGATGCGCAAAGGTGGTATGTAAGGTCGCCTTGCTGAGACTGGTATTTCTTTGCTGACTTTTCTGATTTATGAGATGCTTTTTGAAGCCTATGGCTTGCTCATGTCGAAATAGTTTGAAGTCACGATGTTTATTGTAGATCTCAAATCTTGCCAATGCCTTGGCCACACCGTCTATAGTGGCCTCGCTTTGACGCATGGCCTCCTTCAGAAAAGCAAAGTATTTATGCTTGGTTCGCTCATTCTCAGGATGGTGTTTTGACATGGGGTTTTGCTCCTATACCGAAGTCACTGTTTAGGGTGGGCTGAGGACTCTCTACTATGTGTGAATGTGGTTGCTGTAACCGGATGTCTATTTGATAAGGAATCTGGGAGAGTTTGATTTTACTGATACATCTGTGGATCATGGCTTCACAATCTGGGCAGATCGCGATAAGGTTGCCCAACGTCGCAGTTATTGCCTGGTACTCCACCATTCCGGCAGCAGGTTTCTTGGGTGCCCGGCAACGCACACAATAGATTTCATCTAGTAAGCAGGGTCGCTTGTTTTTAGTTCGCCGTTTTTCATGAAAAAAGTTCAATTCACTCCCCAACACGAGCATGGGCCGCTTGCTATCACACGCGGGTAATCCCTGCTTTATCCAATGCCGGACCGTGTTTTTACCCACGGCATATAAGTCGGCAATTTCATCCACTGTGTAGCTTCGATGAATTTTAGCCAAACGAGGATTTTGGTAACGTTTTCTCAATTAACGCCTCCATTATTCCAAACGTGTGCAAGCTTCGCGTCGGTCATGGGCGTCCACCGACTACTAAGTACTAAGTTTTTAGCCCACGACGTAACTGACCTACGTTCCAGGTCGTTGTGCGAGGCGATAATTTGCGGGGCTTGGGTATCGTGCCAGCTTTTACACCGCGCCATACGCTTGCGGCAGAGATGCCATACAAACCCATCACAACGGCTATGCGAACATTTGCCCAATCTGGCAATGAGTCGAAATTTTGGAGTGCTTCAGGAATCGGTTTAGCTTGTTGCATATGTATTCACACCGTAGAAAATCGCGTCACGCGATAACGGTTGTGAATTTTAGGCAGTTTTTTCTAATTTAATAGGTAGGTATACGCGGGGTATAGTGAAATTATAGGTGGGTGATTTAGAGAAAATCCGCGTCGCTACTGGTTATAAAGGGTGGGGGAATTATTTATTTCGTTTTGGTAGCGCCGCCTACTTTATGCCAATTTGCCACTGTTGCGATCCGCTCCTTGGCTTCATTGGACAAGTCTTTCGCATGTTCATCTAACCATGCCTTTATACGTGCCTTTGGTTGGCCCTTGCCTGTGGAAGCGTTCACCGCTTGCCACGCTTTTATAGAAGAA
>Ga0134128_10004961_pt1 | contig 16186 bp, 13 predicted proteins | sample KB31754_FD_96462 | JGI IMG/M metagenome (GOLD analysis project Ga0134128, IMG submission 96462) | Terrestrial soil microbial communities with excess Nitrogen fertilizer from Kellogg Biological Station, Michigan, USA - KB3-175-4 | ecosystem: Environmental > Terrestrial > Soil > Unclassified ...
TGACACAAGCAACAGAATCAGCCCGGCGAATCAACTTTAATACTATTTACGGATAAGTTCTAAGGAAAAACGGCGTCGAGATCTTCGCTTCGATATACCCCTACAGGAAAATTGCTCTAAGCCAACGCGGCGAATCGGGAATCAGACGCCGGTTCGCAGGCGATTCAGACCTTCAACATATTTTTTTGGAAGCGGACGCTTCTGCATTTTTCCGTCGGTAATGACGTGCGTGGTGTCGCCTTCGGCCAGCAGTTGATTGTCGGCGTCGCGGAGAATGCGATAGCGGAATTTCAGAACCGAGATACGCATGGCCGCCACTTCTGTCTGGATCAATAGAACGTCATCATAACGGGCCGGGGCTTTGTAACGGCAGTTGGCTTCGACGACGGGAATCCAGCAGTCATCTTCTATCTCCATGTGCTTGTAATCGAAGCCGAGTTGACGCAGCAGCTCGACGCGGCCCAGCTCAAACCAGATGAAATAGTTGGCGTAATAGACGACGCCCATCTGGTCGGTTTCGGCATAGCGAACGCGCACGCGAGTTTCGCTGATGGATGGGTGATTTTCAGAAGTCATTCAAGATTTTCCCTGGCAAGCGGCATCACGCCTTTTTCTGTTTGGGCGAATGCCAGTTGGGAGCGCGTTTTTCCAGGAACGCGGAGATGCCCTCGAAGAATTCCGCATTGCTGCGTGCGCCTACGTTTGAATCTACGGCAGCAGCTAACTGGCGGTCCAACTGCTCCCGGGTATGCTCGGAGAGCAGCTTTTTTGTGGCTCGAAGGGATTCCGGGCTGTTCAGCAACAGCTGATGGGCCAGTTGGCGGGCGCGAGTCATGAGGCCCGACTCGTTCAACACTTCGTTGATCAGGCCCATTTCTTTCGCCTCTACCGCCGAGATCAGCCGGGCGGTGAGTAACAGGTCGCGGGCTTTTTTTTCGCCGACCTGCAAGGTGAGGAACGAGGAGACCATTGCCGGAACGAACCCGATACGGGCTTCGGTGTAGCCGAACTTCGCTTCGACGATTGAAAGCGTGAAGTCGCAGATGGTGGCCAGTCCCATGCCCCCGGCGATGGCGGGTCCGTTGACGGCGGCGATGGTGGGCAGCGGCAGATCGTACAGGCTGCGAAAGAGGCGAGCGACACGCTGGGAATCGTCGCGGTGTTCGGCAGGAGTTCTGCTGACCAGTGCCTTGAGATGCTCGAGATCGAGACCAGCGCAGAATGCCGGCCCTCGTCCGGTGAGGATCATGACGCCGGAGGTGCGACGCGCCAAGGAATCAATGACCGCGATCAGTTCGTCCACCATCTGCGGGTTGAGCGCATTGCGACGCTCGGGGCGATTCAGGGTAACGGTGACGACCCGATCGGACTCGGTGACATATAAAGTCTGGTAGGGCATAGCGGGCTCCAGAACAAACAACGGCTCGGAAGCATTATGGTAGCTGGGGAAATGGTTCTGCGCCATTGTTTCGGCAAGCGTTTCGTGCCGGGCGGCAAATCGCGATGAGAATTTAGAGCAGTTTTCCTGTTGCTATAGATCGCAATCATCATCGAAGTGCCGTTTTTCTTAAGGAAAAACGGCGTGGAGATCTTCGCTTCGATATACACCTACAGGAAAACTGCTCTAGCCGGAGATGTCCTTCTCCGTCTTTTCGGAGAGCGCGGCTTCATGGCTTTCTTCATCCATGAGCCAGCGGCGCAGCTGCAGGATGTCGTTGGCGCGGGCGATGCCGATCGGTTTACCCAGCCCGTCGGGCTGGACAACGATGATGTTTTCGACATCCTGCAGCATCATGTCGCGGCTTACCCGGTCGATCGATTCGCCGGGATAGGCGAGGACGTAGTCCTGACGGGCCAGTTCCCGCATTTTGAAGTGGTGATCGGGCGGCTCGGTCCGCAGAAGATCGTGGGCTTCAACGATGCCCACCAGGGAGCCATCCGGTTCGACGATCGGCAGCAGCTCTGTCCCTTCATGAGAAAAATCCTGCAGGATGGTCCGCAGTTCCGTGTCGGCGGGGATGACTTTGAAGGTTTTGCGCATGACCTGGTCGATCCGCGAGCGCATTAATACGGGCACTGAATAGTCCTGCAGCACGATAAGGCCGCGCCGCATCAATTTACCGGTCATGATGGAGTCGGAATTGAAGAGACGCACGAAGCCGTCGGCCGCCATGACGCAGACGATAAGCGGCAGGAGCGAGTTGGGATTGTGGCTTAGCTCAAACAGGAAGACGATGCTGGTAAATGGAGCGCGGGCGATTCCGGCGAAGACGGCGGCCATCGCGACCAGCGCGTAGAACGCCGGGTCACTGACGAAGTGAGGAAAAAAATGGTGCCATGCCATCGAATACACCGCACCCAGGCCGCCGCCAACGATGAGCGAGGGCGCGAAGACTCCGCCGGTGGTTCCGGAGCCGAGCGAGATGGTGAGCGCCCAGAATTTGGCGATGGAGATGCCAAGCAAACTTCCCACGGTGAGGCGGTCATTCAACATACCGCGAATGGTGTCGTAACCGGTGCCGAAGACCTGCGGATAAAAATAGCCGATGATGCCGAGCGCGAACGCGCCGATGACGGGCGACCAGACGAGAGCGCGCTTGATCGGAAGATGGTCGAAAAATTCTTCCAGCCAGAACAGTACACGGATCATGGCGATGCCGACCATTCCCATCAAGATTCCCATCAGCGCGAACAGCCATAGCTCATTCATGTTGGTGAGCTTGAATGCAGGCATGGGGAACAACGGGGTCCATCCGGCAAAATGAATGCGAACCCCGGTGGCGACAGCGGCGGCAAACGCCACGGGAATGAAGGAACGGGCGCGAAATTCAAAGAGCAGCAACTCAATCGCCACCAGAATGCCCGCCAGCGGCGCGGTAAATGTGGCTGCCATGCCGGCGGCGGCGCCGGCGGCGAGAAGAACGCGCCGGTAGTACGGCGTAAGTCCCACAGCCTGGCCAAAGAGCGAACCGATGGCGGCTCCCGTCTGGATGATGGGGCCTTCGGCGCCGAACGGTCCGCCGGTGCCGATGGCAAACGCGGTGGCCAGCGGCTTTAGAAATGCAACCCGCAACCGCATGCGGCTGTGACCGAACAGCACCGCTTCCATGGCTTCGGGGATTCCGTGGCCCTTCAGCGTTGGCTCCCAGTAATGCACCATGATGCCGACGACCAGCCCCCCGATGGGAGGAATCAGAATGACCCAGAGACCGAGATGGTTATGGGCGGGGCTGATATTGGCGAAGGAAAATTTTCCGTAGAAAAAAATGTTGGTGAAGAGATAGATGAGTTCGAGCAGACCCTGAGCGACCAGGCCGCCGATGAATCCAATGAGAAGAGCGAAGAGGCATATCTTGACCACCTCCGGCTCAAGCGCGACGCCGAACTGACTTTTTTTCGGGAGCCGGGAATCGGCGGCAGGCGTGCTGTCGGAATGTGGCGAAGCGGCCATCGAATCTCCCCTTGCCTTTCAACCCGATTGAGGGCCGCGTTTTACTCCGTTCCCAGTCCGGCGGCCGGAATTGGCTCCAACGGATGCGCTTTCACCATTGCCGTTTGTGAGATGCCGCCACGGGATTTTAACGCTGTCAAAATATCAGTCTTGGTTAAGATGCCCTCAAACGCGCCGACCGGAGACACGACTAATAGTAGATGCTGTTCGCGTTCACTCAGCAGCAGCCGCAAAGCCTCCATGACGTCCGCATTCGCAGCAATTTTTTTCACCCGTGTATTGGCAAACTCGGCGACGGTGCGCGCCGGCCACTCCTCGGGGCGCACCCCACCCAGCGCGGAGACCGCTATTACGCCAAGGAGCCCCGATTGATCCTCGGCGAGAACTGGAAATGCAACGTGGCGGTGATGCACGCAGACGTTGTTGGCAAAGTCCCTGAGAGTGGAGGAGCCAAGCACGGAGATTACATCGCGCTGCATCACATCCGAGACCGCGATGTTTCTGAGTTCCTGTATGCGAACGCCTTCATGCTGGCGTTGATCGCCCGATGCCGACGCTTCACCGGAGATGGCATAGGCCACGGCAGCGCCGATCAGCGAAGGAACGATGAATGCATGACCGCCGGTGGCTTCCGCCACGAAGACGACGGCGGCCAGCGGCGTTTTATATCCGGCGGCGATAAAAGACGCCATGCCGACGGCAGCGTAAAGTTCAACGGAATTGGAATGGATGATCTGGGCAAAGGCGGTTCCGAAGCTGCCGCCGCTCAGAAACAACGGAACGAACATGGCGCTGACGCCACCGCTGGCGAGGGTAAATAAGGTAGCCGCAAGTTTGAAGATTCCGAAGATGATGAGTTCCGTCGTGCTGTGATGGCGACTGAGGATCTCTCCGACGGCTTCATAGTTCGGCCCGAGCGGAACAAGCGGCCCGCGATAGATGGCGAGAAAAACGACGCCGCAGACCCCGGTGAGAAAGCCCCCGAGAGTGAGCTTCATCCAGTGCGGAATGCCCCAGTGGACCATGAAGACGCGGGCGCGGCGGAAGGTGATCGTGAATGCCATTGCGGCCAGCCCGATGAGAACGCCGAGAAACGCGCACCACAGCAGATCGCGTCCAGTAAACGAAGTGGCGCTGGCGAAGTTGAAAAGCGGAGTAGCGCCCAGAAAAAAGGCCAGCGTCACGTAGGCAACGACGGAGGAGATCAGCGAAGGCAGCAGTGCCTCATGCGCGAGATCGTCCTTGTAAGGCATTTCAAGAGCGAACACTAAGCCAGTCATGGGGGCGCGGAAGACCGCGGCCATGCCAGCGGCGGCGCCGCTGATGAGCATGATGCGCCGGTCGCGTGGTTCCAGCCGGAAGCGCCGAAGTTTTGCCCACAGCCAGGAGCCGATCGCGCCACCACCGTAGATGCTGGGTCCTTCGAGAGCGGCACTGCCACCGAATCCGACCGTGGTGATGGCGGCCAGGATCTTGGGAAAGAAGGAACGGATATCGATGTCGCCCTGGTGCTCGTGGTAAGAGCGAATGACCTCTTCAGTAGAATGTTCGTCCGGGTCGGGAGTCAGGTACTGCATGATCAGCCCTGTGACTGCGAAGGCTGCGGTGATGATCGGGATAATGGCCCAGACGTGTCCCAGGAAATAAGCCAGCATGATCGGCCAGAGTTTTTTGAGGATGATGATGGCGATGCCGGTGACTGCAAGACCGGTGGTGAGGCCGATTACCGGCGCGATCAAGAGCCACTTGAACAGATCCCGGGCGTAGGTGGCGCGAAGATCCTCATGAATGAGAGGAAAGTATCGGCTTAAAAACGGATGCTCGAGCACCCGCGCCGCAAGGTTGGTTTTCGGTTTGGCGATCGTCGTCTGGGGCATCAAAAGCGCTTTCTATAATCTCAATCTCGGCTACGCGGTGCGTGCCGCATTCATGTCGTTTTGCAAAACCTGCTGGAGTGCTTCAATCAGGTGCGGAGCCAGCGAATATAGCTCCCGTAGATGGACCTGCGAAAGCTTGTCCAGAACTTTTTGCCCGCGCGAGGTGACGCGCAGACAGACGCGGCGACCGTCGGCAGGATCGGCAGAGCGCTGCAACAGACCTTCGATTTCGCAGCGGTCCACCAGTTCCACCACAGTATTGTGCTTCAGGCCCAGCCGGTCCGCGGCGTAGGCGATGGAAATGGCAACATCCGATTCTGCGGCAGCCACGGCCAGCAGCAATTGATGCTGCTGCGGATGGAGTCCGGCCTGGTGCGCTGCCTCCTCACTGGCCTGGAGAAAAGCGCGAAGCTGGTGTCGAAATTCCGCCAAAGCCTGATGCAGCGGCTTGTTTCGATCCCGATTTTTGCGGCTGGTATCCACGCATCCCAATTATATCGTATTACGACATAACGAGCTAAAAAATTACTGAACGGTGGGTCCGAACTGGCGGGAGATCCGGCGCGTCATGGCCAGGAGAATATCGAGAGATGCGAGCGCCGGAAGGTCGGCCTGTTCCTTGCGAAGCGCGTTGAGTGCGATTTCGGTGTCGATATTGCCGACCAGGGAGTCCTGTGCAAAGGGGCAGCCCCCGAGGCCGCCAATGGCCATGTCGAAGCGGCGGCAACCGGCGTGGTATGCCGCCAGCACCTTTGCTTCGACCTGATCGGGGCCCGCATGGAGATGGACGCCGAATTCGGCGCGCAGATCGGCAGCGAAAATTTTGGCGAGCAGTTCGTCGATCTGTTCGGGACCGGCAACTCCAACGGTGTCGGCCAGCGAAATGTGGGTGACGCCCATATCTGCCAGCAATCCGCAGGCTTCCACGACTTCGTCGACGCTCCACAGATCGCCGTATGGATTGCCGAAAGCCATCGAAATATAGACAACCAGATCGAGCCCCGCGCCATAGGCCAGCTCGGCGATGTTGTCGAGCACATCGAGCGATTCTTCCGGCGTCTGGTGCTGGTTGCGCTCGAGGAAACCGGGCGAAACGGAGTAGGGGAATCCAATCGTCTTGACTGCTTCGGTCGCGATGGCGCGCTCCGCACCTTTTTCGTTGGCGACGATGCCGATAATCTCCACTTGATCGGGAAGCTGCAGGAGACGGAGAACCTGCTCGGAGTCGGCCATCTGCGGAACCGCCGCGGGAGAGACAAAAGAAACCGCGTCGATGTGACGGAAGCCCGCGTCGATCAGGCCGCGAAGATATTCCGCCTTGGTTTCGGCAGGGATGATTTTTGGCAGGCCCTGCCAGGCGTCGCGCGGACATTCGACGATTTTGACTTGATCTGTCTTCATGGTTCGATTCCATTGTGCGCGAGCGCGCCGGTCAACCCATCGGACCAATCGCGAATCGATGGGGCAACCTGACGATACTCCCACAACGCGACACCGTTGAGCGTACCGAGATGCAGATCGGCGCATCGGCGATCAATGGCCTGGATGGTCTGCCGACAGAATGCGAGCGGCTGTTTCGCTTCCGGCTGAAATAGCGGGAGAAAAAAATGGAGCGGGTTGGCGACGCCGGTTTGTGTCTGGATCGCCGCCAATGGGCGCGCCAGGGAATCGCGATAGAACCCGGCAATATCGCCATTGGCAACGAGGCCGCCCTCATAAAACTGGACGTTGAGCCAGTCGATATTATTGCCGTGCGGAGTGCGGGTGGCCGCGAGCAGACCAGCGGGAAGGCCAGGAAGAGGCGCTGGTTTGGCGTAGAGTTGCGCTGCCAGAGCGGACAGCGGGGCGTGCGTGACGCGATGCGCCGGATGCACGCGCTTGTATTCGTTGGTGAGATCGACGAGCGTCTTGCCATATTCGTGGTGCGCGTCGATCCAGTGGTCGAGGCCGCCAGTTTGCGGCTCCAGATCGAGGTCGATTCCTTCCAGGCCCAGCGGCGCGACAACTTGTTCGGTCAATTGCTGAACAAATTTCGAGACGCCAATGCCGCGGATGGCTTGAAATGTCGCCAGCTGCTGCCATCCGCCAATCGACAGCATGATCTGCTTTGACGAGGAAAAACCAGTGCGCAAGCGCGTGAACAGACTGGGGAGTTCCGGTGAAAGCCGAGAGAATTCGTTTCCGTTGTAGAGCAGTGTGAGCTTTCCGGCATTGAAGCTTGCCTGCAGAAAGGAAAGGATGATGACGTTGAAGCGGCTGGCGCCGATGGTTTCGACGACGGCGTGCATCGCCTGCGGCGTGGCTTGAGAAAACCCGGCGAGAACGTAGAGGATGCGGCGGGTTGCGCCTTTTTGCAGCGATGTTTCAGAAGCAAGATATGACGCGCCCGCGAGGGTGGTCGCTGCGAGAGTGCCGAGCGAATTTCGCAAAAATGTTCTACGCAGCATGTCAGCTCAAGGCTCTCAGGTTTGCAGAATCCCGGGGTGGAAGCGGGGAACATCGGGGTTCAAGGCGGCCGCTTCGAGCGCCATCAGCAGAACATCGCGCGTCTTCGCGGGATCGATGATGGCATCGACCCATAGCCGCGCCGCGGCATATCGGGGATCGGTCTGCTCGTCATACGTCGCCTTGGTGGAGTCGAACAGCTCCTTCTTTTCCGCGTCGCTGAGTTTATGGCCGCCGCGTTCGAGCTGTTTGATCCGCACTTCGACCAGGGTGTTGGCGGCGGAGGCTCCGCTCATCACCGCGTATTTCGCTGTTGGCCAGGCGAAGATAAATCGCGGATCGTAGGCCTTACCGCACATGGCGTAGTTCCCTGCACCGAACGAACCTCCAATGATGACGGAAATCTTGGGCACGACGCTGTTCGAGACGGCGGAGACCATCTTCGCGCCGGAGCGAATGATGCCGCTCCATTCCGCGTCGCGACCCACCATGAATCCGTTGACGTCGTGCAAAAAAATCAGAGGGACGAGATTCTGGTTGCAATCCATGATGAAGCGCGCGGCTTTGTCGGCGGACTCGGGATAAATGACGCCGCCAAACTCCATGTGCTTGTCGCCGGTCTGGCTGGTCTGAATCTGATGGGTCTTCTGGTTGGCGACGATGCCGACAGCATAGCCGCCGATACGACCATATCCGCAGAGAAGAGTTTGGCCGTAGTCGGGCTTGTATTCATCGAAACGGGAGCCATCGACAATGCGAGCGATGACCGAGTGCATATCGTAGCTGTGCGTAGCCGCTTTGGCGGGATCGAGATTCAACAGCCCCAGCAGATCGTCGGCGGGATATTTGGGGCCGTCCTGTTCGGGATCGAAGGCGATGCGGTTAAAGGGCGCTGCCGGAGGATGTCCCAGGCGCGAGACCAGCGAACGCAGTCGGGCGATACAGAGATGATCGTTCGGCTCTTTGAAGTCCACGGTGCCGGAGATTTCCGAATGCATGGCGGCGCCACCGAGTTGCTCGGCGGAGACCTGCTGACCGATGGCCGCCTGCACCAGTGCGGGCCCGGCGAGAAACAGTCCGCTGCCTTCGGTCATCAGCACGTGGTCTGTCATCACGGGCAGATACGCGCCCCCGGCGACGCACATTCCCATGATGGCGGTCATCTGCGGAATGCCGCGGGCGGACATGATGGCGTTGTTGCGGAATACGCGGCCAAAGTCATCCTGATCGGGAAAGACATCTTCTTGCAGCGGCAGGAAAACGCCCGACGAGTCCACAAGATATAAGGTCGGGATGTGATTTTCGAGGGCGATGTGCTGCGCGCGCAGGACCTTCTTCGCCGTCATGGGAAAAAATGCGCCGGCCTTGACGGTGGCGTCGTTCGCAATAATCATCACCAGCCGCCCGGCGACCCTGCCGATGCCGGTGACAGCGCCTGCGGCGGGCGCTCCGCCATATTCCGTGTACATGCCGTAAGCCGCGTAAATGCTGAGTTCGTGAAACTCGGTGTCTGGATCGAGCAGCAATGCAATGCGTTCGCGGGCGGTGAGCCTCTTCTTTTGATGCTGGGCCTCGATAGCTTTTGGGCCGCCGCCCTCGCGGATTGCCTCTTCCTCTGCCTTAAAAGATGCCAGAAGAGAGCGCATGGCGGTTGAATTTTCCCGAAAGCGCTCACTGGCGGTATCGATAGGGGACGGAAGAATGTTGGGGAGCTGATCCTGAAGTGGTTTCGAGGCGCTGTTCGCAGTCATAGGCAGATGTTAAGAAATGGAAGACTGCTCAGCATAGAACACTGCTGGGAGAAGGAGCAAATAATGGTCAGCTAAAGACCTACTCGAGCAGAGTGACTGCTCCGGTGCCCACGTCGTAATATCCGGCGACGACTTTGAGCTGGCCCTCTTTGATTTTGCCCGAAACCACCGTGGACGATTCGCTCAATAGATGGGCCTGGATTTGAGCGTTGGATTTGGTGACGGCTTTCACGTCCGGACCGGATTTATCGACCGCAGGCTGTAGATAGGGATAGAGCGCGCTGATCTGTCCGGGTACCGATTTGTTCACGACAGCTGCCTTGACTGCTCCGCAGTCGCTATGGCCGAGGACCATGATGACCTTGGTGCCCAGCACAGCTACTCCGAATTCCAGACTGGCGATAATTTCGGGGGTGATCATATTGCCGGCGACACGAGTGACGAAGAGATGCCCCACCGTCTGGTCGAAGACAATTTCGACGGGCACACGCGAGTCCGCACAGGCCAGAACGGCGGCGTAGGGCTCCTGCTTGCCCATCAGATCATGGCGCAGGGTTTGCAGATCGTGGTTGTGAGCCGTGGTTTTTCCAGAAACAAAACGGCCATTGCCGTCCATCAATTCTTTCAGGGCGCCGTCGGGCGACAATGCTGTTTGAGCAAGCACGGATTGTGGCTGGGCTAGATGCATACCGGAATCGAGAGCCGCTGTCGCGGCCACTCCTCCTGCGACCCCGACGACCGCGCTGCGCAGAAAGTCTCTGCGGGACTGAGGCGCGAGTGGCGCGAAAGACGCTTCGGGGGTGGACTTTTTGTCGGTCATTGGCTTGCTCCTAAAACCGAACTGGCGAACACTGCCAGCCTACATGGAAGCAACCGAAAAACGCGACATTTTTTTCAGGTACAACGAAAATATTCCCCGGACCAAACTAGGCTTTGACCACTTTGCCGGACTTGATGCATCCCGTGCAAACGCGAATCCGCTTGTTCGCCGTATTGACCTTCGCCTTTACGGTTTGAAGGTTGATGTTCCAGCGACGCCGGGAGACGTTATGCGCATGCGAGATGTTGTTGCCGAACTGGGGCTTCTTGCCGCAGATTTCACAGACCTGTGCCATAAACTCGTGTCCTGTAAATGCAGATTTTGAGAATTTAGAGGAACCGGGACGCGATGCCGTTAACCGCCGGGCGGGCGCAATTCTCCGTTCAACCCAAACCATAAGTGTACTGAAATTTCGGATTGGCAGCAATTGTCATCGGAAAGACGTATTTTTGCTGTGGCAACGGTTGACGCACAGGGTCGAACGCCCGTATCCTTAGAGGGTTAGACGTTAGGCGACAAAAGGTTAGACAGTAGGCGACAAAAGGTTAGACAGTAGGCGACAAAAGGTTAGACAGTAGGCGACCTGCTCGTTGCGCCTTGCCGATCACGGCGCACCACTCGAATATCCCACTACGATCCGCACAGGCGATTTGGTTTACGCCGTGGACGTATGCGCTTCGAATGAACCGCCTGAGAACTTAGAGTTTTCGCATCCCGAGTTTGAATCTGAGGGTGCTGGAGGAATTATGTACGCAGTGATTCGCACCGGTGGAAAGCAGTATCGCGTGGCGCCGGGAGATGTTTTGAAGGTGGAGAAGCTGGCCCAGAAAGACGGGACGATTGAGCTTACCGATGTTCTGGCGGCGTCCGTCGCTGGCGGTAACGATGAGAACCGTGGATTGGCAAAGCCGGCTTCCGCCAAGGTGCTGGCCTCGATCGTAAGCGAAGGCCGCAGCAAAAAGGTGCTGGTTTTTCACCTGAAGCGCAAAAAGCAATATAAAAAGATGCAAGGCCATCGGCAGGACTACACCGAGATTCTCATCCAGGAGATCCAGGTGGACGGCCAGAGCTATACCGCAGCGAGTTAGGCTGAAATTCCGAAGCATCATCAGAAAAAAAAGGATTAAGCGATGGCACATAAAAAAGGTGGCGGCAGCTCCAGCAACGGACGCGACTCCAATGCACAACGCCTAGGCGTCAAGGCCTTCGGCGGCCAGTTGGTAACCGGTGGATCGATCATCGTCCGGCAGCGCGGTACCCGTCTGAAACCCGGACTGAACGTTGGCGTCGGCAGCGACGACACGCTGTACGCCAAGATTGACGGACACGTTCGCTTTGTCGATCGGGGACGCACTGGCCGTTTCGTCGCCGTCGATCCTGTCGCGGCGGAAGCGTAAGGCCATGCTCTACATGAACCTCCTCTAATCACTGTCCGCAGGAAATACCGAGGTCCTTCGCTCCGCTCAGGATGACGAACGAACAAAAAAAACCGGCTGCCCGATGGGTCAGCCGGTTTTATTTTGTATTCTTGAGAATTAGCTGGCCATCGGCCCTGGAGGAGCGGCCACGGCGGATATTTCACGTGGCGCCCCGGTCGGCCCCATGACGTTATTGACCAGGTCGAAGACATCCGTCATAAAGGACGGAGGATAGCTGACGGCAACCTGTCCAGCGGGATTGCCCAACGTCTGCGCTACTTCATTCCAGCGCATGAGCGGAGAGTTGACCGGCATCGCGACGAGTTTCCGTACCGGCTCCGGCCGTAGGAAGTAGCCCGCCCAGAGAGCGATAGCGGAAAGATAAACACATTCCTGAACTAAATTGATCGTACTGGACAAACTGACCAGGTGTGATGCGAGCGCAGATGCCGCCAGATTGGTGGTTGCCATCAGCCCGAAACCAAATGTGACGCCGAAGATGCGGCTGCGGAAGGAAACGCCCAACGTGTGCGAAGCAAAGGCCAAAAACGTCAACAGGCACAGGGCGAGAACACTTTGAGAGCGAAGGAGCACCTGCGCGGAAGCCAGAAGGAGGCCCATCCCGCTTTCATGGGAAGTCATGCCAGAGGCCGTGGCCAGGATTACTGAAACCGCTACCGCCCAGAAAAAGACAGGGCGGCCCAGCTTTTGCACTCCGGGCATGGAACGCATAGCGTGACGGAACATCTCATGCAGGACGCGGATGATTAAAATCGATTGGACAAAGAATGAGATCCAGTACCCATAAAAATACACATAGTAGCCGTGAACGCTATCAACCAGACCCAGTCCACGCGCAATTGCATCTCCAAACAGAATTGAATCCGATGCAATAAGGAAGATCAGCAATTGCCAGAATGCGGGATAGATTCGATTCTTCTGTGCCCGATACACGCAATAGAGCGTTGCCGAGAGAAAAAGGATCTCGACTGCCTCAGTTGTCGCGACATGTAGCCAAATAGGCATAGGCAAGCTCTTGGTGAGATTGAAGAATATCTCACCAAGAGCTTGCCCCGCAACATAAAAATCACACGGAAGCGAGAGTCCAGATATTTAGAACGACGAAGGAGATACCGCAGGTCATCCCCTATTGAACCAAGTCATTTATCTAGAAGCAGTTAGGGCTTCCCGGCTTGCAGAAGGGAATCGGAGATGCACTGGCATTAGCTACCATGGTTGTTGCCGCAGTCGTCGGAGCAGTCTTATTGGCCAACATGTGATCAGCAGCAAAACCAGTGACAAGCATTCCGAGAACGAGGATACGGACGGCAAATTTCATGGTATTAATCCTTTGGTAATCCGAGAGTTTGATTTAGCGCTTGGTGCGCTGAACAATTTCGAGTATAGTGCGAAAAGGCGCTAAGTCCAGCATTCTCAATAATATAGAGGAATATAAATCAAAAGAATTACCGAAGTAACATATAACCAAAGTGTAACTGCAACACTCTGCGCAAATCCTGTAACCCATTCACAAGCCGATAAATCTACGACTCCTCACGACGTACGCCCTCCGACGAGTTTTGTCGCGTTACCAAAGGGTCAAAAGCAACCTTCGGCGTGGTTAGCAATGATGCCCTGCCCGGGTGCGAGAGCGCCCTGTTTTCCACAGATTCCCCCCATCCTTCGAGATGGTTAATTCTGCAACCAATGCAGCCGCGAACATGCTAAAATAATGAAGAGATTCTCTGCGATAAGTCCTTTTTGAATCAACCTTTTGCCTCTTCGGCTGGCTTTCCCGGAGAGGCTCTCAAACGCGATGCAGCTTTACCCCATGTTGTTCCCGGAGCTATATGGCAGAAAAAGCAGTTGCTACCCCCGAACCCAGCGGAAACACCCCCGCCAGCGACCTGGCGATCGCCGCAAATTTAGCCGCTGAAGCTGCGCGGACCGCAGGAAAGTCCGCCGCCAGGCAGCAGGCCAGCGGGAAGTACACCGGCGAAAACATCAAAGTTCTGGAGGGGCTGGAGGCGGTGCGTTTGCGCCCGGCAATGTACATTGGTTCGACCGGCGAGATGGGCTTGCATCATCTTGTCTATGAAGTTGTCGACAATTCGGTCGATGAGGCCATGGATGGCCATGCGACCCGGGTCGATGTCACCATCCACGTGGACAATTCGATCACGGTCATCGATGACGGCCGAGGCATTCCGGTCGATGAGATGGCGCTGCCGAATGGCGAGAAGCTGCCCGCGGTCCAGGTGGTGCTGACGAAACTGCATGCCGGGGGCAAATTCGATGCCTCCACCTATAAGGTGTCGGGCGGCCTGCACGGGGTCGGCGTGTCGTGCGTGAACGGGTTGAGCGAAGAGTTTGAGGTCGAAATCTGGCGCGATGGGCATACCTATGAGCAGGAATATGGGCGCGGCATTCCGACCACCAAGCTACAGACGACCGGAACCAGCAAGAAGCGCGGCACCAAGATTCATTTCCTGCCCGATAAGACAATTTTCACTGTCACTGAGTTCAACTACGACACGCTGGCGCAGCGATTGCGCGAACTGGCCTTTCTGAACAAGGGTCTCGAAATTTCATTGACCGATGAGCGCATCACGGATGCGAAGACAGGCGAAGCCAAGCGCACAGACTTTAAGTACACCGGCGGCATCGCGGAGTTCATCAAACACCTGAACCGCGGCAAGCAGACGCTCCACGACAAGCCCATTTATATGGAAGCGGAGCGCGATAACGTGGCGATGGAGATCGCGCTGCAATATAACGATGGCTACTCGGAGACGGTCTTCACCTTTGCCAACAACATCAACACGGTGGATGGGGGAACGCATCTTTCCGGCTTCCGCACCGCGCTGACGCGAACCATCAACGCGGCCGGCCAACAGATGGGCCTGTTCAAGGATCTGAAAGAGAACCTGTCCGGCGACGACGTGCGCGAGGGCCTGGTGGCGGTGATCAGCGTGAAGCTGCCGCAGCCGCAGTTTGAGGGCCAGACCAAGGGCAAGCTGAATTCCGACATCAGCGGAACGGTGCAGCAATTTTTGAATGAGCGGCTGGGGATGTTTCTGGAACAAAATCCGCCGATTACCCGCCGCATCATCAACAAAGCGATTGAAGCCGCGCGTGCGCGCGAAGCCGCCCGCAAGGCCCGCGAGCTGACCCGCCGCAAAGGCGCGCTCGATGGCGGCGGCCTGCCGGGCAAGCTGGCCGATTGCAGCGAACGCCGGCCGGAACGCTGCGAACTCTATTTAGTTGAGGGCGAATCGGCGGGTGGAACCGCGAAACAGGGCCGCGACCGCCGCTACCAGGCGATTCTGCCGCTGAAGGGCAAGATCCTGAACGTGGAGAAAGCCCGCTATGACAAGATGCTGGGCCATGAGGAAATCCGCGCCATGATTACGGCGCTGGGCTGCGGCATTGGCAAGGAGGACTTCGACGCCAGCAAGCTGCGCTACGGCAAGCTGATCCTGATGACCGACGCCGACGTGGACGGCTCGCACATCCGCACGTTACTGCTGACGTTCTTCTTCCGCCACATGATGGAGTTGATTAAGCGCGGTCATGTTTACATCGCGCAGCCGCCGCTTTATCGCATCAAGAAGGGCAAATTTGAGCAGTACATTAAAGACGACCGCGAATTTGTGAGTGTGATGGTGAAGCGCGCCTCCGACGGGATGGTGGTGCGCTATGGCGAGGGAGCCGATACGCTGGAAGGCGCGGCGCTGACCCGCTTCATGGGCCACCTGAACGAGTATCTTGGATTCTTCGAAAAAGTGGACAAGCGGTTGCGCAATGAAGAGGTGACCTCGCTGCTGGGCAGCCTGGAGCTGCTGAAGCGCACCGATTTTGAGGGGGCGCCGGGAGCTCCTCCGCAGAAGATCGTGAAGCTTCATTCGGCGCTGAAAAAATTAGCCGCGAAATATCAGTTCAAAGCGGTGGGCGAGCCAGAGTACAACGAGGAACATCAGAATTACGCGCTGCGCTTTACCGACGCTCAGGGTGCGGAACGGCGCATCGACTGGACGCTGGCGACATCGCCCGAATACCGGCAGATGATGTCGAAGTACACCCAGATCAAGGACCAGCTTCAGGGCCCATATGTGATCGAGTACGCGAAGAAGGCGGCTGCCGCCGAAGAGGTTGAGGCAGAAACGGCGGAAAAGATTGGCGATGCCGCCGATGAGGCCATTGCCACGCCAAACGCCAAGGCATCGAGCAAGCGTGCGGCGAAGGCTCCGCAGGATCCGGTCGAGAAGCAGTCGCCGCGGGAGCTGTTTGAGTATGTCATCGAGCAGGGGCGCAAGGACTATCAAGTCCAGCGGTACAAGGGTCTGGGCGAGATGAGCGATTCGCAGCTATGGGAAACGACTATGGACCCGGAACGGCGCACGCTGTTGCAGGTGAAGCTCGAA
>Ga0134128_10004962_pt1 | contig 16186 bp, 15 predicted proteins | sample KB31754_FD_96462 | JGI IMG/M metagenome (GOLD analysis project Ga0134128, IMG submission 96462) | Terrestrial soil microbial communities with excess Nitrogen fertilizer from Kellogg Biological Station, Michigan, USA - KB3-175-4 | ecosystem: Environmental > Terrestrial > Soil > Unclassified ...
CCTGGGCAATCTGCGCCGGCGTCGCATTGGCATTGGCCGGCTGCAGGCTGTCCTGCCCACCCCCGAACATCGATCCCATCGAGCAGGCCGTCAGTGCGGCGGCCGTGGCGGCGATACCGGCGAGCCGCATTCCGATACGCGCGCTCGCGATTCCCCGTCTCGTCATATACGCATTCCCCCAACTTACGCGCCGGACTGTCCCGGCTGTCCGAAATCCGATCGCGCCCTGCCGCCCATGGGCCTCGATCGTTCAATGGCGTGCCCGCCGGTCCGTTGGTCGGGACCGCGCTTTAACGTAACCGGCCGCCCATTACCATTCACTGAAGGCTGAACCGCCCGCCCCTAAACGAAGGAATCAGGAGGGCTGCGCCACCCGCTCGGACACCTGATAGGCGCCGTCGGGGGTCATGAACGTCAGCTCGACCGGGTTCCTGGTCCATTCAGTGCCGCGCGCCTGCCCGCGCAACGGCAGCAGCAGTGATCGGCCATCCGGGCTTTTTTGCGGCGCATCGAAGATCACCGTCGGGTCGCTGGTGAGCGCGATTACCGAGGTCGGATCGACTTTGTCGCTACCGAGCGTAACGCGCAGCCCTTTGGCCTTTGGATCGTAGGACACCGGCCCGAAGGGCGCCGCTCCATCCTTCCAGTCGATCGGCGCCGCCGCCTGCGCCTGCTGGAGCCGCAGCGACTGTACGGGATCGGCAGCGCCGAAGCTCAGCGGCAGCGAGAATTTCGCCTGCACCGGCACGCACACATCCGAGCAGACGCCCATAACCACTGTCGCATCGAGCTGCGCCGTCTCTCCGGTCGCCTCGAGCTTGATCGGCAGCACGGTCGGGCCGTCATAGACATAGTCGAGAAAGCCGCCCGTGACCTCCGGCGACGGATAGGGCCATTCGATCGATGCGTCGGAAAGCCCCTGCGAGCCGGCGATGTCGAACCGGGTCGCAATGCCGCTCTCGCCCGGGTCCTGCCAATAGGTGTGAAAGCTCTGCGGCATGTCCAGCTCGAGCCCAACCAGCGTGCTGCCATCGGCCGCCTTGGTATCGCTGGAAATCACCCTTAGCCTCACGCTCGGTGTCACCTCCTGCCACGGCGTCTCGGCGGCCACAGCAGGCGCCGCGGCGAAGAGCAGCAGGGTCAGTGAGACAAAGAGACGCATGGTCGATCGATACCGGAACGGCGGGTCGGACGAAATGCAAATCTGATCAGCGCTGCGTGAGCGGCGTGGCCTGGCGGCAACGTCATGCAGCTTTTGGAACCCTGTCCGTTCGGGCGACTTGGCAAATAGTGCAGCAAGGCCCTAATTTATCTGGAGGGGAGCGGAGAGAAAAATGCTTTCGCTCAAAGGACAGTTTCTGGTCGCCATGCCCGAGATGGGCGACGAACGTTTCCATGACGCGGTGATCTTCATGGTCGGCCATGGCGACGAAGGCGCGATGGGCCTGGTCGTCAATCAGGGCCTCGAAGATATGCGTTTCGGCGACATTCTCGAAGAGCTGGAGCTGGGGAAACCGGACGAAATCATCCGCCTCCCCGAGCGCATCCGCGACCGGCAGGTTCTGCGTGGCGGGCCGGTACAGCGCGGCCGCGGCTTCGTGCTGCATTCGCCGGATTATTTCCGCGACGGCAACTCCTATACGGTGAGCGACGATATCTGTCTCACCGCGACGCTCGACGTGCTCAAGGCAGTCGCCTTCGGCAATGCGCCGGCCGATTCGCTCTTTGCACTGGGCTATTGCGGCTGGAGTCCGGGCCAGCTCGAGGCGGAGATCGGCGGCAATGGCTGGCTCACCGTGCCCTATGACCACGACCTGCTGTTCGCGACCCCGCTCGAAAAGCGCTACGATCAGGCGCTCGCGCGGCTTGGCATCACCCGGGCCAGCCTGAGCGCCACCGCCGGACGAGCCTGAGGGCGCCATTCCTATTTGATCAGCGCCGGTACCGCCGCAGGGCCGCGTGCCGACTGCGCCATCAGCTTCTTCTGCAGTTCGGGCCCGTTCATCGCGCCGCCGAAAGCAAAGCCCTGTGCCAGATGGCAGCCGAGCTCGCGCAGCCGGTCCATCTCTTCGAGGTTCTCGACCCCCTCCCCGACGACCGCGATGCCGAGCTCGGCGGCCAGCGCCACGATCGAGCGGATGATCGGCACCTGTGTGTGGGCGAGGCCGCTCTCGTCGGAAATCTGGACGAAGGGGGCCGGAATCTTGATCATGTCGATCGGAAAGCGATGCAGATAGCTGAGCGAGGAATGCCCGGTGCCGAAATCGTCGAGCGCCAGGCCGACCCCTAGCTCCTTGAGCGCGGCCAGCATATAGGCTGAGTGTTCGGGGTTCGTCATCACCTGTGACTCGGTGATCTCTAGGATCAGATGCTTGGCGATGCCGCGATGGTCGCGCACAAGGGCGCGCATGTCGTTGAGCAGTGTCTCGGTCGTGAGCTGGGTCGGGGACAGATTGATCGACACGAAGAAATCAGCCGGCAGCGTCAGCAGGTTGAGCCAGTCGCGCATCTGCGTCGCGGCCTGGTCGAAGGCCAGCCGCCCCAGTTGCTCGATCAGGCCCGACCGCTCGGCCAGTGGAATGAACTCGTCCGGATTGACCACCCCGCGGCTCGGATGGTTCCAGCGCATCAGCGCCTCGGCCCCCGCGATCGTCCCCGATCCGAGATCCATGATCGGCTGGAACTGCACCTGCAGTTCGCCTTGCTTGATGCCGCGGTCGAGATCCTCCTCCGTTGCACGGTTATAGGCCGTGATCGAACGGGCCGAGGCGCGATAGGCCTCGATGCGGTCGCCACCGAGGCGCTTGGCGAAATACATGGCCAGCTCGGCGTCGCGCATCACGTCAACCGCCGTCGCCGGCTGGTTATCGTAGATGGTGACGCCGATCGACGCCGTTACGCTGAGATCCCGATCCCCGAAATTGAACGGCGCCTTGAGTGCCTTGCGGATATGCTCGGCGGTCTCGGCGATCTTGGCCGCCGAATGTTCCGAAGCCAGGATCACGCCGAACTGGTCCCCCGATATGCGCGCCGCTGTATCGAGCGGATGCATCAGCCGGGCGATGCGGCGGGAAACGGCCAGCAGCACGGAATCGGCTGCCGAGTGACCGATCCGCTCTTCGAGCTCGATGAAACGGTCGACATCGATGAACAGCACCGCCGGCTTGACGCCGTTGGGCGCTTTGGCGCGCATCAGCGCCCGCTCGAGCCGGTCGAGGAAGAGTTGCTTGTTGGGCAGGCCCGTCAGGCTGTCGTGAACCGCGTCATGCAGCAGACGCTCGCGGGCGCTGCGATCGTCGGTCACATCCTGCAACGTGCCGACGATCCGGTTGACCTGGGTATCGCCGCCTAATACCGGCTTCACGCGCATGCGGAAGGTCCGGTAGCTGCCGTCATGCGCGGCGACACGGATGTCGGCGGAAACCTTGCCGCGCCTGAGCTCGACCAGCGTGTCGAAGGCGGTGCGGAAGCGATCACGATCCTCCGGATGGACGCGGTCGAGCCATCGCTTGATCGCGCCACGCAGCGCCCCCCTTCGCTCACCGAGGCGCGTCGCCAGCTCCTCGGAGACGCTGACCCGGTCGCGTTCGATGTTCCAGTCGAAGACGAAGTCGCCCGACCCGGTCAGCGCCAGCGCGCGGCGCTCGACCTCACTCAGCGTACCGATCGAAGCCTGTCCATCGGAGAAGGCGTGCTGGACCGAGGTGAAACCGAGCAGCATGACCAGCAGCACCAGCCCGCCGGCGACCGCCGGCTGCGCCACGTCATTGGAGACGCGGCCGGAGATCACCATGAAGGCGTAGATCAGCCAGGCGATGTAGATGATCCAGGTCGGCACCAGCAGCACCGCTCGGTCGTAGCCCCTGAGCGCCAGCAGCAAAATCAGGAAGAAGCCGGAAACGCCGAGCAGCGCCAGCGCGAGCCGGGCGACGGTGGCGGCCGCCGCCGGCTCGAAGAAGGCAAAGGCCATGAGCGCGACGAACACCGCCGTCAGCGCCAGCGCCAGATGGATGAAGCGCAAATGCCAGCGGTGCAGGTTGAGATAGATGAAGAGGAAGCCGAACAGGGTCGTCGCGATCAGCGCTTCCGATGCCGCCCGATAGGGCTGCATGGCGCCATTGCCCACGCCGATGATGCGCCCGAGCACCCCGAAGTCGATCAGCAGATAGATCAGCACGGCCCAGCTGAAAGCCGCGGTCGCCGGGAATATGCCCCGCCCCTTCACCGCGAACATGATGGTGAGAAACACCGCCGCGAGGCTCGATATCCCGAGCACCACGCCGCGGAACAGCGTGAACGAGTTCACATAATCCCGATAGGCGTCGGGCTTCCACATATAGACGGCCGGCAGCGTGTCGGAGCTCAGCTCGGCAACGAAGGTGATCGTCGCGCCCGGATCGACGGTAACGTCGAAAACGTCGGCTTCCGCATCGTTCACCCGCGTGGGGTGGATGCCCTGGCTCGGCGTCAACGCCCGGATGCGGTTATTGCCCAGATCTGGATTGAATATGCCTGAGCCCGGCAGGCGGAAGAATGGGGCGACAAGCAGCCGCTCGATCTGCTGATCGGAATCGTTCTTGAGCGCGAACAGGCCCCATTTCGGATTGCTGCCGGCCGTCGTGGGCAAAACCTCGATCCGCCGGATGATGCCTGACGAATCCGGCGCCGTCGAAAGCTGCACCTTGCCGCTCTCGCCGGGAACGATCTGGATGACGTTGGTCAGGTTGACCGCATTGACGTCCTCGGGAACCGTGATCACCTGGAATGCATAGACCGGCAGGCTCCCCAGCGCCGCGAAAAGCAGACCCAGCCAGAGGAGGAGCAAGTAACGCATCAGGTGGCGGCAATCCCCGAAAGTGAGCACGGCAAACTGGTATCGGGCTTTGCGACAGCCGACAAGCTAGGACCAAGGCGCGCGCCGGGCAGCCCGCTCGTAGTGTTCGCGCGTCAGCCCGAACATGACGTGATCGGCCCAGCGGCCATCGATCTGCAGATAATTTTCGGCGTAGCCCTCTTCGCGAAATCCGTTTTTTTCAAGGACGCGGCGTGAGGCTTCGTTGCTCGGCAGGAAGGCGGCATGGATGCGGTGCAGCCCGAGCGTCATGAAGACGAAAGGCAGCGCGACCCCCACCGCCTCGGTCATCAGCCCCTGCCCGGCATATTGGCGTCCCATCCAGTAGCCGAGCGTTACGTGCTGGGCCGCCCGGCGCCGGATATTGGAGAGCGTCAGGCCGCCGACCAGGACTTCGCGCCGGCCCTCGGTCACGAACATCAGAAAGTTGTAGTCCGTGCCCTGGCTCGCCTCGTGCCGGCCGCGTTTCAGCCGGGCCATGAAGACACGGCGGGTCAGATCGACCTCGCTCCAGCGCGGCTCGAACGGCTTCAGGAAGTCGCGGCTATCCCGCCTGAGATTGCGCCAGGCCACGTAGTCGCGCGGCTGCGGACCCCGCAGTAACACCCGCGGCCCATGCAGCGCCGGCGTCTCATCGCGCGGCAGGAACGGCCAGATCATGGCCGGGTCGGATAAGGAGATGGGCCCGCAGGCCGGCAGAATGCCGCCGGGCTTTCCGCCTCGCCCCGCGAAGCGCAAACCCCAGTGAGCCCGGGGGCATCGGGGCAAATGGCGGCCTGTGGCGGAGAAGGCACGATCCCTCGTCCCCGTTCAGTTCTTGAGATGATGGACGATGCTCTCGGGATCGGGAAGCGCCTCGACCGGCCCGACACCCGCCAGCGATATATGCGGATTGGAGAAGATCTGGTTCGCAACCTGCTTGACCCGATCGGCGGTGATCCGGTTGATCCGGTCCACCGTCTCCTGAAGGGGAATGATACGCCCCCAAAGAATCTGCTGCCGGGCCAGCTGGCCGGCCCGCGACGACGGGCTTTCGAGCGACATCAGCAAGCCGGCGCGGATCTGGTTGCGGACCCGGACGACCTCCTCGTCGGTGATCGTCTCGGTGGCCCGGCGCAGTTCGTCGACGACGACTGGAATAAGCTCGCCGACCTGCTCCTCGCCCGTCGAGGCAGCGACGCCGAAAACGCCGCTATCGGCAAAGGCCCAGTGAAAGGCATAGACGGAGTAGCAAAGCCCGCGCTTCTCGCGTACTTCCTGGAACAGCCGCGAGCTCATGCCGCCGCCGAGGATCGAGGCAAGGACCTGCGCGGCGTAGAAGCCGTCGGAATTATAGGCCCGGCCCTCGAAGCCGAGCACGAGATGGGCCTGCTCATGGTCTGAGACGAGGCGTTCCTCGCCGCCGACATAGCGCGCCCTCTCCGGCTCCGGCGCGCCGCTTCTCCGCAGATCCTTGAAGCGTTCGCCGGCGATGTCGGCAAGCTGGTCGTGGTCGATGGCGCCGGCGGCGCAGATCACCATGTGGTCGCCGACATAGTTGCGCTCCATGTAGGAGCGGATCGAGTCGGGTTCGAAGGCATTGACGCTGTCGACCGTGCCCAGGATCGTGCGGCCGATCGGCTGGTCCGGGAACGCCGCCGACTGGAACAGGTCGAAGACGTGATCGTCGGGATTGTCGCGCGCCGCACCGATCTCCTGCACGATCACCTGCTGCTCGCGGTCGAGTTCCTTCTGGTCGAATAGCGAGTTCTGCAGGATGTCGGAGAGAATGTCTCCGGCCAGCCCCACATCCTCCTTGAGCACTCGGGCGAAATAGCCGGTGTGCTCGATCGAGGTTGCCGCGTTGAGATCGCCACCGACATTTTCGATCGCCTCGGCGATCTCGCGCGACGATCGCGTCGGCGTTCCCTTGAACGCCATGTGCTCGAGAACGTGGCTGATGCCATGCTCCGGAAGGGTTTCGCTGCGCGAGCCGGCCTTGACCCAGATGCCGATCGAAGCGCTCTCGAGATGTGGCATGTCGTCGGTCAGGACGGTCATGCCATTGTCGAGGATCGTCGTCCTAACGCTCAACTGCTCCTCCCGGGGCCTGGACGGAACGTCCGGCTCCCGCTGATATCGTGTCTGCCGGGCAAAGGCTCCAGAAACCTCCCCACCCGGCTAGCCCGCCGCTCGGCTGCTCGCCGAAACATAAGCTTCCACGGCGGATTGGTCGTTCTCCAGAACGTCATAACGCTCGGCACGGCTGTAAAGATCAGCCAACCACAGCGGCAGGCCGGGTTCAACTCCCGTCGCCGTCTTGACCGCCGCCGGGAATTTCGCCGGATGCGCAGTCGCCAGCATGACCACCGGGTTTTCGGTTGCAGTGCTGAAGCTCGGCGCCCCCGCTTCGGCTCGGCCCAGCTGCCGCTCGGCCGCGGCGACGCCGACTGCGGTATGGGGGTCGAGGACGTAGGCGGAAAGCTCGTGGACGCGGCGCATTGTATCGCGCGTCTGCTCCTCGCTGACCCGGCCGGCCGAAAAATCGGCTCGGATACGCGCCAGCGCCTCTGCCGGTATCTCGAAATGTCCGGACTGCGCGAGCGAGGCCATCAGCCGCTCGACTGCCGCCGCATCACGCCCCAGCGCCTCGAACAGCAGCCGCTCGAAATTCGACGACACCTGAATGTCCATCGACGGACTGATCGTCGGCGTCACCCCCGCGGGCTCGTAACGCCCTGTGGCAAGCGTCCGGGCCAGGATGTCGTTCTCATTGGTGGCGATCACCAGCCGCCCGATATTGAGGCCCATGCGCTTGGCGGCGTAGCCGGCGAAGACATCCCCGAAATTGCCCGTCGGCACCGAAAAATCGACCGTTCGCGCCGGCGCCCCGAGCTGGGCGGCGGCCTTGAAGTAGTAGACGATCTGCGCGACGATCCGCCCCCAGTTGATCGAATTGACGCCCGAGAGCGCCACCCGGTCGCGGAAGCGGTGGTTGTTGAACAGCCCCTTCACCACCGCCTGGCAGTCGTCGAAAGTCCCCTTGAGCGCGATGTTGTGGACATTGCCGTCGAGCACCGTCGTCATCTGCCGGCGCTGCACCTCCGAGGTCCGCCCGTAGGGGTGGAGGATGAAGACGTCGATATTCCCGCGGCCGCGGAAGGCCTCGATCGCCGCCGAGCCGGTGTCGCCCGAAGTCGCTCCCACTATGGTGGCCCGCACCCCACGCTGCTTCAGGATGTGGTCCATCATCTGCGCCAGGAGCTGCATGGCAACATCCTTGAACGCCAGCGTCGGACCATGGAACAGCTCGAGGACGTACCGGCTCACACCAAGCTCGACCAGCGGCGTGACCGAAGGGTGGCGAAAACTCGCATAGGCTGTGCCGATCATGCCCGCGAGCACGCCCGGCGGAAATTCGTCACCCACGAACGGCGAAATCACCCGCTCGGCGATCGCCGGATAGGCCTGGGTGGCAAACGCCGCGATCTCGTCGCTACCGATCTGCGGCCAGCTTTCCGGCACATAGAGGCCCCCGTCGCGGGCGAGGCCCGTGAGAACGGCGTCCGAAAAGCTGAGCGCTGGCGCCTGGCCACGCGTCGAAACGAACTGCATCGAGGAAAATGCTACCCCGGAAAACGGTTGGCGCAACCTAGAGAAAGCGACCGGACGGCGCAAGCGCAACGGCCGACCGGACTCTTTCCCTCAACCGGCGCCGTTAAGCCTTTGTTCCTGCACGGGCAAGTTGCTGCCGCCGGACCCACTCGGCGAGCATGATGCCCGTCGTCAGCGCAAAACCTAGCCAGGTGAGCGCATAGCCGAGGTGATTATTGGTGTAGTCGACGGTGGTCTCTCCGCCCTGCGGCAGGCTGCCCTTGGGGCCCGCCGGCAGGTCGATGAAGAACGGGGCAACCGGCTTCGCCGCAGGATCGAGGAAAGCCGCCAGCCGCCCGGTATCGCGGACCCAATCGATGCGGTGGGCGGAGTCCGCCGCCGGCGTGAACAGCGATGGCGTCTCGGAGGCGACGGTCGCACCCCGGATCGTAACGGTGCCGGTCGGCGCCGTCGGGTCGCCGACATATCGGGTGGCCAGGGCTTGCGGCACGAAACCGCGATTGACGAATACCGTGCCGCCGCCCTCGAGCGCGAACGGCGTCATGATCCAGTAGCCAGCCCCGGAATATTCGCCATGCGCCGACTCGCCCAGCGCGATGAAGACCCGGATGCTCTGCGCCGGCAGATAATGACCGGTCGCCGTGACCGGGCTATAGGCGTAAGCCTCGGGGTCGATGCTGCCCCATTGCGCAACCGGCAGCAGGGGCTGCGGCTGGCGGCGCATATTGACCTCGGCCTGGGCGATCAGGCCTTCCTTCCAGTGCAGCCGGTCGAACTGCCACTTGGCGAGCCCGAGGAAGAATACCGTCAGTCCCAGCATCACGGCGAAGAACAGCCATGATGCCCACCGCCGGGCCGTCCGGCCCGGAACGACTGCCGCAGCGCTCACTGCAACCGCCCTTCCCGCGCATCGTGCCGATATTGGAGCGCGACAAGGGTCGCCTTGAATGGTCGAAGCAACGCAAGGCTGAGCAGGATCGTCACCGGAATCCAGACGATCAGATGCACGTAGGGCGCTGGGTGCACCAGCGCTTCGAAGATGAACGCCAGTACGATCACGACGGGCGCTACGACAAAGATGACAAAGATCGCCGGCCCGTCGCCGCTATCGGCAAAGGCGAAATCGAGACCACACGCTTCGCAGCGCGGCGCCACCTGCAGGAACCCCGAAAACAGCCTGCCCTTGCCGCAGCGCGGACAACGGCAGGTCAGCCCACTCACAAACGGCGATGGCGACGACGGCCGGTCGGACATGCATCACTCCAAAATAGTTGAGGCGCAGCTTCTGCCGCGCCCCCGGTTGTCGCCGATGCCGCCCCGCTCAGCCGGGCGGCAACGCCGCGCCCCAGCTGCCCCAGACATAGATGCAGGAGAACAGGAACAGCCAGACAACGTCGACGAAGTGCCAGTACCACGCGGCGAACTCGAAGCCGAGATGCTTGGTCGGGGTAAACTGCCCCATCTGCGCCCGCGCCAGGCAGACGATCAGGAAGATGGTGCCGACGATCACATGGAAGCCGTGGAAGCCCGTCGCCATGAAGAAGGTCGCGCCATAGATGTTGCCGGAATAGGCAAAGCCGGCATGGCTGTATTCGATCGCCTGGCAGGTGGTGAAGCCGATGCCGAGCAGGATGGTCAGCACCAGGCCCCATTTGAGGCCCTGCCGATCGTTCTGCAGCAGCGCGTGGTGCGCCCAGGTTACCGTCGTGGCCGAGCAAAGCAGCAGCAGCGTGTTGAACAGCGGCAGGTGCCAGGGGTTCATCGGCTCGATGCCGGCCGGCGGCCAGGTCCCGCCCGTCGCCGCGGCGCGGGCAAACTGGACCGGATCGCTGTGCCTGAAGAAGCCGTCGAAATAGGCCCAGAACCAGGCGACGAAGAACATCACTTCGGAGGCGATGAACAGCATCATCCCATAGCGGTGGGAGATCGCCACGACCCGCGTGTGGTCACCCTCGAGCGATTCGTGGATGACGTCCGACCACCACGCATACATGGTGTAGACGACGCCGACCGCCCCGATCAGCAGGATCCAGGGGTTCCGCTCCGGCGCCGTGTGCATGAAGACGATCGCGCCGATCGCCAGCACGAAGGCAGAAACCGACCCCACGACGGGCCACGGACTCGGGTTCACGAGGTGGTAGTCGTGGTTAGGTCGGGCGTGGGCGACGTCGGCCATTGCTCAGCTTCCCTGTTTATCTACTGGGTAGAAGGTGTACGAAAGAGTGATGTTGCGGATCGTATCCAGATCGTGATCCTTGGCAATGTCCGGATCGACGAAAAACACGACCGGCATATGCACGGTCTGGTGCGGCTGGAGCGTCTGCTGGGTGAAGCAGAAACACTGTATCTTGTCGAAATAGGCGCCAACGCCTTCCGGCGAGACATTGAAGCCGGCCTGACCGGTCACGGCATGGTCGGCGTTGTTGGTCGCGACGAAATCGATGGTCTGGATTGCCCCGATCTTCCCCGTGACGGGCGAAGCCGGTGTCACCGTCCAGGGGATGCCCGCGGTGACGTTGGAATCGAAACTCACCGTCATGGTCCGGGCGATCACGCCCTTGGCATTGGCCGCGGCGCGTTCGGTGGTCCCGCCATAGCCCGTCGCCTGACAGAACAGCCTGTAGAGCGGCACCGCGGCATAGGCCGCGCCAAGCATCAGCGCGACGAGGATCGTCAGCACGTAGGCCAGCCAGCGATTGCGATGCCGCGAGATGAACGGCTCGTTCGTCACATTGGTCATAGCTGGTGATACATCCCCATCTTCACGAAGGTCAGGATGTAGATGATCACCACGAACGCCGCGAGCGCCACCGCCATGGCGATCGACCGCTGCCGCCGGCGCTTGAGGGAAAGCGCCCTGTTACGCTCGTCGATTTCGAGGGGCATCAAATGAGGCCCCCCAGCCTGAGGGCATGATCGAGGATGAAGGCGAGGAAAATCACGAACAGATAGGCCGACGAATAGGTGAAAAGCTTGCGGCCCAGCTTCTTCATCGGAACGCCGTCCGCCCGGTAGAGCCGAACGGCGAGCACCATGAACCAGAACCCGGTCGCCGCCGCGATCGCCGTATAGACGGGACCGGCGAGCCCCGTCCACTGCGGCAGCAGCGTCGAGGCCACCAGCAGCACGGAATAGACGATGATCTCGAGCTTGGTGTGCGCCTCGCCCTTGACGTTGGGCATCATCGGCACGCCGGCGGCGCCGTAGTCGCTCTGCTTGTAGAGCGCCAGCGCCCAGAAATGCGGCGGCGTCCAGAGGAAGATGATGAGGAACAGCAGGAGCGAGGAGGCGTCGATGCCACCGGTCACGGCGGCCCAGCCGACCATGGGCGGGAAGGCCCCCGCCGCCCCGCCGATGACGATGTTCTGCGGCGTCGAGCGCTTCAGCCACATGGTGTAGATCACCGCGTAGAAGAAGATCGTGAAGGCGAGCAGCCCCGCCGCAACCCAGTTTGCGGCAAGCCCCAGTGTCATCACCGAGAAGCCGGAAAGCACCAGCCCGAGCACCAGCGCGTCGTTGCGCTCGACCCGCCCCGCAGGGATCGGTCGGTTATGGGTGCGGCTCATCACCGCATCGATATCGGCGTCGTACCACATGTTGAGCGCGCCCGACGCCCCTGCCCCGACCGCGATGCAGAGGATCGAGATTGCGGCGATGATGGGATTGATCCCGCCCGGCGCGAGGAACATGCCCACGAGCACTGTGAAGACGACGAGCGACATCACCTTCGGCTTCAACAGGGCGAGGTAATCCTCGACCCGTGCGCCGCCCGCCACTGCGGTGATGCTTCTGGAGTCTTCGAGATAGGCCACGCGTTATGCCTTCAGTCGCAGGACGCCCTCGGGCGCCATCCCGGCGACGCGCTCCGGGACAATGGATCGAAAGACGGCCCGGGCCTTACGCCCGGACCGGATTGCTAACTCAATGCGCCGTGTCGTTGCCGATACGCGGCAGCGTCGAATACTGGTGGAACGGCGGCGGCGAGCTCAGCGTCCATTCCAGCGTCGTTGCGCCTTCGCCCCAGGGATTGTCCGCGGCCTTGCGCTTCTTCGCGGCGGCTTCCCAGAGGATGTAGAGGAACAGCAGCATGCCCGCGAAGGTGATGTAGTAGCCGATCGAGGAGACGCGGTTCCAGAAGGCAAACGCATCCGGATAGTCGATATAGCGCCGCGGCATCCCCGCCAGCCCGAGGAAGTGCTGGGGGAAGAAGATGACGTTGACGCCGACGAAGGTCAGCCAGAAATGCCAGGTCGCGAGCCGCTCGTTATACATGTAGCCGAACATCTTCGGATACCAGTAGTACCAGGCGGCGAAGATCGCAAAGACCGCTCCCAGCGACAGCACGTAGTGGAAGTGCGCGATCACGTAATAGGTGTCGTGCAGCGACCGGTCGACGCCGGCATTGGCGAGCACCACGCCGGTGACGCCGCCGACCGTGAACAGGAAGATGAAGCCCAGCGCCCACAGCATCGGCGCCTTGAAGCTGACCGAGCCGCCCCACATCGTGGCGAGCCAGGAGAACACTTTCACGCCCGTCGGCACCGCAATCACCATCGTCGCCGCGGTGAAATAGCGCTGCACGTCGAGGCTGAGGCCGGTCGTATACATGTGGTGCGCCCAGACGACAAAGCCCACCGCCCCGATCGCGACCATGGCATAGACCATGCCGAGATAGCCGAAGATCGGCTTCTTCGAGAAGGTCGAGACGATCTGGCTGATCATGCCGAAGCCCGGCAGGATGAGGATGTAGACTTCGGGGTGTCCGAAGAACCAGAACAGGTGCTGGTAAAGGATCGGATCACCGCCGCCCGAGGGCTCGTAGAAGGTCGTGCCGAAATTGCGGTCGGTCAGCAGCATGGTGATGGCGCCAGCGAGAACCGGCAGCGACAGCAGCAGCATGAAGGCGGTGACGAGCACGGCCCACGGGAACAGCGGCATCTTGTGCAGCGTCATGCCGGGGGCGCGCATGTTGAAGATCGTCGTGATGAAATTGATCGCGCCCAGGATCGAGCTGACGCCCGCCAGGTGGATCGCCAGGATCACGAAGTCCATCGCCGGCCCCGGCGAGCCGGTTGTCGACAGTGGCGGATAGAGCGTCCAGCCATTGTCCGCACCGCGCAGCGTATCGCTGGCGCCCGGCACGAAGATCGAGATGATCAGCAGCAGGAAGGCCGGCGGCAGCAGCCAGAACGAAATGTTGTTCATCCGCGGGAACGCCATGTCCGGCGCCCCGATCATCAGCGGCACAAACCAGTTGCCAAAGCCGCCGATCATCGCCGGCATGACCACGAAGAAGATCATCACCAGGGCATGCGTGGTGGTGAAGACGATATAGAGCTGCTTGCCGGCGTCGAGCAGCTGAGTGGGATCGGAGATCCCGTAGATCATCGAGGCGAGCCCCGGGAAGATCTGGATACCCGGCTCCTGCAGCTCCAGCCGCATGACGCCCGACAGCGACGAACCGATGACCCCCGCGATGATCGCGAAGATCAGGTACATCGTGCCGATGTCCTTGTGGTTGGTGGAATAGAGATACCGCCGCCAGCCGGTGGGATGGCCGTGGGCATGCGCCTCATGCGGATGGTCTTCGTGCGTGGCGTATGCGTCAGCCATGGCAGCACTCCGTCGTCAGAATCTCGGTCTTTTGGGTCTCGGGCCCAGTCATTCTGCCTTGCCTCACGAATTCGTCTCGAGCGGCGGCAAGGTCGCGTTCGCCTTGTCGACATTGCCGGCGGCCAGCGCCTTCGACCACGCCGCGTACTGGTCCTTGGTCACCACGCGCACGGCAATCGGCATGAACGCGTGGTCCTTGCCGCAGAGCTGGCTGCACTGGCCGTAATAGATGCCGGTCTTGCGGACGTTGAACCACGTCTCGTTCAGCCGCCCCGGCACCGCGTCGATCTTGACGCCGAAGGACGGCACCGAGAAGGAATGGATCACGTCGGCGCCTGTCACTTCGACGCGCACCGTCGTATCCACCGGCACCACGAGATCATTGTCGACGGCCAGCAGCCGCGGCTCGTCGGGCTTCAGCTTCTGCCGGTCGGCTTCGGCCAGGATGTTGGAATTGTAGTGCTTCTTGAGGTCCGGATATTCGTAGCTCCAGAACCACTGATTGCCCGTCGCCTTGATCGTCAGCGACGCCGCGGGGACGTCGACCGCTCCAAAATTGTAGATCGCGCCGCCCAGATATTTGCGGGCGCCGTCCGGTATCGTCTCCTGGTCGGTCAGGATGCCGAAGGACGGGATCGCGATGATCACGAGGATGAGGATCGGCACCACCGTCCAGGCGACCTCGAGCGCGGTATTGTGCGTGGTCTTTGACGGGACTGGATGAACCCTGTCGTTGAAGCGGACGACGATGACCGCCAGCAGCACCAGCACCAGGAGGACGATCGCGGCGATAACCCACAGCAGCAGGTTGTTGTAAAAGCTCTCGATCTCGTCCATGAGCGGGGTCACGGAGGCCTGGAAGCCGGTCTGGTTCGGCACCGGGCGGCCGGCGACCGCTTCTTGCGCAAATGCCGCGCCCGACAGCACCCCGAGGAGCGGCAAAGCCACCAGAGTGCGGTAAATCAGTCCCTTCACCTATAAACCCCCGTTCAGTCGCCGCGGGCCCTAAGGTGCTCTGCTCTGCACCACCCCGGCAGCTCACTTCCTCTTCGCACGATCAAGACGGAAAGTCTTCTCTTTTCGAGACCGCACGACACAGGCCGCCAAGGCCCCGCCAGAACCCGGCCGGCACCGTCGACGCCTCGACCGACTCATGGGTTTGGGAAGCGCTTGACGCGCGCCTGTCCTAAACCACATCCGGAACGGTAACGCAATTGAACAACGCGTCGCGGCGGCGGCCGAAAACGGCATTCGCCGAGGCTTTTCCGAAAGCCCGGCGAGGCGCCGGCGGACGCCTCACGCTTGCCGCAGTTGCCGCGCCTTGTCCGGCCTTGACGGTTGACAAGCGACCGCCGCTAACGGAGATAGGGTCGGGCTGATCGGCCTGTTGGGGCGGCTGGGAGAGTACACGAGTGATGCCGGGTTTACTGAGGGCGCTCGGCGCCCTGGCTGTGGGGCTCAGCATGCTGGGTGCCGGCGTAGCGCCGGCGAGTGCGCAGGGCGTCGTCAAGGCGACCTTCGGTGACTGGCAGGAGAGTTGCGACACCCCTCCCGGCGCAAGCTCCCAGCAATGCGCCATCATCCAGAATGTCACGGCCGAGGATCAGCCCAATGTCGGGCTCTCGGTCATCGTGCTGAAGACCGCCGACAAGAAGGCCAATCTGCTGCGCGTGCTGGCGCCGCTCGGCGTTCTGCTGCCCAACGGGCTTGGCCTCAATGTCGATGGCAAGGATATGGGCCGGGTGGCCTTTGTCCGCTGCCTGCCCAATGGCTGCGTCGCCGAGGTGGCGATGGACGATTCCCTGATCAAGACACTGTCGACGGGCAAGAGCGCGATCTTCGTCGTCTTCAAGACGCCCGAGGAAGGCATCGGCATTCCGGTTTCGCTCAAGGGCTTCGCCGACGGGTTCGCCCAACTCCCCTGATCAGGACGCCAGAACGACTTCACCGTCCTCCTTGACGAACCGTCCGATATGCGGATTGGGCAGGATTTCCAGCACCACCTCCGACGGCCGGCATAGCCGCGCCCCCCTGGGAGTCACCACAATCGGCCGGTTGATGAGGATCGGATGCGCGGTCATCGCGTCGAGTAGATCGGCATCGTTCAACGTCGGATCGCCGAGGCCG
>Ga0134128_10004963_pt1 | contig 16186 bp, 12 predicted proteins | sample KB31754_FD_96462 | JGI IMG/M metagenome (GOLD analysis project Ga0134128, IMG submission 96462) | Terrestrial soil microbial communities with excess Nitrogen fertilizer from Kellogg Biological Station, Michigan, USA - KB3-175-4 | ecosystem: Environmental > Terrestrial > Soil > Unclassified ...
ATCCGGCCTCCCTGGCGGACTGCAACACGTGCTCACGCTGTCTCCTTTTGTGCCTCCCGGGCCGCTGCGGGCACGGCGCGCCGGGTGGCTGCTGAAATATTTTTTGGCAATTTCCAGTGTGCCCCACCCGAGCGGAAAGGGACCATTGTGCGCGGATTTCCGCCATTTTTGATGGGCTGGAAGCTGCGATGTGGATGATTGATCGTGACGCATTCATAAAAGTACTCACCAGTATGTTGCATTAGTGATGCCAGTCACTTATCTTTGTTAAACGGTTAACCGCATGGGGTGCAGTTCACCGCCAAACGGCCCACATGCCGGAGCTAGCCGTTTTACACAACGAGGAGTATGGATGAGCCAGATTCAACAGGAGTCGGCACGGGAGCAGGCTGTTGCCGACGACAGGCCCAGTGAAGCCCGGGTGACAAAGGGTCTGCGGCGGGCGAAGCCCGCCGGGAAAGTCCTGAGCCACGACGGCCTGCCGGTGCGCAAGATTTCCTGGAAGACACGGCTGCGCCGCGATCGGCAGATGCTCCTGATGATGATCCCCGGGGTGCTGTTCCTGGCCCTCTTCTTCTACATCCCCATCCTCGGCAACGTCATCGCGTTCCAGGACTACCAGCCGTTCCTGGGCATCACCGGCAGCGACTGGGTTGGCCTGCAAAACTTTGTGGACCTGTACTTCAACCCGGACTTCTGGGTAGCCCTGCGCAACACGATCGTCCTGGCGCTGTGGCAGCTGCTGCTGTTCTTCCCGGTTCCGCTGGGCCTGGCATTGATTGTGGACTCCCTGATCAGCACCAAGATTCGCCGCTGGTTCCAGTCCCTGGTGTACCTGCCGCACTTCTTGTCCTGGGTCCTGGTCATCGCACTGTTCCAGCAGGTCCTTGGCGGTGCCGGCCTGGTCAACAACACCCTGCGCGACATGGGCATGGGCACCATCCCCTTCATGACCAACCCGGACACCTTCCCGCTGCTGGCCACCATCCAGCTGGTCTGGAAGGACGCCGGCTGGGCCATGATCATCTTCCTGGCATCGCTGGCCGCCATTGACGGCTCCCTCTACGAGGCCGCAGCTGCCGACGGCGCCGGACGCTGGCGCCGCATGTGGCACATCACCCTCCCGGGCCTGCGCTCCATCATCGTCCTGCTGCTGATCCTGCGCATCGGAGACATCCTCAGTGTCGGCTTTGAACAGTTCCTCCTCCAGCACGACGCCGTTGGCCCGGGCGCCGCGGAAGTCCTGGACACATTCACCTACTTTGCCGGTGTCGTCGGGGGCGGCTGGAGCATGGGCGCCGCGGCCGGCCTGGCCAAGGGCGTGGTGGGCGCCCTGCTGATCTTCGCTGCGAACAAGGTGGCCCACCGCATGGGCGAACCCGGAATCTTTCAGAAGAAGGTCGGCTAGTCCGGCCCCGGCCAGGACCAGCCGAATAAGGAGGCAACCATGGCTACAACACTTCACGAGCGGCGCTCGGCCAAGCGGCGGAGCAAGGGGCTGAGCTACAACCCCAACCGGCCTGTCTGGAAAGAACCGGCATCGCCGTTCTACAACTCAATCAAGGGCCTGATCATTGGCGGCATCACGCTGTCGATCGTGCTGCCCATCCTGCTGGTGGTGTCCACCTCGCTCGCCGACGACAAGCAGTTGCTGGCAGCCGGAGGCTTCGTCCTTTGGCCCACGCACCCCACCCTTGCCGCCTACCAGACAATCTTCAGCAGCGACTTCATGTTCCGGGCACTGGGCGTGAGTGCGTTCATCACGGCAGTTGGCACGGTGCTGGCGCTGTTCATCACCATCACCATGGCCTATGCCACGAGCCGCCCGGTCATGTTTGGCCGCCCAGTGCTGCTCCTGGTGCTGTTCACCCTGCTGTTCGCCCCCGGCCTGATCCCCATGTTCCTGATGGTCAAGCAACTGGGCCTGCTCAACACCGTCTGGTCGCTGATCCTGCCCGGCACCTTCGCCGCCTTCAACTTCGTTGTCATGCGGTCCTTCTTCATGAACATCCCCACCGAGCTCATTGAGGCGGCGCGGATCGACGGCGCCAGCGACTTCATGATCCTGCGCAAGGTGGTCCTGCCGCTCTCCAAGGCAGTGATCGCCGTCGTCGGACTGTTTTATGCGGTGGGCTTCTGGAACGCGTTCTTCAACGCCATGCTCTACATCAACGACCAAACCCTGTACCCGGTGCAGCTGGTCCTTCGCAACTTTGTGGTTCAGGGCGGTTCCATGGCGGACACGATCGGCGTGGCCACCACCCCTCCGCCGCAGTCGCTGCAGATGGCCATCGTGGTCATTGCCCTGCTGCCCATCCTGGTTGTCTACCCGTTCCTCCAGAAGCACTTCAACAAGGGCGTCATCACCGGCGCCATCAAGGGCTAACCGCCACCCAATGTTTCACAACAAGTTCTGCAAGACACCTAAAGAAAGAGGTTTGGCATGAAAAGGTCTACCAATGGCGTTGGAGTTTCACGGCGCAACTTCCTGGGACTCGCGGGCATTTCCGTTGCCGCAGTTGCCCTCACGGGAACCCTCTCGGGCTGCAGCACGGCTGCCAAGGATGGCGGGGCCGCTGCTTCCCTGAAGGTCAAACTGCCCACGTACAAGGAATTCACAGCCGTCAAGGCCGATCTTCCGGGCAACTCCCAGGGGCTGCAGGCCGGCTTCCTGAAGATGCCCAAGCCCATTGCGTCCACCACGGGCAAGCCGCTGACCGGACCGATCAGTGTCCTGTCCGAAACGTTTGAGGTCATGTCACCCGCCATGCCCGACAACCCCTTTTGGCAGCGCCTCAATGCCGCCCTTGGCGGTCAGCCCAACATGCAGATCACCGAGGATGTCGGAGACGGGAACCCGGCCAAGTTCGCCACCATCCTGGCCAGCGACACCCTCCCGGACCTCATGTGGATTCCGCCGAACCAGGGCATCCCGAATGTCGGGCCCATGCTCGAGGCCAAGTTCCAGGACCTGACCCCGTACCTCTCCGGCGACGCCGTCCTGGCGTACCCCAACCTGGCTGCCCTCAAGCCGGACTCCTGGCGCACCGCCGTCGTCAACGGCAAGATCTGGGGCGCCCCCATCCCCAGCACCCCGTTCGGCCAGGTCATGATCGGCAGCAAGGCCACCTGGTCCAAGGTGGGCGGCCTTAACGCCAAGGACGCCAACGAATTCATGGACAAGGTCAAGGAGATCAGCAACCCGGGCCAGAAGCGTTACGCCCTGGAGCCTGCCTACATCAACATCCTCCACATGATCACCCAGTGGCTGGGTGCCCCGAACGGCTGGGCCGTCAACAAGGACCGCACGCTGACGCACCTCTACGAAACCGATGCCTATGTGGCGGGCATCGAGTACGCGGCCAAACTGTTTACGGCCGGCGCCTTCTACCCGGACGTCAACGTCACCAACACCAAGGCCAAGATCATCAACGGCTCCATTGGCGCCGTGGTGGGCTCCGGACCGCACGACATCGGCGGCTACCGGGCCCTGGACCCGACGGCAAACGTTGAAATCCTGGTGCCCTTCAGCTTCGACGGCAAGATCAAGCCCACCTATGACATGGGCTACGGCACTGTGGGCTACACGGCCTTCAAGAAGACCGACGACAAGCGCATCAAGGAACAGCTCGCGCTCATCAACTGGCTCTCCGCCCCGTTCGGCACCGACGAGTACTTGATGAAGAACTACGGCGTCGAGGGCAAGGACTTCAGCCTGGACAAGGACGGCAACCCGATCCTGAACGCGGACGGGCTTAAGAACGTGCCCGGCGTCGTCAGCGCCTTGAACATCATGTCCTCACCGGAGCGCGTCAACTTCAACCCGGGCAGCCCGGATGTGACCCAGTACATTTACGACACCGAGAAGAAGCTGCTGGAACTGGCGTGGCGCAACCCCACCAACGGCACCTACTCGGACACCAACGCCAAGGTGGGTCCGAAGATCACCAAGATTGTCCGGGACAAGACCATCGACATCATCACGGGCCGCGCCAAGGTCTCCGAGTTCGCCGACGTGCTCAAGCGCTGGCAGAACGAAGGGGGCAACAAGATGCGCGAGGAATACCAGGCCGACCTGAACACGGAAGCACCCGTCTTCACGCTTCAGCCGGTAGCAAAGTAGCAGCAGCCCTGCCGGGGGTGGCGGCACGCCGAAACGTGCCGCCGTCCCCGGCAGGCGCCCCACTATTGACAGCATGGAACTATTAGCGGCGGTCCGGCAGGGACCGGCCGACGGCGGCAACAGGAAGCGAGGGATGCAGAACATGGTCCGGCCCACCATCAAGACCGTGGCAGCCCAAGCTGGGGTCTCCACGGCAACTGTCTCCTACGTACTTGCCGGACGCACAAAGGGCAAGGGCTCGGGGATATCCGAAGCCACCGCCCAGCGCGTCCACGCAGCCGCCACGGCGTTGGGCTACCGTCCCAACCAGGCTGCACGCACCATCAGGACCGGCAAGTCAAACCTGATGATGCTTTCCCTGACCATGCTTTCGGACCCCTGGTCGCTGGCCGTCAGCAAGGCGGTGGGCGCCGCCGTCGGGCCTGCAGGCATCACGCCGATGATCCTGGCTGACACCGATTGGCGCACAGCCATTCGACGCCAAAACGCGGACGTCATCTTTGTCGATGCCGCGGAGCGGGACGACGACGGCGACACCCTGGCCAAGCTGGCCGTGGCCAACAAACTGGTGGTTTTCAGCGAAACCCTTGAGCCAAACGGTTTCGACGTGATCCGCTCCACCGCGGGCGACACGTTCAACCAGGCCATGGACCACCTGACCGCGGACCACGACAAGGTTGCAGTGCTGACCACCGCAACCAGCGTGTCCGTGCCCGGTTCGGTCCGGTACGGCGCGTACCTGGACGGTCTGAAACGGGCAGGCCTGGAATTCCGGGCCGACTACGTTGCCACGTTCGACGGCGAGGAAATGGGCGCGTACGAGGCAGCCGTGGCGCTGCTCCAGCAACCCGACCCGCCCACGGCTATCTACGCCACCAGTGATTTTGCCGCCATGGCCGCCATCCACGCGGCGCAGCGGCTGCGCCTCAACGTGCCCGAGGACGTGGCGGTGACGGGCGTCGGCAACACGCCCCAGGGCGAGCTGATGTCGCCCTCGCTGAGCACGGTAGGGCCGGTGGATTTCTTTGACAGGCTGGCGGAGTTCCTGCTCCACCGGGCCACCCATCCCACCGCCCCGCCACAAATTTTGGAGTTTCCGTGGCAACTGTTCCTGCGCGAATCCGCGCCGGGCAGGGCCACTGGCGAAATAGATTTTCAAGGACAGAAAGAAGATGCATTGTGAGTGAATTGGATCAGGCAGCGGCAAGGCCGGACATGCGCGTTGGCCTTGTTGGCTTCGGGTTGCGGGCTTCCCTGTGGAGGCACGTGCACAAGCCGGGACAAGGTTCCGAAGTTGTCATGATTTGCGATGTTTCGGAGCGCGGACGTGCGGACGCCGCAGAGAAGATTCCGACGGCGGCCGTCACGGGCGACCTCCAGGAACTCCTGGACGCCGGGCTGGACGCGGTGCTGGTGTTGACGCCGGATAACAAACACGCGCTGATTGCCTTGGAAACCCTCAAGGCCGGGATCCCCACGTTCTGCGAGAAGCCCCTCGACGTGACGCTGGAGGCTGCCGACGCCATTTTGACCACTGCTTTTGAGACCGGAACCCGCCTGTACGTGGGGCACAACATGCGCCACATGCCAGTTGTGGTGCAGATGCGCGAGATCATCGAATCCGGGGCCATCGGAGAGGTCAAGGCGGTCTGGTGCCGGCACTTTGTGGGCAACGGCGGGGACTACTACTTCAAGGATTGGCACGCCGAGCGCGCCAACACCACCTCGCTGCTGCTGCAAAAGGGTGCCCACGACATTGACGTGATCCACTGGCTGGCCGGCGGCTACACCCGGCGGGTGTCCGCCATCGGCGACCTGGCCGTGTACGGGGGCGTGACGAGCCGGCGGGACAACTCGGACAGGCGCATGTGGGACTGGTTCTCGCTGGACAACTGGCCGCCCACCGAACAGACGGACCTTAACCCCGTCATCGACGTCGAGGACATTTCCATGATGCAGATGGTCCTGGACAACGGCGCCCTGGCCTCCTACCAGCAGTGCCACTTCACGCCCGACTACTGGCGCAACTACACGGTCATTGGCACCAAGGGCCGCATCGAGAACTTTGGCGACGGCCCGGGCGACTTCATCCACGTCTGGAACACCCGCACCCAGGGCGGTTTTGTGGAACCGGACATGAAGGTGGAGATCCGTGACGGCGACGGCGGACACGGCGGTGCCGATCCGCTGCTGATCGCCGAGTTCCTGCGTTTCGCCCGGGAAGGCGGCGCCACCGCGACGTCCCCAGTCGCGGCCCGCGAAGCCGTGGCCGCAGGCGTGCTTGCCGCCCAGTCGCTGCGTTCCAACTGCGGCGCCCTGGAAGTTCCTGAACTGCCCGCGGATCTTGTGGAGTACTTCAATGCCGGCCAGCCCGTCCGCACCGCCGTCTAACACAAAGGCCTCGCCATCCATCCATCGCTGACCGCCACGTCCCGGGAGGATGCCCTTCCACTGGGCACCGGTCTCCTCGCCCTTGGCCAGCTGCGGTGCCGGGCTGCACTGGACGCCGCACATGTTTTACCTGCGCTGGCGTTGTGCCGGAGACCCGGAGTTCCTGGCCAAACGAGCCTGCCGGTGGTGTGCCGAAGTGGGACAGTGCCTCGGCGGGCTGCTGGCCGTGGGCAATGGCGAACAGGCTGCGCGTCACCTGGAGGTGTATGCGGGCGCGTTTGTTTCCCGCAATGGCTTCCACATCAATGGCGACCGGTCCCGACTGGGAGACTCGTCCTATACTTATCGGTCCGTCACCCCGGAAGGCAACTTCGCGGCGAGTTGGCGACCGCAACCCTGCACCGCGAACCGGCATTTGCAGGCACCATGAAGGGGCACAAACCATGAATGCACTCCGGGTGGCACTGGCCATGTCCGACGGCGTGGCGGAGCGGATCTTCACCCCTGCCATGCTGTCAACTTTGGGCAGCGGGCTGCAACTGCTCAGCGAGACACCTCTGTCCAGCTTCGACGGCGGCGCCGCAGCAGGGGTCCTGTCGGAAACAGACATCCTCATCACCGGGTGGGGCTGCCCGCCGCTGACCGCAGAGGTGCTGGCGAAGGCGCCCAGACTGCGCTTCGCACTCCATGCCGCAGGCTCGGTCAAGGAGCACATCACCGAGGCGGTGTGGCGCCGCGGCATCCAGGTCAGCACGGCGGCCGCCGCCAATGCGATTCCCGTGGCCGAATACACCCTGGCCATGATCCTGCTGGCCAACAAGAAGGTGCTGCAGAGCGCCGAAGCCGTGCAGCGTACCCGTGGGCACAGGGTCAGTCCACAGCAGCTGTTCCCCGGATTGGGCAATTACGGGCAGACCATTGGAATCGTCGGGGCCTCACGCGTGGGCCGGGCGCTGATGGACTTGCTGAAGCCCTTTGCCTTCCAAGTGCTCGTGGCGGATCCCTATCTGAATGCTACCGGGGCCGCGCAACTCGGCGTGGAACTGGTGGAGCTGGACCAGCTGCTGGCGGCCAGCGATGTGGTCACGCTGCACGCACCCGACCTGCCGGCGACCCGGCACATGATCAACGCCGACAAGCTCGCGCTCATCCGGCCCGGCGCCACGTTCATTAACACCGCCAGGGGCGCGCTGGTGGACCAGGAGGCGCTGGTGGACCGGATCCGGCGCGGGGACCTGTTTGCCGTGCTGGACGTGACCACGCCCGAGGTTCTTGACGCTGACAACCCGCTGTACGGCCACGAAAACGTCATCATCACCCCTCACATCGCCGGGTCCCTTGGCATGGAACTGGCCCGGCTGGGCGCCACCGCCATCGCTGAAGCCCAGCGGGCCGCCCGCGGCGAGCCGCTCTTGCACCCGGTCACGGAGGAAGAAGTGGCCAGAACCGCCTGACCCGGACAACGTTGACCAGACCCGAACTCGAGCATGGAGAAACCATGAGCAGCCCCGTCCCCGACAACCAGCGCAGCCCCATCACCGGATGGACCCGCGAGCATTGGCTGCGCTTTGCCGACGCGCAGCTGGAGGCCGTCCGCCCGTTCGCCACGGAGCACTTCGACCTCATCAACCTCCCAGGCCGCCCGTCCGGTGCCGGCGAAACCTCGGACGGGTTGGAAGGATTCGCACGCACGTTTCTGCTGGCCGCCTTCCGGGCCGCCGGGGACGGCGAGGAACCCGCGGGCCACTTGGAGCGCTACAGGATGGGACTGCTCGCCGGCACGGGCGGCAGCTGGCCCGCAATCGCCTCCTACTCCCAGCCCATGGTGGAGGCCGCCTCGATTGCGATCGGGCTCCACCTGACCAAGGCGCAGCTCTGGGATACATTGGGCCAGGCCGAACGGGACCAGATTGCGGCATGGTTGTCCGGCTCTTCTTTCAGCGAGGTAGGCAAAAACAACTGGGTCTTGTTCCCCATGGTCATCGCCGAATTCCTGGCTGGGACGGGCTACCCCCATAACGAGGAACGCATCGTCCAGGGCCTGGCGGGCCTCGAGAAATGGTACGTGGGAGGAGGTTGGTACCGGGACGGGGATGGCGACTTCTTCGATTATTACTGCGGCTGGGCCATGCACCTCTACCCGGTCCTGTGGCTGCGCATGCTCGCCGAACGGGACCCCGAACGGGCCGCCACCCTGCGCCCCAGATTTGCCCGGCGTCTCGAAGAGCTCCTGCCGGACCTCGTCAATTTCTTCGGCGGCAATGGATCGCCCATTTACCACGGCCGGTCATTGATCTACCGGTATGCGGCCGTGGCTCCGTTGTTCGTGGCAGAACTGGCCGGGATTCCCTCGCCGCTCACGCCGGGGCAACTGCGCCGCATCGGCAGCGGGGCTTTGCAGTATTTTGCCGAAGGAACGGCGTACTTGGGGGTGTCGGAGGCGCCCGGCGTGCCTACTTTGGGCTGGCAGGGCGAATTCCTGCCCATGGTCCAGTCCTACTCCGGGCCCGCCTCGCCGTTCTGGACGAGCAAGGCATTCGTGGCGCTGTTGCTGCCGGCGGACCACCCCGTCTGGACCGCGGAGGAGGAATCGTCACCCGTTGAAAGGGCTGACCGCACACGCGTGGCGGCGGGACCCAACTTCCTGCTGGCGTCCACGGCTGCGGACGGGATTGCACGGGTGCTCAACCACGGCAGCGACAAATACTACGGTCCTGGCCGCGAGACCGTTGAGTACAGCCGACTGGCATATTCAAGCCACACGGCGCCCCTTTATGGTTCGGCCGGCACTGTTGACAATCATATTGGCGTGCTCGACGCCGGAGGCAACAGTTCCGTCCGGATGCGCATCCACCGCCTCGCCTCCGATGGGGACAGCGTTGCCAGCTATTACCGGCCTGTCTGGGGGCTGGACGATGAAGCCGCATCGCCCTGGCGCATTGCGACAGCGACAACCACGGCCGATGGGTACGAACTCCGTGTCCATGTTGTCTCACTCGGCGCGGCAAGCCTGGACGCGGCCACCATTGACGGTTCACCCCGAATTGTCCGCGAGGGCGGATACGCCATTGCCGCCAATGAGCCAGTGGAATCGTCCGTTGTGGAGGGAGTTGCGGGCGAAGTGGACGGCGCAGCCGCCCTCACCTCCGGGTTGCACAGCCTGATCTGGCCCTTGCTGGGGTATTCCTCCGCGGGTACATCGTCTGCCATTGGGCTATCCCCACTGGGGAGGCATACCACTGTGCCTTACCTTGAAGGTGCTTTCACAGGGCCCCGCAGCACCTTCGCATCGCTCGTGCGCCTGGCCGGCGGTGCCGTGGAGACTGGGCCCGCGGACCTTATGGTTGACGATATGGGCAATGCCATCACCGTTTCAGTCACTGCTCCGGGCGGAACCGTCCTTAGTGTACGGCTTAACGCCTAAACTGCCGGGTGGTTGATACGCCCGGATAGTGCACGTCTCGACCCCACGGACTCTATGAAGGAGATGCTTTCCAGCGATGGGCAAGCCAAATGTGATCTTGATCTGTGTCGATGAATGGCGCGGCGACTGCCTTTCAGCCGACGGCCATCCGTACGTGCAAACTCCCCACTTGGACGAGCTGGCGCGGGGCGGTGTCAGGTTTTCCAAGGGATATTCGGCCACGCCAACCTGTGTCCCGGCCCGTGTTGCACTCTTCACCGGCCAGTCGCAGGAGAAGCACGGCCGGGTTGGCTACAACGAAGGCGTCCCCTTTGATGTGGCACACCCGGTGACCATCCAGGGGGAATTCAGGAAGGCCGGCTACCACACCCAGGCCATTGGAAAGATGCATGTGCACCCCGAACGGTCGCGCATAGGGTTCGACGACGTCGTCCTTCACGACGGCTTCCTGCACTACTCGCGGAAAAACTTCAAGCAAAACTTTGCCTTCTTCGACGACTATGTGCCGTGGCTGCGCCGCCAGCCCGGCAGCACCCCCGAAGCGGAGTACTTTGACAACGGGGTCAATTGCAACTCAGTCGTGGCCCGGCCGTGGGACAAGGCCGAACACCTGCACCCCAGCCACTGGATCGGCACCCAGGCGATCGACTGGATGTATCGGCGTGATCCCTCCAAGCCGTTCTTCCTCTACCTTTCCTGGCACCGGCCGCACCCGCCCTATGACCCGCCGCGGTGGGCCTACGACCAGTACCTGGAGATTGACCCGTATAAACCGGTGGAAGGCGACTGGGAACAGGACTGGGATGAGTTCCGCAAGGACGGCGACTACCAGGCGGCCTTCGGCGAGCTGCCCGACAGGACCATCCACCGCGCCCGGGCCGGCTACTACGGCCTGATGGCCCAGATTGACCTGCAGATCAACCGGATCAGGGAATCCCTCGTGGACTTTGGCCTCGCCGAGGACACCATCATCGCTTTTACCTCCGACCATGGCGAAATGATGGGCGACCACCACATGTTCCGCAAGGCGTTGCCCTATGAAGGCTCGGCGCGCGTCCCCTTCATCATTGCCGACGCGCCGTCCGCCAAGGACTCGGCCCGGGGCGCCGTCATGGACAACGTCGTCGAGCTTCGGGACATCATGCCCACCCTCCTTGATCTGGCCGGCGTGGACATTCCGGATTCGGTGGACGGCAAGTCACTCGCGCCGCACGTTCGCGGTGAAGCAGCCGTCGGCCCGGTTAGGGACTGGCTGCACGGCGAGCACGTCTATTTTGCCCAGAACATCCACTGGCTGACGGACGGCAGGATCAAATATGTGTGGGGTTCCGCCAAGGGCGTGGAGCAGCTCTTCAACCTGGCAACGGACCCCGATGAATGCCGCAACCTGGCCCATGACGAGGCCTCGGCACCGCTGCGCCAGCTTTGGCGGGCCAGAATGGTGGAGGCACTTGACGGCCGTGAAGAGGGCTTCGTGCAGGATGGAGAACTGGTGACAGGCCGGCCTGTTGTCTCGATTCTGGCGCGCACGCGAGAGCGGATTGCCGCGGGGAAATAGCCGCGGCCGAACGGACACATAACGTGGATGTTGCGCTGAAACATCCACGTTATGTGCCCGCTCGGGCGCCGTCGTGCTTTGTTTACGCCAGGGCGCCCATGGGGTCCCAGGCGGGGAGCACGGTGGCTTCGGCGTCCAGCGCCCGCTGCAGCTCGGGGGAGAGGCGCTTCTTGTCCACAACCACCTCGAAGACGTACTCATCGAACCAGTTGTCAGCCATGGTGTAGAAGCCCTTGTCGCCGCCCTCGTCGCCCCAGCTGTTCTCCACGCGCCAGCGCCGGGTGCCGCCGTCGTAAACGTCCACGCCGGTCAGCAGCATGGCGTGTGTCATGGCGGAGGCCCCGAATCGGACGCGGGTCTCCTTGTCCATGGCCAGCTTGGCGCCGTACAGGCCCTCGTAGTCGTACAGCCGGGCATCCCAGATGCCGTCCTTGCGGACCATCTGGGGTCCCACGTCGCAGCCGAACCACACGGGCTCGCCGTCGAGGATGGCTTCCTTGGCGAGCCGCTTCGCCAAGGCAATGTCGACGTTCAGGTACAGCACGGGAGCCGCGCCCACCACATTGCCCAGGTGTTCCACCGTCAGGGTGCCGCCCTTGGGGTGCTCGGCGCGCGGATCGTCCACCAGGCAGACGTAATCGTCCAGCTTGATGGAGGTGTACTTGGCCAGGAATTCCTGCGGCGTCAGCACGCCCTCGTGGTGGAAGGCCTTCTCGTCGTCCATGTACTCCCACTCAAAGCTCGACGGCGGCGTGCCCAGGTGCAGGGTCAGGATGCGGTGCGCCTCGGTGAGGATGCGCTCCGAGGCGGCCAGGACGCCGGCAGTGTCGCCGCTGTTTTTGAGGGTGCGCAGCTCGCTGGCTCCGCGGCGCAGCAGCGTGCACAGCGTGTCGTTCATGCGCCCGGTGTTGGAGGAGGACTCCGTCTCCGGCATGGCTGATTTGGGCACTGCGCCGTATTTGTTGAAGATGTTCACGGCCATGTCCCACTGCCCGCCGTCGCCCATGACATCGCGGAGCAGGTGGGCCACCAGGCGGTCGTCCTCCGGGCGGTCCGCCGTCTGCAGGATCGAGTCGATGAAGTAGTTGGCGCGCTCCAGCTTGTCGAAGTACATGGCGTAGTTCTGGGAGAACTCGAATTCCTTCACGCCCAGCTTCTCCTTGGCACCGACGCGCAGCAGGTTCAGGGCAGCGAACAGCCAGCAGCGGCCCGACTTCTTCTGGTTGGTGACTTTCCAGTCGTCAATGCGGTTGGAGACGGTGGTGGTCAGTGCGGTGGCGCGCTGGTGGTCGATGGCGAGGTCGTCAACACTGACCCTCGCCACGGCGTTCTGCGTTCGTTTCAGGACGGGGTCGGCTGCGAATGAATCGCGCATGGCTGCCAGGGATTCGGGCGTCAGGGGAGAAGTGGTCACAGCTGTGACGGTGCTCATGGAAAAGTCTCCTGTGTGGGATGTATGGTCCGGCAGCGCACTGCCGCTTTGTATGCGCCGGCGTGCCGGTTCTCAACCGCTCAACAAGTATGCCCCAGCGCACATTTCGACACTATCGCAGATATGTCTTGGCTGCGAGATTATGATTGATGATCGTTGCAAAAAGTCAGGAACACCTAGATTGAGTCGACGGGCGGCATGATGCTGCTGCGGAATCCGGCATGAAACGGTGCCCAAGGGCCATACGCTAGGCTTTCCGACTGTGCCCACCGAACTGCCGTACCGGCCCCTTCCTATTGACCAGTCCGACGTGCGCTACGCCCATGGGCCCGACTCCCACCGCCATGGGGGTCTCCCAGCTGGGCGCACCCTTGAATTTGAGTGGACCCACAGCGCCATTTACCCGGGCACGTCCCGGAAGTTCTGGGCCCACGTTCCCAGTCAGTACCGTCCGGACGAGCCCGCGTCACTCATGGTGTTTCAGGACGGCTGGTGGTATCTCGACCCCGACGGCGAGGTTCGCGGAGGCATAGTCCTGGACAACCTGGTCCATAACGGCGACATCCCCGTTACGATCGGCGTCTTCGTGGACTCGGGCATCTTCCCCGGCGCTGAGCAGCCAAAGAACCGCAACGAAGAATACGATGCCTTCGATGACCGGTACGTGGAATTTCTGCTGACGGAGATCATCCCGGAAGTAACTTCCCGCTTCACGATCTCTGAGGATCCCGAACAGTGGGGCATCGGCGGCGGCAGCAGCGGCGGCAACTGCGCCTTCACCGCCGCGTGGATGCGGCCGGACAAATTCGGCAAGGTCGTCGGCTACCTCTCCAGCTTCGTGCAGATGCCGGGCGGCAACCCGTACCCGGAACTCATCCCGAACACCCCCGCCAAGCCGCTGCGGATCTTTCTCCAGGCCGGCCACCGCGACCTGCGCTGGAACGAACCGGAGCGCAATTGGCTCTCCAACAACCTCCGCGTCTCCGCTGCGCTCGCCGAAGCAGGCTACGACTTTCGCCTTGTTCTCGGCGATGGCGGGCACAGCCCCAACCACGGCGGCGTCCTGCTGCCGGACGCCCTCCGGTGGCTCTGGCGATAGCCCCGGGTGGGGCCGGCCCAGGCCTGATGTGAGCGAGCGTTGAGTGGAAGTGGCCCTGATGTGATGGAGCGTCGGGTGGAAGTGGCCCTAATCTGAGGGAGCGTCGGGAAGGGGGTGGGCTGTTAGTGTTCGGCAAGCTCCGCCATGACCTGCTGCAGCGCCTGCGCCACCAGCGTGACCGAGGCGCGCTTCAGGTTTTCCGGCCGGACCAGGAGGTCGATCCGGCGCCGGGTGCTGATGCCCGTCAGCGGCCGCAGCACCACGCCCGGGTTCAGGGCAGGGCTGGACGTATAGCGGGGGAGCAGGCCTATCACGTCGCCCGTGGACACCAGCGCTGCCGCCGTCGAATAGTCGTTGATCCGGTGGACCACGTTGACGGGCCGGCTGGCAACGGCGCCGATGGCCGTCAGCACGTCCGCCGGCGAGTACCCGCTGCGGCTGGCCACCCACGGGTACGCCACCACGTCCTCGGGGGACAGGGACGCCTTGGCTGCCAGCGGGTGGCCCGCCGCCACGGCAATGTCCAGCGGCTCGTGGGCCAGCGGGATGACGCGCACCCGGGACTCCGGCCAGGCCGGGCTGTGGTCCATGCGGTGGGCCAGCACCAGGTCGTAGCGCGCGGTCAGCGCCGGGAAGTCGTGCTGGGCCACGTCCTCATCGGACAGCCGGACCCGGGGAACGCCGACGGCGGCACCCGTCAAACCGATCCCGCCCGCCAAGCCGATCCCGCCCGCCAAGCCCGCCAAGCCCGGCCCGCCCGCCAAACCCGCCGAACCCGCTAAGCCTGCGCCCAAACCGGGCCCACCCGCCAAACCCGGCCCGCCGCCGTCGTCCGCCAGGGGAGTTTCCCGCGTGCCGGCGTCCCGGCGCAGGGACGCCAGCCGGCGGACCAGCGGTGCGAAGAGCGCCTGGCCGGCGCTGTGGAAGCCGCTGACGGTGACGGTGCCGCGGGCGTCGTGCTGGTAGGCGCCGATGGCGGCCTTCGCCGTGGCCATGGCGTTGATGACCTCTGCGCCGGCATCAGCCAGCACCTGCCCGGCCTCGGTGAGCACCAGGTTCCGGCCGTCCTTGCGCGTCAGCGGGGTGTCCACCTGGCGCTGGAGCAGGGAAATCTGCTGGGACACGGCGGAGGGTGTCACGGACAGCGTTTCCGCGACAGCCTTGACGCTGCCCAGCTCGCCGAGCTCGCGCAGCATCTGCAGTTGATGTAATTCCACGCCGCCAGCGTACCATTTAGCATTCACTTAATCGATGATGGAGCAAAATTCGATTGTGCTAAATGGTTGCCGGGGCTGTAATGGATACAGTCAACCACCAAAACAGGAAAGTCGCCCATGAAAGCTCTGTACAAGTCCGGCGCGCACGCAGGATTCGAACTCGTCGACCGCCCCGAGCCGGAAACCGGCACCCGCGAGGTCAAAATCAAGGTGGCCGCCACGGGCCTGTGCGGCACCGACCTGCACATCCTGGCATGGGACGCCTGGGCTGCCGCCAACATCGAGGCCCCGCTCATTGCAGGCCACGAATTCTACGGCGAAGTGGTGGAAGTGGGCGCGGACGTCCATGACGTCAAGGTGGGCGACAAGGTCTCCGGCGAGGGCCACGTAGTCTGCGGCATGTGCCGAAACTGCCGCGCCGGCCGCCGCCACATGTGCATCAACACCATCTCCGTGGGCGTGCAGCGGGACGGCGCCTTCGCCGAATACGTGGTGATCCCCGAATCCAACGTCTGGGTCCACCACGACCCCTCCATCACCGCGGAACTCGGCGCCATCTTCGATCCCCTCGGCAACGCCGTCCACACCGCGCTCAGCTACGGCCTGGTCGGGGAGGACGTGCTCATCACCGGCGCGGGCCCCATCGGCCTGATGGCCGTGGCCGTTGCCCGGCACGCCGGCGCCCGCAAGATCGCCATCACCGACATCTCCGAGCCGCGCCTGGCCATGGCCGCCTCCATGGGCGCCGACCTGGCCGTCAACGTCGCCACCACCCGCCTCAAGGACGCCCAGCGCGAGCTCGGCATGCGCGAGGGGTTCGACGTCGGCCTGGAAATGTCCGGCCATCGCACCGCCCTGCCGGAAATGATCGACAACATGAACCACGGTGGCCGCATCGCCATGTTGGGCCTGCCGAGCGAGTCCATCGACATCAACTGGGGC
>Ga0134128_10004964_pt1 | contig 16183 bp, 13 predicted proteins | sample KB31754_FD_96462 | JGI IMG/M metagenome (GOLD analysis project Ga0134128, IMG submission 96462) | Terrestrial soil microbial communities with excess Nitrogen fertilizer from Kellogg Biological Station, Michigan, USA - KB3-175-4 | ecosystem: Environmental > Terrestrial > Soil > Unclassified ...
CGACGTCGATATAACGATGGTCCCTGATGACGAAATACATCGGCACGTCGAGCGCGTGGTCGACATAGCGCTCGAAGCCCATGCCGCTCTCGAAGGCAAAGGGCAGCATGCCGGTGCGGGCGTTGTCGGTGTGGAGCCAGATGTGCGACCGGAAGCTGAGGTAGCCGGAATCCTTGCCATCGACGAAAGGCGAATTGGCAAAGAGCGCTGTGGCGATGGGCTGCAGCGCGAGGGAGACGCGCAGCTTTTTCACCATGTCGGCTTCGCCGGAGAAATCGAGATTGGCCTGCACCGTCGCCGAGCGGTACATCATCGAGGTGCCGAGGGTATCCACCTTCTCCATATACGGCGTCATGATGCCGTAGCGGCTCTTGGGCATCGGGCAGATGTCCTTGACCGCCCAGAGCGGGGTGACTCCGAGCCCAAGGAAATGGATATCGAGCGGGGTGGCCAGCGCTTTCACGAGGCTCAGGTGTCGTGCTGTTTCGTCGGCCGTCTCGTGCAGCGTTTCGAGCGGCGCGCCGGAGAGTTCGAACTGGCCGCCCGGCTCGAGCGAAATCGCGCCCTCGCCCGGCGGGCCTTTAAGCCCGATCACGGCATTGCCATCCATGGACGGCGACCAGCCGGACTTGGCGGCAACTCCGTCGAGCAAAGCGCGAATGCCGTTCGGCCCATCATAAGCGACCGGCCGGATCGGGCCTTTGTGGAAGACGTGCTTTTCGTGCTCGGTGCCGATGCGCCAGCGGTCTTTCGGCTTCGAGCCGCGAGCGAGTGCTTCGATCAGATCGGCGCGCGATTCAATCGGAGGCGAAGGGAGGTCGGCGCCGGCCATGGAACATCCTGGTACAAAGTCGCGGGAACATATCGCCCGCTAGGCCGAAAGCAATCCTTTTATCGCCAATCGCCGATGATTGACTGAATGACCGCCAGCGCGGCCACCGCGGCGGTATCGGCGCGAAGGATGCGAGGCCCCAAACTGATCGGGACGACAAAGGGTTGGCTGAGCAGCAGCTTCCGCTCATCGTCCGAGAAGCCGCCTTCGGGACCGATCAGCAAGCCGACAGGCCTGCCGGCGATTGCGGCAATATGCCCGATGGGTGAACCGGACGGCGCCGCCTCGTCGGCGACAATCAGCAGTCGATCGCCTTGTGTCGCCTCCCATTGGGCGAGCAGCTTTTCGAGGCCGATCTCGGCGACCACTTCCGGCACGTTGAGCACTTCGCATTGCTCGGCGGCTTCGATGGCGTTGGCGCGCATGCGGTCGAGCTGGATGCGGGAGACTTGCGTAAACCGGGTGATCACCGGCTGGATGGTCGAAACGCCCATCTCGGTTGCCTTCTGGATCACGTAGTCGAGCCGGGCGGCCTTGAGCGGGGCAAAACCGTACCAGAGATTGGCCGGCACCGGCTGGGCGGCAATCTGCTCGGTCAGCTCGATGACGACCGATTTCTTCGCCGTCGAAGTCAGCCGGCCGAGCCAGGCGCCGTCGCGGCCGTTGAACAGCACCACCTCGTCGCCGAGCTGCTTGCGGAGCACGCTGGCGAGGTAGAGCGACTGGTCCTTGCCCAGGCCAACCGCCGCTCCCTTACCAAGGGGATGCTCCACGAACAGGCGCGGCAATGAGGCGTGAGTACGAGGCATGAAGGCAAAGGGCTTTCGGTTGTCGCGCGCGGGGGCTAGCTTCCGCTCACTACCCCAGCGGTGAGACGCAATGCAAACTCCCTCCCCTTCCGGCAGCGTCGCCGACGCGCAACGCGGCAACTGGGTCGACAATTTCGCCCCCGGCTGGCTCAAGCCCTATGCGAGGCTGGCACGGTGGGATCGGCCGATCGGCTTCTGGCTGCTGTTCTGGCCCTGCGGCTTCGCGCTCGCGCTGGCCGCAGTCGCCGTGCCGGACCGCGGCTTCGACTGGCGGGCACTGGTGCTGATGTTCATCGGCGCCGTGCTGATGCGGGGAGCCGGCTGCACGTTCAACGACATCGTCGACCGCGACATCGACGACAAGGTGGCCCGCACCCGGTTGCGACCGATACCATCGGGCCAGGTGACGGCCCGCAACGCTGCGCTGTTCCTTGTGGCGCAGGCGTTGCTCGGGTTCGTCATCGTCATCCAGTTCAACCTGCTGACCATTGCACTGGGCGTTGGCTCGCTGCTGCTGGTCGCCATCTATCCCTTCATGAAGCGAATCACCTGGTGGCCGCAACTCTTTCTGGGGCTGGCGTTTTCGTGGGGCGCGCTGGTCGGCTGGACGTCGCAGGCGGGGTCGCTCTCCCTGCCGCCGCTGCTGCTTTATCTCGGCTGCATTCTCTGGGTGATCGGCTACGGCACGATCTACGCGCTGCAAGATATCGAGGACGATGCACTGATCGGGGTCAAATCCACGGCGCGGCTGTTTGGTTCGCGGGCGCGCGAAATCGTCGCGCTGTTTTACGCCGGGGCGGTGGTCCTGTGGTGGATCGCCGGCTGGCTCGCCGGCGGCTACGTCCTCTTCAGCATTGGGCTCATTTGCGTCGCGGTGCTGCTCGGCTGGCAGGTGGTGACGCTCGATACCACCGAGCCCGGCAACTCCTACACCCGCTTTCTCGCCAACCGCTGGGTCGGCGTACTGCTGACGCTGGCGCTACTGGCCGACTGGCGGTGGTAGCGGTTTCGTAGATATAGCACTGGGCTCCCCTCACCCGCCCTCCACTTCGTTCGGGCGACCTCTCCCCAGAGGGGCGAGGGGCTCGCTGACGCAGTGCTCAACGATGATGTGCACGGCCTTGCCTCCCCTCGCCCCTCTGGGGAGAGGTCGGTCCGGTAGGACCGGGTGAGGGGTAGCCAAGCGCTCGCCTACCTATTCCTGACCACAATGCATTCCCCACCCGCCTTCCGCAGCGCGGTGCAGAGCTTTTGTGCGTCGGCACGGTTGTCGCGGCCGATTTCGGTGGTGAAGCGCAGCGCTGGCCCGAAATTCGGATTGCGCTTGGCGACGAGCATCAATTCCTCACTGCCGAGCACGGCGCCGAATTTGCCCTGCAGCCGGTCAAAGGCCCGGCGCGCCGTCGCCGAGGAGAAGAATTGCGCAAGCTGGATGCCCCATGGTTTCACGATGGCGGTCGGCGGGGTGAATTTCTGCAGGCGGCTATTTTCAGCCAACTCGACACAGGCGGTCTGAAACGGCTTGCCGGGCTGGAGGCTGTAGTCCGCCCCTTTCACATCCCCGCCGAGCCAGGCCGTTACGGGCACGCCGGTGACAGTCTGCACGTAGTCGAGCGTTTCAACCGCGAGGTAGCCGTTACCAGCGATGAAGCGGGACGCTGCCCCTTCCCCGCCATTATAGGCCGCAGCGGCGAGACCGAGATTGCCGAATTTCTGCCGGAGAAAATCCAGGTAGCGCGCCGAGCGCCAAAGTTCCTCTGCCGGGTCGTAGGGGTTTTGCAGGCCCTGCAGCCGGCCGGTTTCCGGCATGAACTGGGCGATGCCTTCGGCGCCGGCAAAGCTCATGGCGTTGGCGTCGAAGTGACTTTCCTGCCAGATCAAACGGCCAAAGTAGCCGGGCGGCAGGTTCCAGATCGTGGCGTAGCGCTCGATCGCCGAGCAGACGTCGGCGGTATAGGTCTTGAGCCCGATGCAAACGGGGCGCGGCCGGCCGTCGTCAAGTTCGCGGTCGAAACAATAGGACGTGACGGCGGGCGCGGGAGCGGCGATAATGGGTGTGCCGGGTAGCCATCCGGACACTCCGATCAGCACAACAAACACCAGCCTCAGGGCGAGCAATCGCATAAGCGGCCTTTCTGGCGCCGGTGTCACAGCCGGGTCCGAGTGCTTTACTAACGTTTACCGCGTCGCAGGTTGCGCAATTTTGTCAGTGCGCCGTCTGCCGCCGTCTAGATTGCGGAAGGAATTTTGAAAATGGAACAGCGCAAACTTGGAAGCCAGGGGCTGACCGTCAGCGCCGAGGGTCTCGGCTGCATGGGCATGAGTGCCTTTTACGGGCCGAGCGATGAAGCCGAAAACCTGTCGACGATCGCGCGGGCGCTCGAACTCGGCATCAATTTCTTCGACACCGCGGAAATTTACGGGCCGTTCAAGAACGAAATCCTCTTGGCCAAGGCCTTTGCGGGCAAGCGCGACAAGGTGCAGATCGCGACCAAGGTCGGTTCGGAAGTTACCGACGCTGGGGAGCGCCTCGCGGTCAACGGCACGCCGGACTACATCCGCAAGGCCATCGACCGGTCGCTGCGCCACCTCAACACCGATTATGTCGACCTCTACTATCTTCACCGCATCGATCCGCAGGTTCCTATCGAGGAATCGATCGGCGCCCTGGCCGAGCTCGTGAAGGCCGGCAAGGTCCGCTACATCGGCGTTTCGGAAGCGGCGCCGGCAACACTTCGCCGTGCCCACAAGGAGCATCCGCTGACGGCGCTACAGACCGAATATTCGCTGTTCGAGCGGACGCCCGAGGAGAACGACGTTTTGGCAACAATCCGTGAACTCGGCATCGGCTTCGTCTCCTATTCGCCGCTCGGCCGGGGCCTGCTCACCGGGCAGATCAAGAGCATCGACGATCTTGCCGCCGACGATTTCAGGCGCTCCAATCCGCGCTGGACAGGCGACAACTTTGCCAAGAACCTCGCTCTCGTCGATCGCATCAATGCGGTGGCCGCGAAAAAAGGAGTCACCGCCGGCCAGATCGCGCTGGCCTGGGTGATCGCCAAGGGCACGGTGCCAATCCCCGGCACGCGCCGGATCAAATATTTGGAAGAGAATGCGGGTGCGGCCAGCATCGAGCTGACGGCGGATGATCTTGCCGCATTGGAGGAAGCCGCGCCTGTTGGCGCAACCGCCGGCGACCGCTACACGCCGCAAGGCATGGCGGGGCTCAACCACTAGTTTAGCGCTGATCGGGAGGCAAAAAGCAGCCCAAGGCCGGCCCCAGGGAGAAGGCCGGCCTTGAGGTGACGCGTCTGGAGGTCGCGTTCCCTGGCGCCAGGTGGGAGCTGCATGCCTGCGCGAGGTCAGCGATTAAACGTCACCAATCGGAATTGGTTCCACATCGGAATCGGAAAAATGCAAAGCACCGCGGCAGCTCGTGCCACGGCGCTTTTTTCACGCTGAAAGCCGTTGGATCAGCTGGCTTCGCCGGGCTTGCGGCGATTGAGGAAACGGGGGCGCCGATTGGCATCGGCCGCGAGCTTGCGCCGCGCTGTATCGCCGCCCAGCAAAACGCCATCGACCTGCTGGCTATAGGGCATCAGGCTGCCGTCGCCGGCCATAATGTAAAGCGGCAGGCGCAGCTTCTTGCCCCAGTTCTGCCATTCCGCGACGACGCTGGTATTGCCGGCTTCCTCGAACACCCGATAGTTGAGATCGGGATCGGCGTGGACGAGTTCGATGGCGCTCGTCAGCACGCCATCTTCCGAAATACGGGTGGAGACGGCGACGCCGTAGAATTCGTCCACCGGCACCTTGATCTTGATCGCGACGCCGCTCTTTTCGAGCTTACGCCGAACGGTGACCGTCTTTACGGGGTCGCGCGGGGTATCATCATTGGCCGCAGCCGCCGGTCGAGGCGCCGGGTTTTCGCCGAATTTTTTCGCGCGATATTCCCCGAAGCTGATTACGACCGACGACTTTTCCGTCTTCGCGTCCCGTTCCATTGGTATGCCTCACTGTCAACTCTGAGAGCTATTTTTCGAGTGCCCTCTTTATGCCTCCAATCTAGCTGTCGACGTTTCTGGCCAACTTAAGAAACGGAGTTAAGTTTAGGTTGTTTGGAAAAGGGTTAGCAGGTTCTGATGGGGTGTAAGGGCCGGTTAACTGAGGTGCTTGCGAACGTGGATTCGGCGTTGCGCCAGAATGACTTGGGCGACGACTCAAGGCGCCGCGGGCAGGACTCTGCAGGGTGCTTCGCTCTATTGGCCGTTAGGAAGTATGAGCGCCTTATCGGGCAGGGTCACGGCGGGCATATCCGAAAAGGTTAGCTGCGCTGCATCGGGGACAATTTCGGCTTCGGCGGACTGGCCGGTTGCCTGCGTGCCGTTGCCGATATTGCCGCCCATCTGCCCCTGTTCGTCGCCCGGCTTGCCGACGCCGGCCTTGGTGCCATCGGCCGCCTCTGTGCCCCCCGACTGGCCCAACACCTTCTGGCCGGAGTTGATCTTGCTCTGGGCATCCTGCGTATCGTCGGCGAGATGGGCGCTGTAGGGCATTTCGTAACCGCGGGGCGCGGTGACGGGGACATAGTTGGCGTTGAGCTCCTCGACCCAGAGATAGACGTGGCCCGGCGCGCCGGTCGCCCGATCGGGCTCGATGATCCGCGTCGCAACAAGATTGAAGCGCTGCGGCAGCGCCATGACGCTCGGCCAGCCGATCATGGCGGAGATGGTGAAATAGGCGCCGACGACGCAGGCGGCGGTAACGATGATCGCCGCTGCCTTCACCCACCAGCGCCAGAGCGAAAAAATGTTGAGGCTGAGCAGCAGGACCGCCAGCACGAGATAGATCGCGATCGTCCCCGCCAGGGCGAAGGGTGGCATCAGCGGACTCCCCTTGCCGGCTGGTTCATTTGCGCACCTCGTGGACCAGCGAAATCTGCCGGGAATTGGTGCTGGTGACGTTGCCGTCAGCGTCAATATTGAAACGGATGGCGGTTCGTTCGTCGCCCTTTTTGACCAGCGTAATGGTGTCGTAATAGACGACGCTGACCTTCGGATTGATCTTTTCGACCTTCACCGTCACCGGCGTCGGCTGCTTGGAATCGTCGGTGAACTTGTAGATATTGACGATGTATTCGCCGGCGACGTTATGGCGGATCGAGACATTCTCCTGGCGCAGCGGGTCATTGACTTTCTGGCCATTGACCATCTGCACGTCATTGAAGCTGCCGCGGTCGTCGCGGTCGAGGCTCATAAAGCCCTTCTGCGTCTGGTGGTACCAAACGATATTGCCCAGCGGATCCTCGACATAGGTGTCGATGTCGTCGGGATTCCGGTCAGGCCAGTTGACGGTGATGATGAACTCCGCCTTGACGTCGACATTGCCGGCCTTGGCGTCAGGCCGGATCAGCGCGAAGGCGATGAACAGCATCACGGCAAAGCCGAGCAGGACGTTGAACAGGATATCGGTAAAAGGGACGAAACTGCCGTCGTCGCCCTGGCCCGAAAACAGGCTAGGGTCGTGCATCGGGCCGGCGCTCCAGTGCGGACATCACATAAATCTCGGAGGTCTCGGTAATGAGATCGAAGAGTTCGGCGATGGCGCTATCGAGGAAATAGTATTCAAGCTTCAGCACCAGCGCACTGGCAATGCCGGTGACGGTGACGTTGAGCGCCACGGCCATGCCGCCGGTCATGCCGGAGAGCGCGGTCCTGAGATGGTCCGCATCGAACGAGCTGAGCTGGGCAATCGGCACCAGCATCAGAATGAAGCCGATTGCGGTGCCAAGGAGCGCCAGGCGCAGCAGTGCCTCGGAGACGAAGAGCCCGAGTTTTTCTCGAGCCCGCAGCCGGTCGGCAAGGGCCCTCAGCAGCAGCGTCTGGTCGAACCGCACGCTGCCCTGCACATCGGCCTTGATCAGCAGATTGCCGATATGGGTGGTGAGGACGCTCGCCTCGAGCGGGCGGCCCTGCGCGGTCAGCACCTTTCCATCCACGACATGCAGCCCATCGGCGCCGGCAGCGAGAACGGTGTCGCGCACCTTGCGGGAGGCGACGAGCTGGTTCGAAATCTCGGCGGTCTGAAACAGGCAATGCAGCGCCGTCAGCACGAAGATCGCGAGGATGGCGATCGAGATATGGGTACGGTCGGTCGACAGCATCGCCTGCAGCAGCCCGAAATACCACAGCGCGCCGATGCCGATCAGGGCAACGCAATTGAGCAACAGCCAGCGCAGCAGCGGGGCGTAGTCACGAATTTCGTTAGGTGTGCCGAAAAGCGCCATTCGGTCCTGCGCCATTATTCCTCCTCGCGGCCGGAGCATTCGGCCCCGCCGTTGTTATGCAGCAACCGCTAGCATGCGCCGCACTGCGCTGCGTAATCGCGGAATCCAATGCATCGCATAGTTTTTTGCATTCCGGCCGATGCTTTCGACTAATTGACGAAGCATTCGTAATATCGCCATGAGGGAGCGAGGCGTTTTTCGCGCTTCCTTCCGGGATGCGGGGCGGCGGCTTGACCAATGGTAGTAATGAGGCCGGTGCGGCCGGAGGCTTCGCGGTTCGCGAACATCCCGATCGGGCGGCGATCGATGCCGAAATCCACGCCCGCCCGGTAACGCCGCTAACCGGTCCGCTGCGGATTCGCCGCGCCGCGTTCATGCCCCGGAGCGGATCGCCGGGATTGCAGGCGCTGCAGGCGGCGCTTGTCGGCCGCCACGAAAGCGCGCGGCGAGACGCCCGCCAGCTCGACTATGAGGGCGGCGGCTATCGCGTGACCGCCGAAATCCACAACGAGTTCGCGACCCTGACCTGGGCCGGCGACCTGGACGACTGGGCACCATGGCCAAAGGACATCGGCCTCGACCTGTTCAGCGAGATGGCGCTCATTGCCGCCACACGCATCGACCTCGTGCCCGGGGACGCGATCACGCCCGCGGCGCTCGCCGGATTCAACCCTCCAAGCCTTTGCTATTCGGCGCTCTATGACGGGCAGGCACAGGTCGCGACGGACTTCTTCATCGATAAGGACCGCTTCACCCGCTACGAGGTCGCGGAGGGGCGATGCGGCCCGCTGCGCTCGGGCGTGGTGGTCAGGCGGCTGCTCGAGATCGAGACCTATCGGAGCCTCGTGCTGCTGGGCCTGCCGGTGGCGCGGGCGCAAAGTTCCAGGGTGCAGGCGCAGGAACGGCAGCTCAGCGCGCTGGTGCGCGACCTCGGGCTCGGCACCTCGATGCAGGACAACCAGCGTTCGCTCGATCTGTTGCAGGGGCTGAGCCTCGACGTTGGCCGGGCCATCGACGAAACGAGCTTCCGGTTTGCCGCGACACATGCCTATGCGGACGTGCTGCGCACGCGCATCTCCCGCCTCGACGAGGTCTCCATCGCCGAGTTCACCACTATCGAACGCTACCTAGCCAACCGCGTCGATCCGGCCGTCTCGACCTGCACAGCGCTTGAAAAGCGCCTCAATGCGCTGACCGCCAAGCTTGAGCGGTCGACCGAACTGGTCAGCGCCCGCATCAGCCTCGGCATCGAGACACAGAACCAGGCGGTGCTCGACACGATCTCCCGTACCGGGCGCAGCCAATACCGGCTGCAGCAGACCGTCGAGGGCCTGTCGATCATCGCCATTTCATATTACGCGCTGGCGCTGATCGGCTATGTCATCGAAGGTTTTGCGCCAGAACTGCCGATCGGCAAGGCCCCGCTGCTGGCGCTCGCCGCTCCGGTAGTATTGGCGATCGTGTGGATCGCGATCAGCCGCCTGCGCCGCAACCACGACTAGTCACCCCGAAACACCGCGTGCAAACGCCGTGCCACGCTTCGGGCGGGGTTTGCCGGAGGCAGAAAAAGCTGGCGCCGTCTGGAACCACCGGACACCCTGCGGGCTTGATCCGGTGCGTGTAGTGGGGCAGTTGAAGGCGGATGGATTGGGGTTGGTGTTTCGAGCAAACCGAAATGCCGCCTCCGACAGGTGCGCCGGCGTCTTCCTCACGCGTGGCGATCGGATGAATCAAGGAGAAATTTGATGAAGCTTATCGGCTTGGCCGGATTGATGATGATCGCAGCCGCGAGCCCCAGTCTTGCGGCGGGCGACCCGACGGCCGGACAGACGGTGTTCATGAAATGCGCCGTCTGCCACAACATCGGGCCGGATGCGAAAAACAAGATCGGTCCGTCACTTACCGGCGTCATCGGGCGTCAGCCGGGCACCTTTGCGGGCTTCAATTATTCGCAGGCCATGAAGGATTTCGGCACCAAGAATGCCGCGTGGACGGAAGACCTCATCGGGCAATTCGTGAAGAGCCCGAGGGACCTGGTACCGGGGACGAAAATGACCTTCCAGGGTCTCTCCGACCAGACCGATATCGACAACGTCATCGCCTATATCCAGTCGCAGGCGAAGTAAGACTGGGAGAGCCGCCAAGAGCGGCTCTTTTCCCCTCCCCGGGGTTCGGTTCCCCGCCAAAATGCCCATAAAGTCCGCCTATTTGTTATATTGCTAAGGCAAACGTCTTGGTAATAGATCGAAGCATGGATATCACCCTCAAGCAGCTTGAGATTTTTCAAGCAGTCGTCGTCGCCGGATCGATCACCAAAGCCTCCCGCCGCATCGGCCTCTCGCAGCCCTCAATTTCCCAGCAACTCGCCAAACTCGAGGAAAAACTCGGCTCGCAGCTCATCCAGCGCAACAGAACCGGCATCATCAGTCTGACGCCCGCCGGTGAATACTGGTTCAAATCGAGCGATGACCTGCTGCAGCGGGTCGAAGGCATCGTCGACGAACACCATCAACGGTTCATCGACAGCAGCGTGTTCGTGCGCATGGGCGTTACGCCGACGCTGCGCGGGCGGTTTGCCGCGGCGGCCGGGAAGATCGCCAGCGAACAGCCGGGCTTCGTCAAATTCGAGCTCAGATTTGCGCTGACGAGCTCCGAGCTTGTCGAGCAACTGCGGCTGCACCAGATCAATTTCGCGATCATCGCCAAGGAGGCGATCGACGGGGACGCCGGCTCGTTCCATCTGGCGGAACTGTTCGAGGATCGCATCGGCTGGGTGGTTCCAGCCTCCGTGCCGCTCTCCGAGATCAAGCAGGTGCTGGGCAAGAAGGGCTCGCCAAAGGCGCTGTCCGGCGCCCTGCGCAATTTCGTCGAGGTCGATGCGAGCCCGGCCCTGAGGCAGCAGACCGACGAGTGGTACCGGCACCGGCTGCCGGGCGCCGCCGCGGCGTTTTCCACCAATACGTATGCGACGGCGGTCGACCTCGTCGCTGAAGGCCTGGCCACTGCGCATTCGCCGCTGTCGCTGTTGCCAAATCTCGACGCGCCCACGCGCGACAAGATCCGGATTTTTCCGATCGAAACGCTGTCGCGGACGGTGATGCTGAGCATGCCGAGGCACCTGCTGACGCTGCCGGCCTACGCCAATGTGTTCCGGCGCATCGTCGAGTTCTGCCGCACCGACTACAACCGCGAGATGCTGGTCGGCGAGGTCATCCTCGACGCCTGGCCGGTCATCAGCAAGACCGGAACCAACGCGTAGCACCGAGGCCATGAGAATATCGGGGCCCGTGGCTCCCGGATTTCTCGTTGTGCGCTGCCGATAGCCCGTTCTCACCAAACTCAATATGGAAGATTGGCGAAGCGTTGGACTGCCGGTGCCAGTCTGCCCCTCCGATAGAAAAACCATGAGGAGGAGATATCATGACATCGAAAAAACTTCTGTTCACCGGGCTCATGACCGCGACGGTCATCGGTCTGGCGAGCACATCGTTTGCAGCCCAGCCAGCTGCGGCGCCGGCAGCCGCGGCACCGACAGCCGGTGATCCGGTTTCTTCCGAGCGGCTCGCTAACGCCGGCACAGACCCAAAGGATGCCGGCAACTGGCTCATGGTCAACAAGACCTTTGACTCAAACCGCTATTCGACTCTGAACGAAATCACGCCGGATAACGTCGCAGGCCTCAAGCTTGCCTTTGCCGTGCCGCTGGGCGGCCTCGAGCCGAATGCCAACGGCACCGGCGCCCTCGAGGGCACGATACTAGCCAAGGACGGGTTCCTCTACGCCACCGACGGCTGGGGCACGCCCTACAAGATTGATGTCTCGGACGGCAAGCAGGCCAGGATCATCTGGGCCTGTGACACCGGCATCACCAAGGACCCAACCAGCGTTGCCTCGATCGTCAATCGCGGTGCTGCGCTTTACGGCAACAACGTTATTACCAATCTCAACGACGGCCGCGTGGTGGCATGCGATGATGCGACCGGTAAGGTGGCCTGGCAGACGCAGGTGACCAAGAACCCCGGCGAAGGCTTCGACGCCGCCCCACTGATCGCCGACGGCAAGATCATTGTCGGGCAAGCGTTCGGCGATTTCGCCACTCGCGGCTTCATTGCGGCGCTCGACGCCAACACCGGCAAGGAGCTCTGGCGGTTCTATACCGTTCCAGCGCCGGGCGAGCCGGGCAGCGACACCTGGAAGTGTTCGGAGGCCAAGAACCCCGATTGTTGGAAGACCGGCGGTGCGTCCGCCTGGGACACGGGTTCCTATGACCCGGCGACCAAGACGCTCTACTGGGGCACGGCCAATCCTGTGCCGATGTTCGATCCGCAATACCGGCCGGGCGATAACCTCTATTCCAACTCATCGATCGCCCTCGATGCCGAAACGGGCAAGCTCAAATGGTACTTCCAGTACACCCCGGGCGACTATCACGACTATGACGAAGTCGGCACGCAGCAGCTCGTCGACCTTAAGATCAACGGCGAGACCCGCAAGGTTCTGGCTCACTTCGGCCGCAACGGCATCTTCTATACCCTCGACCGTACCAACGGCGCGTTCATTCAGGGCACGCCCTATGTGAACAAGCTGAACTGGACGAAGGGCCTCGATCCGAAGACCGGCCTGCCGGTCGAATACGACCCGTCGAAGTCTCTTCAGGTTTACGGTACGGCGCTCAAGCCGGGGTCGGATGTCAACGCCTGCCCGAACATCCAGGGCGGCATCAACTACTGGCCGTCGGCTGTCGATCCGACCACCAACGTCGCATACGGTGCCGGTATCGAAGGCTGCTCCGACCTGACCAGCAAGCCGGTCGACCCGGCCGAGGTGAAAGCGAAAGCCGGCAACTTCGTCTTCTTCGGCGGCGGCTTCACCAATCCGAGCGGCCAGAAGGGTTCGATTTTCGCCTATGACATCGCGACGGGCAAACGCATCGCCAAGGAGGGCATGCCCTATCCGAACTACGCCGGCGTCTCGATCACCCCGGGCCTGATCTTCTCCGGCCAGGTCGATGGTACGTTCGTCGCCTACGACAAGAAGACACTCGCGCAAAAATGGTCGATCAATGTCGGTAATGCCTTCGAAGCACCGCCGACCGTCTTCTCGGTCAACGGCAAGGAATATGTAGCGATCGAGGGGGGATCGATCGGCAATGCCGACTTCGGTTATCCCGAACTCAAGGCGAAGTTCGCCGCCAACATGCTCTACGTATTCTCGCTGTAGAACGAACAGCGTCGGACCAAAGGCCGGGGCGGCGATTTGCCGTCCCGGCCTTTTTGAGGGCCGAGCTTTGCCGGCAATCGCCAATATCGAAGATTGGCGACGCCGTGGGCGGCAAATGCCAGATTGCAGCTCCGAGTAAACCTTCTTCGGAGGAGATTCCATGACGTCGAAAAAACTCTGGCTCACCGGCCTCATGACCGCAACGGTCATCGGCCTGGCGGGCGCAGCCTTTGCGGCCCAGCCGCCAGCACCTGCGGCAGCCACGACGACTGCCGTGACACCGACGGCCGGCGATCCGGTATCGGCCGACCGGCTTGCCGCGGCCAATACCGACAAGGAAGCCGGCAACTGGCTGATGGTCAACAAGACCTACGATTCGAACCGCTATTCGACGCTCAACGAAATCACCCCCGAGAACGTCGACAAGCTGAAGCTGGCCTTCGCGGTGCCGCTCAATGGTCTTGAAGGCAACACCTTCGGCATCGGCGCCCTCGAAGGCACCGTGCTGGCCAAGGACGGCTTCCTTTACGCCGTTGATGCCTGGGGCACGCCCTACAAGATCGACGCGACATCGGGCAAGGAAGGCAAGATCGTCTGGATCTGCGATACCGGCATCACCAAGGACCCGACGGCGGGTCTGCTGCTTGCCAATCGTGGGCTGGCGCTGGTCGGCAACAACGTCATCACCAACCTCAATGACGGCCGAGTCGTCGCCTGCGATGATTCGACCGGGCAAGTCGTCTGGCAACAGCAGATTACCAAGAACCCGGGCGAAGGCTTCGACGGCGCGCCGCTCGTTGCCGATGGCAAGATCATCGTCGGTCAGGCGTTCGGCGACTGGGCAACACGCGGCTTCATCGCCGCCCTTGACGCAGCAACTGGCAAGGAACTCTGGCGCTTCTACACGGTGCCCGAACCGGGCCAACCGGGCAGCGACACCTGGAAGTGCGACCAGGCCAAGAACCCCGGCTGCTGGAAGACCGGCGGTGCGGCGGCCTGGGTGACGGGTGCCTACGATCCCGCCACCAAGACGCTTTACTGGGGCACGGGCAACCCGGTGCCGATGTTCGACCCGCAATACCGGCCGGGCGACAACCTCTATTCCAACTCGACCGTGGCGCTCGACGCCGAGACGGGCAAGCTGAAGTGGTATTTCCAGTACACGCCCGGCGATTACCATGACTACGATGAAGTCGGCAGCCAGCAGTTGGTCAACGTCAAGGTCAACGGCGAAGACCGCAAGGTGCTGGCTCACTTCGGCCGCAACGGCATCTTCTATACGCTCGACCGGACAAATGGCGCCTTCATCCAGGGCACGCCCTATGTGAACAAGCTGAACTGGACGAAGGGCCTCGACCCGAAGACCGGCCTGCCGGTCGAATACGACCCGTCGAAGTCGCTGCAGGTTTATGCCTCCGGTGCGTTGGCCAAGGCCGGCGCCACCATCAACACCTGCCCGAACCTGCAGGGCGGCATCAACTACTGGCCGTCGGCGGTCGATCCGACCACCAACATCGCCTACGGCGCAGGCATCGAAGGCTGTTCTGACCTGACCAACAAACCCGTCGACCCCAGTGCGGTGAAGGAGGGTGAGAGCTTCTCGGGCGGCGCCGCTTCAAACAGCAACGCCCAGAAGGGCTCGGTGTTCGCTTATGACGTGGCGACCGGCAAGCAGATTGCCAAGCAGCCCCTGCCCTACCCGAACTATGCGGGCGTGAGCATCACCCCGGGCCTGCTGTTCGCCGGCCAGGTCGACGGCACATTCGCTGCCTACGACAATAAGACGCTGGAGCAGAAATGGTCGATCAATATCGGCAACGCGTTCGAAGCGCCGCCGACGATCTTCGCGATCAACGGCAAGGAATATGTGGCGATCATGGGCGGCCCGATCGGCCTCGGTGACTTTGGCTACCCGGAGCTCAAGAACAAGCCCGCTGCCAACATGCTCTACGTGTTCTCGCTCTAGAACGAACAGTTGCGATTAAAAAGGCCGGGGCGGCGATCAGCCGTCCCGGCCTTTTTTTCGAAGCCGAAACTGCGTCGAAAAACGGCGCCCAGTAAATCGCAATATCCAAAATTGGCTAAGCCATGGTCGGCTGGTGCCAGACTGCGACTCCCAGCAAAAACCTCCTGGGGGGAGATCCTATGACAACGAAAAAACTTTGGCTCACCGGCCTCATGACCGCGACGGTCTTCGGCCTGGCGAGTGCATCCTTTGCCGCCCAGCCACCGGCCCCGGCAGCCGCTACGACGACTGCCGTGACGCCGACGGCCGGCGATCCGGTATCGGCCGACCAGCTTGCCGCAGCCAATACCGACAAAGAAGCCGGCAACTGGTTGATGGTCAATAAGACCTATGACTCAAACCGCTATTCGACGCTCAACGAGATCACCCCCGACAACGTCGCCGGCATGAAACTCGCCTTCGCCGTGCCGCTCAACGGCCTCGAGCCCTCTTCCTTCGGCGTCGGCGCTCTTGAGGGGACGGTTCTCGCCAAGGATGGCTTCCTCTATGCCGTCGACGGCTGGGGCACGCCCTACAAGATCGACGCGACATCGGGCAAGGAAGGCAAGATCGTCTGGATCTGCGATACCGGCATCACCAAGGACCCGACATCGGGGCTCCTGATCGCCAATCGCGGCCTCGCGCTCTCCGGCAACAATGTCATCACCAACCTCAATGACGGCCGCGTCGTCGCCTGCGACGACTCGACCGGTCAGGTTGCCTGGCAGACGCAGGTGACGAAGAACCCCGGCGAAGGCTTCGACGGCGCGCCGCTCGTTGCCGACGGCAAGATCATCGTCGGCCAGGCGTTCGGCGACTGGGCGACCCGCGGCTTCATCGCCGCCCTCGATGCCAAGACCGGCAAGGAACTCTGGCGCTTCTATACCGTTCCAGCGCCGGGTGAGCCGGGCAGCGATACCTGGAAATGCGATCAGGCCAAGAACCCCGATTGCTGGAAGACCGGCGGCGCGGCGGCCTGGGTGACCGGTGCCTACGATCCGTCGAGCAAGACGCTCTACTGGGGCACGGGC
>Ga0134128_10004965_pt1 | contig 16181 bp, 9 predicted proteins | sample KB31754_FD_96462 | JGI IMG/M metagenome (GOLD analysis project Ga0134128, IMG submission 96462) | Terrestrial soil microbial communities with excess Nitrogen fertilizer from Kellogg Biological Station, Michigan, USA - KB3-175-4 | ecosystem: Environmental > Terrestrial > Soil > Unclassified ...
ATTCTGTGTCGTGATCACGACGTGGGTCTTGTATTCGGCGCGCAGGAAAAAACTGCGCCCGATGTAATAGCGGAACCCGCCGCCCACATATGCCGTCTGCTCGGTCCGGTTCGAAGGTTGAACCAGCGTCGCTTTCGGCTCGACGTGCAGCACCCCGAGGCCGAGCATCAGGAAGGGGCTCAGGCGCCACTGAGGCATTGGGTAATGGGTGAGGCCGATATCCGCGGTGACGCCGTTGGAATACCTGCCGAGGAATTGTCCGAAGGCGGCCTCGAGGGCCATCTGAGAGTTGAATGAAACGGAGGTATAGGCGGAGACGAGGTTCGCGCCACCCAAGACGCCCGCGAAGGCTCCCGCCTCGAAGCGGTGCGATGTAAAGCCGGCACGAGTGCCTATCCGCAGCGGCAGCGGCTCGCCGTCTGCGAGCACCGTCTGCAGCATGTCGTTCTCGGATGCCCACCCCTCGACGCCTCGGCGAGTGCGGACTTTGAGCCACTGCGTGCGACGGAAGAGCACTAAAACGCTCTCTCCCCGCGGGACGACATCGAACACCGGATAGCCTCGACCGGGGCCCGTATGGAGCTCGAGGTAGGGCGTCTTGACGAACACCTGCGCGTAACGGTGCGCATGGCGCGCAAAGAGGTGCGCGCTGCACACGGCGGGAGCCATGAGCGTGGCGAGCAGCAGGAGGAGGGCGGTGCGGGCGCTGCGCAAGCGGGTCCTAATTCTTCGGCACGTTCGGGTCGAACGGGTTGTTGAAATTCTGTGCCCCGATGTCGAGCCACTCGGAGATCAGGCGAAGCTCGTCAGGCGAGAGAATCCCCGCGTGCTTGGCGTCACCGCTGCCGGGGGCGAACAGCGCCAGCGATGCCCTCGAGTCCGGGCCGTTCGAGTCACCGGCGTCGAGAAACGGCCCTACCGAGATCGTAGTCGGGTTGCCATTGGCATCGGGCGGGCCGGGCACGTTGTGCGAAAACAGCAGATCGACGTAGGAGACCAGCTCCGCCGCATCGTTGTTCGAGGCGGTGTTCGACAGATCGAGGTTGCCGGCCGGCTGCGCGGCAGCTCCGGCCGCGTCCTTCGGACTGTGGCAACCGGCCTGTGTGCAGGTGTGGTCGGCCGTGACATTGCCACTCGAGTCCTTCGTCTGGCGTACCTCGTCCCATATGGGCTGGATATGCTCCGGATAGTTGATGACGATGCGGCAATTCGAGGCCCAGGTGCTCTCGCAGCCCGGAGTGGCGGCGGGGATCGGCGGCACGGGGACCCCGCCGGTCGGCGGCGCAGTATATCGATAAGAGAGAGGCGGGTTCTGTGGCAAGCCTTGCGAGGTGTCCGTCCAGAAGTCCGTGTAGGAGACGTCGATGCTCGGTGTCATGCTGCACTGGTCCGTGGATAGGGCGCTGCCCACGCACGTCGCGGCCGAGCGTGCCTCAGCCATCGTTTGCCCGGCTTCGGGCAGATATGTGGCGACGTTGTCCGGAAACGGTGCTCCGCCCGCGGCGCCGGCGTAGGCCGCCGGGAACAGGCCGGCGCGTCCGTGGGAGTAAGGCTTCGCGGTGGTCGGGGGCGCGTGGCAGCCGTCGCACGTCAGCACCTCGCCGGCTCTGACCTGCAGCCAGTCGCTGTGCTCGGGGAATCCGGGCAGGCGCCGCGCGTTGGCGTCCAGGATTTCGATCTCGAATGCCACGTCCGAAGGGACCTTGATTTTCACCGAGCCGTCGGGCTCGATGGGGGCGTAGCCCATGATCTCGCGCATAGAGTCGGAAGCGCCGAACGCTTCCTGCGCCAGATTGATCACGGTCCTATCCGGGATCGAGACGGCCTTCACCAGGCGGATGAAGCGCGCCGGCCGGTTGCTGGCGGGCGTCTTGCCGTCGGACAACGCGACGATGCCGCCGTTGGGTGCGGTATCCACGCCATCGAAGTCATAGACGCTCCTGATGTCGATCTCGCCCACGCCTTCACCCTGCAGCTCGGTATCCGGAGTGATCGGGGGAATGACCGTCGGGATCGTCCGCGGCTGGGCGGCGGCGACGTCCGTGATCATCACTCCCTCTGTCGGCTGAATGATCGGGGTGAAGGTGTTCTGGGCCGGATCGAACATCCACAGGCTGTAGAGCGGCGGGGCCGCCTGCGCCGTCGGGTCCTGCAGCGCCTGAGTGGTGCACGGCACGACCGTCGGCGGGCTCTGCGCATTGTCGAGGAGGCGGCACTCCGTCCAGCTGACGAGAATGCGTCCGGTCCCGTCCCAGAGCGGCCACGCGGAATTGAATCTGCCGCCCGCGGAGGGACCTGGGACCGTGCTCACCTGGTTCGACGTCGCGGCCTTCTGAGCGGGTCCCGTAAGCGTGGAGTAGGCGAGCAGCGGCTGTGTATTCTCGACGTAGTGCTTGCCGTCGATGATCTCCAGCTGGCCGCCGAAATCGACGCCCGTGAATTCCCGCGCGATGGCCAGAATGTCGCCACTCTGCATCTCGTGCGGATGGGAGAACTCGATGACGCTGCCATTCGTGCCGGTCATGTGGCTCTGGGCGCCGTAATACAGCTCGAGGTCCGTGCCGTCGGGATTGATGGTGAAGAGATCCATCTGATCCTTGCCCGGGCTGTGATTCCAGCGCGTGAAGAGGATGCGCCCGTCCGCGAGCACGGTGGCGTCGCGATCGTGGCTCTGATTGAAGGAGATCTGATCGATTTTGGTGCGGTGGGGGTCGATGACGTGCAGGTCGAAAATCGGCTCGGTGCGTGCCTCGTCCTCCGCGATGAACTGCGGCTTGCCCTCGTTGGTCAGGATCGGCTGCGAGTTTCTCTGGCGCGTGGAAGAGAAGACGATGCTGCCGTCCGGCAGATAGTGCGGCGAGACATCGTTCACGGTATCGGGCGCCGTATCCGCCGAAGGGTCGATCATCGGCGCCAGCGTATGGGTCGCTATCGTATATTCGTAGATCCGCCAGGAGGGGGCGTCCGCGGGATTCATGTTCGCGGTAATGGGTCCGCGCATCGCGAATGCGACCTTGGTGCCGTCCGGCGAGACATCCACATCCTTCACGTCGTAGGTGGCTCCGGCGGTGATGCGCGCGGTGATATTCGTCTCCGGTGCATTCGGCGAAGCGGCGGAGCGCATATAAAGGTCGGCCGACGGAGAGGCGACGCGCATCATGCGCAGGTCATCGGACTTCTTGGGGATCGTCCGCTTGACGTAGAAGATCGGGAAATCGACGGTGCCTGGATCGGGCCCCTGGCTGTTGGCGATGTTGACGCTGCCGCCGCCACTGCCGCCGCAACCCGCGAGAGCCAGGGCGAGACACAGAATGAGCGACGCGGCGCGCCTTCGCGGCGCGCGATCGAGCGATCGATCTGGGAACGGCGTCACGATTTCACGCTGCAATCTCATGAAAGCCACTCCGGACGGACTCCACGCGCCCACTCCGGGGAGGCGCGAACGTAACATAACCTGAGGCTCCGCCGCGGCCGTTCTTGTCGGGCTTGTCGATTCGGTCACGTTTCCGGCCGGTCCGCGGTCCAGGGCGGCGCGTAGTAGGCCCTCTCATGTCCGCGCGCCGCCGTGAAGCGACTCGCACTTTGGCGCGCACCGTCAGAATGCGTCAGAAACTAACAGTTTTAAAACAACAACGTCGGCTTCTTGCGACGTTGGTTGCGCGCCGCGCGCATCGGTATAGTAGCCGCCGCGCACTGGTGTTTTGGGAGGGCACGAGCGTCATGAATCGGGAGTCACAAACTCGACGTCGCAATCAGCGCAGCGTGCGGCGTGCTTCCGCTGTCGGCGGCGCGTGCGCGCTCGTTTTGCTGGCGGCGCAGCCCGCGCCGCCGGCCCACGCCGGCGCCTACGAGCAGGCGAGGCGCATCTACATGCGCCTCGACGGAGTGCCGCCGACCACCTCCGTGCTGAACACCATGGCGAACGACATCACCAGCAATCCGGGGCAGGCGGGGCTCCTGCAAGCGGCGGAGGTCGCTACCGACAAGACCACGGGAGCGCATTTCTACGATGTGACGCTGAAGGAATTCGTCAACCCCTGGACCAACCGCGATCAGTCCCCGTTCGTCCCGTTCAACGACTACACGGCGACGGTGATCGGCATGATTCGCGACGACGTGCCGTTCAATACGGTACTGTCGGCGAACATCCTTTATACCGTCAATGCGTCGGGCCTGCCCGCGCCTTCTCCGGCCAATAACGATCACTATGCGACGGCGGAGGCGGACGGCATCGACTTCGCGTCCGCGCTGCAGCAGACCACCCAGACCGCGGCGTATGGCACACCCGCGCAGGGAGTCGCGGGCGTCTGGACCACGCGGGCGGGCGCCGCGGCGTTCTTCGTGCTGGGGACGAATCGCGCGCAATTCCGCTTCACGATGCTCAATTACCTCTGCCACGACATGCAGACCGTGATGGACAATACGCGGCCGACCGACCGGATCCGCCAGGACGTGGCGCGCTCCCCGGGTGGCGACAGCCGCGTGTTCCTCAACAACTGCGCCGGCTGCCACAGCGGCATGGATCCGATGGCGCAGGCGTTCGCCTACTACGATTTCAGCACCACCAGCAAGCAGCTCGTGTACACGCCCGGGCAGGTGCAGCCGAAGTACGTGAAGAATCCGCAGAACTTCCCCTGGGGCTTCGTCACGCCCGACGACAGCTGGTCGAACCGCTGGCGCTCGGGGCCGAACGCCGACCTCGGCTGGGACCCGAACCTGTCCGGCAGCGGCGAGGGCGCCGCGTCTCTCGGCGAGGAGCTCGAGAACACCGAGGCCTTCGCCAACTGCCAGGTGGTCAAGGTCTTCCAGGCCGTGTGCCTGCGGGCACCGACGAGCAGCACCGATCAATCGACCGTCGCCAACATCGAGACCCTCTTCAAGCGGAGCAATTACGACTTGAAGCAGGTCTTCCAGCAGTCGGCTGCCGCCTGCGCGGGCTCTTGAGCGCGCACGCCGGAGGATACGCTTCATGAGGCTCATCGAAGCCATCTCACGGGTCTCGCCGCGGCTTACGGCGGCAATGGGCCTGCTGCTCACCGTGGCGCTCGCCGGCTGCGGGCCGAGCGGTCCCGCGACCCAGGTCAACCAGCCCACGGGCACCGGCCCCGGTGTGAGCACGTATACGGGACCCGCTCCTTCGAGCAAGGACGTCCAGGCCTTCCAAGTGAGCCTGTGGAACAACATCCGCTCCCCCGATCGCTGCGGCGGCTGCCATCACGAGGGCGGACAGTCGCCGATGTTCGCCCGTTCCGACGATGTGAATCTCGCCTATCAGGCGGCCCTGCCGCTGATCAACTCCTCGCAGCCAGGTCAGTCGACGCTGGTGGTGCAGGTCGGCAGCGGGCACAACTGCTGGGTCGCCTCGCCGCAGGCATGCGCCGATACCATGCTCACCTGGATCCAGAACTGGATCGGCGGCGGAGCCGGCGCCTCGGAAAAGATTCAATTGGTGCCGCCGCCGCAGCAGTCGGTGGGTGGAACCAAGCTCTTCCCGGCCGACTCGACTCAGTTCCAGACTCTCCTCTGGACGCCGATCCTGAGGAAGTTCTGTTCGGGTTGCCACGATCCCAATTCCGCGACGCCGCAGGCGCCGTATTTCGCCAGCTCCGATCCGAGCCAGGCGTACCTCGAAGCGCAGCCGAAGATTAATCTGGACGATCCCGCGGCCTCGCGCTTCGTCGAGCGCCTGGCCAACGAGTCGCACCACTGCTGGCCGACGAGCTCCGGCGGCGGCCCGGACTGCCCGGGCAGCGCCGCGCAGATGCAGGCGGCCATCACCGCCTACGCCAACACCATTCCGGTGACCACGGTCGACCCGACGCTGGTGATCTCGAAGGCGCTCATGCTGAAGCAGGGAATCATCGCCTCGGGCGGCAGCCGTTACGACGCCGACACGATCGCCAAATACGAGTTCAAGGAGGGAACGGGCAGCATCGCGTATGACACGAGCGGCGTGAGTCCCGAGGCCGATTTGACCGTTTCGGGTAATGTGACCTGGGACCAGGCCTGGGGGGTCATCTTCGGACAGGGGAGTCGCGCACAGGCGCTGACCACGGCCAGCCAGAAGATCGCCAACCTCGTGCAGACGACCGGCGAATACTCGATAGAGGTGTGGGCCTCGCCCGCCAACATCACCCAGACGAAGGCCAACATCGTCAGCTATTCCGGCAGCGATACGGAGCGCGATGTCACCCTGGGCCAGAACGCCGTGCAGTATCAGGCGCAGACGCGCAGCGACAAGACGAATACGAACGGCAGCCCGCCGCTGCTGACCTCCGCTACCGGGAATTTCGCCCAGGCGGCGCTCCAGCACATCGTGCTCACCTACGACCCGGTCAATGGACAGAAGCTTTACGTGAACGGCCAGTTCACCGGCGATGTCGACCCGAACGGCGGCGGCTCGCTCGCCAATTGGGACAACACCTTCGCTCTGGTGCTCGGCAACGAGACCACCGGCGACCGGCAGTGGCTGGGCGAGATCCGGTTCCTCGCCATCCACGACTCCGCCCTCACGCCCGCCCAGATTCTGCAGAACTTCAACGCCGGCGTCGGGCAGAAATACTTCCTGCTCTTCGACGTCAGCAGCATCGTGGGGATTCCGGAATCCTACATCATGATGACCGCGGAGCAGTACGACAACTACAGCTATCTCTTCTTCGATCCGACGTTCATCAGCCTCACCGCCAATGCGCAGCCGCAGAGCATCGCGGTCAAGGGCATCCGGATCGGCATCAACGGCTCGATCCCGACCGTCGGGCAGTCGTTCTCGACGGTCAACACCACCATCGGCGGGTCGGCCTACTCGGCCGCCGACGGACAGCTGCTCTCGAATGTCGGCGCGGTCATCGGCGTCGACCTCGGGGTGACCAGCGACATGCTCTTCCTGTCGTTCGATCAGCTCGGCAACCAAACGCACGTGTACGTCGATCCGGTGGTGCCGCCGAACCCGCCGGCAACCGACGATACACCGCAGCCCGATCTCGGGGTCCATACCTACGCCGAGGTCAACGCCTCGATGTCGGTCGTGACCGGTGTGCCGGTCACAGATTCGGTCGTCGCCGCGCTCTATGCCTCGGAGGAGCAGTCGCTGCCGGCCGTGCCGCAGATCAGCGCGTTCACGGCCTCGGAGCAAACGGCCATCTCGCAGCTCGCGGGCGCCTACTGCGGCGAGCTGGTGAACAACCAGCAGTATCGCGACGCGTTCTTCGGTGCGGGCAGCGCCACGCTCGACGCCAACCTCGGGCAGTCGTCGGCGTCGTTCTTCGGCACCTCGGGCACCAATGGCAACCAGAATCTGGTGATAACACCGCTGGTGAATGCGCTGGCCGTCGGCACCACCGTCGATCCGACCTATGCGACGGCGCTGCAGAACGAGCTGAGCGCGCTGCTCGACCGGATCCCGTCTCTCAATCTGAGCACCACGCCGACCGTGGCCACGGCGACCCAGGCGGCCTGCCAGGCGGCGCTCGGCAGCGCCGCTCTCATCCTGAAATAACCGGGCACGAGGAGTTCATCCGCCATGCTCATCCGCAAGAAGCCTCCCCGCCCGCACGCCCCCGGCGAGCCGATCCTGCACCCCGATCACAAGCGGCCGGTCACGCGCCGCGAGCTGCTCTCGGCCGGTCTCCTCGGCGCCTCGGGTCTGGTCATGGCGCCGGCGTGGCTGGGAGCGCTGCTGAAGCCAGGCACGGCGAGCGCACAGCAGATCCCTCTCGACGGCGACATTCAGGCGCTGCTGGCGCAGAGCCAGTGCAACGTCACCCAGGGCGCCGGATTGATACCTTTCATCTGCTTCGACCTCGCCGGAGGGGCGAACCTGGTCGGCTCCGAAGTCATCGTCGGTGTCCAGGGCGGCCAGGCGAATTTTCTCTCGACCGCGGGCTACGGGAAGATGGGGGTTCCCGGCAACATGGTGCCGAGCGCGGCCGGATTCGTGAGCAACGCGCTCGGTCTCCTGTGGCATTCGGACGGGGCGATCCTGCGCGGCATCATGACCAAGGCCAGCGCCGCCACCGCCGCGGGCACCAACGGGGCGGTGTTCCCGGCGCTGTCGGAGAATGACACCGACATCAATCCCCACAACCCGATGTACGGCATCGCGAAGGTGGGTGCGAACGGCTCGCTGCTCACCCTGGTGGGCACCGAGCCGACGGTCTCGGGCGGGAACTCCCTGGCGCCACCGAATCTCGGCGGCGTCGCGATCGATCCCTCATTGCAGCCGAGCACCATCGATCAGCCGAGCGATGCCGTCGGCCTGGTGAGCACGGGCGGCGCGGCCTCTACTGCGCTCTCCGTGGCCGTGCAGGAATCGCAGGTGCGCATCAGCGCCGGCACCACCCTTTACAACCCGGGCGCATCCGATCCCGCCGGCGCCTTCACCGGGACTCTCACGGAGCCCGACACCAGCACGGGCACGCCGGGTGTTCAGCTGTACACCGCTTCGGCCGCCGACGCGCAACTGAAGAACCAGGTGCGCTGCAGCTACGTGAAAGCGGCCAACAATGCCGCGGCGTTCGGCAATCCGTCGGACCTCGATCCCACGCAGGACCAGAACATCGTCGGCGGAACGCCCATCTTCACCGCCGCGGACTTCAGCGACCGCGACGTCGCCATGACCGCCACGGTCATGAAGCTCGTGTTGAACGGTTTCGCGGGCGCGGGCACGATATCGCTCAGCGGTTTCGACTATCACGACAACACGCGGGCGACCGGCGAGACGCGCAACTTCAAGGCGGGTCAGATGATCGGGGCCGTGCTCGAGTACGCTCAGCGCCTCGGCAAGCCGGTCATGATCTACGTGTTCAGCGACGGCTCGCTCACCTCGAGCAGCATGGTCGACACGACCCCCGATGGCCGCGACAAACTCGCCTGGCAGGGCGACTCCTCGGCGGTGGCCTCGACCTTCTTCCTCGTCTACAGCCCGAAAGGCCGGCCGCAGCCGGCCAATGGGGCCGCCAGCCAGCAGATCGGCTATTTCAGCTCCGATGGCTCGGTCGTGAGCACTTCGAGCCCGGGCGCGAACTCGGTCGTGCAGCTGGTCGAGATGGTGGTTCTCAACTATTTGTCGCTGCACGGCAGTCTCCAAGGCCAGTTCAGCACGCTGTTTCCGCAGCAGGGCCTGGGCTCGACGACCGATCAGGCGTCGCTCATCGCCTTTCCGCCGATAGTCTGATGCGAGATAAGCAACGACAGCACGCGCCGCGGGTGCGCTCGAGCTCCTGGCGAAAGCTCGCAGCGGCGCTCAGCGCCGTGCTGGCGATCGTCTGGACCATGCCGGTGCTCGCTGCCCGATCCCGTGCGCTGCCGGGCATGGCGGCGCCGGACTTCGCGCTGCGGGCCGTCGCCGGCCCCAACGTGCGTCTGTCCGAGCACATCGGCCAGGTCGTCGTGATCTCGTTCTGGGGTGTCGGCTGTGACGGCTGCCGGAGGCAGCTCGAGGCATTGGAGCAGGAGTTCGGCCGCTATCGCGCGTCGGGTCTGCGCGTCTACGGAGTGGAGGTCGCCGATGACCACGCGGCCGCGCTGAGCTTCGCGCGCGGGACGCACGTCACATTTCCGCTGCTGCTCGATCCGGCCAAAACCGTCGCGCGCCTGTATGACGTCGACAACCTGCCGATGACGGTGTTGATCGACCGCGATGGAAAAATTCGTCAGGTAGTGCGCGACTTCAACGAAACGAGCCGCCGGGCCTGCGAGGATGAGCTGCGCACGCTCCTTGCCGAATGAACGGACCGCAACCATGCCCGATGTCCCGTCGCCTCTCGCACGCCGGCCGGCAGGCAGTTGTCTGACTGCTGGATTGGCGCTGTTCGCCGGGCTTGCCGCCCTGGCGATGGCTCCCGCCACCTTCGCTCAGAGCCCCACGCCGACCCCATCAAAGGCGGTCTCGCAGCCGATCGCAGCGGGTGAGCAGGGCGCCGGCGGCTCCGTCGACAGCCAAGTACAGTCGCTGAAGAGTGACGTCCTCGATCTCAATCGCGATCTGTTCGTGCTGGAGCAGGAGCTGCTGTATCCGGCCAACACCCAGGTGGCCGTGTTCGTCTCCATGGACGCGGGGACGTTCTTCGCCCTCGACTCGGTGCAACTGAAGATCGACGGCAAGGAGGTCGCCGACTATCTCTATACCCCGAGGGAGGTCCACGCGCTGGTGCAGGGCGGCGTCCAGCGGCTCTACGTCGGCAATCTCAAAGTCGGCAAGCACGAGCTCGTAGCCTTCCTCACCGGCAAGGGGCCGCACAATCTCGATTACACCCGTGGCGCCACCCTGAATTTCCAGAAGGACATCGGCGCCAAGTACCTCGAGCTCACGATCACCGACGATCAAAGCAAGCTGCAGCCGCAGTTCCGGATCAAGGATTGGGAGTAGGCGCTTGGCCCGCGCTGCGTGCCTGTGCGTCCTCGCGGCCGTGGCGCTGCTCACCGCAGCGGCGCCCGCTGCGGCACGCTTCCACGATCCGGAAGCGCTGCCCGAGGTGCGCATCCACGACCTGCCGTATGGCGATGTGCTCTTCTATTACTACCAGGGCAAGGACTTCGAGGCGACCACCCGGCTCCGGGCCTACGACCACTGGGAAGAGCTCTCGCACCACGCGGCCGACGCACATCTGATGCTCGCCGGGCTCTATCTCTCGCTCGGGATGTATGACCGGGCGGACCGGTCGTTCGAAGAGCTGTTGACGAGTGACGTGCCCACGGGCGTACGCGATCGAGCGTGGTTCTATCTTGCCCAGGCGCTCTATGCGCGCGGACAGTATGCCGATGCCGAGCGGGATCTCACCCGCATCAGCGAGCGACTGTCGCCGGAGCTCGAGTCGCAGAAGGAGCTGCTGCTCGCCAACGTATGGATGCACGAAGGCCGGTTCGATCAGGCCGCCCAATTGCTCGAGCGCTGGCACGGCTCGCAGCAGGGGTGGTCGGCCTATGCCCGCCTCAACCTCGGCATCGCGCTGGTCCGCCAGGGCAGGTTGGCCGAGGCGGCGCCCGTCCTCACCTCCGTGGGCACGATGTACGCGCTCGCGCCCGAGATGTCGGCCCTCAAGGATCGCGCCAATCTGGCGCTCGGCATCGCCTACCTGCAAGCCAAGCAGCCCGCCCAGGCGCGGGAGGCCCTCGATCGTGTGCGGCTCGACGGGCCGTTCTCCGGCGAAGCGCTGCTCGCTGCCGGTTGGGCGGAGGCGGCGGACGGGAACTATCGCGCGGCGCTCACTCCGTGGCTCGCGCTCCATGGCCGCGACGCGTCCGACCCCTCGGTGGAAGAGGCGGACCTGACCGTGCCGTATGCCTTCGTCGAGCTGAAAGCGCCGGCGCAGGCCGCTCAGTACTACCGCGCCGCGCTGAGCTCGTACGACGAGGAGTCGGCGCGGATCGACGGTGCCATTGCCCGCGTCCGCGCCGGCAGCCTCCTGGCGGAACTCCTGGCCCGCCAAAGCGATGCCGCCAACTCCGGCGACGTCGGCAACGACCCTCTGGATGATGACTCGCTGCCTGATCGGCTGAGTTACGGTTGGTTCTGGCAGCTCGGCGACGTGCCGGACGATCCGGAATCCCACTATCTCTACGCGGTGTTTGCCGGATCCGACTTCCAGGAGGGATTGAGGAATTATCGCGATCTGAAGCTCATGGACCGCATGCTCGAGCAATGGTCGACCAGCATGGACGCCTTCCAGGAGATGATCGCCGCGCGCCGCCGGGCCTACGCGGACCGCGTTCCCAAGGTCGATGCGCTGCTGACTTCGGGCAAGCTCGCCAGCGTGAAGGCGCGCCGTGTTGCGCTGGCGAACCGTCTGGCGCAAGTGGAGGGCACCCGGGATGTCGCGGCGCTTGCCACGCCTGATCAGGCGGCGCAGTGGGCGCGCGTGCTGCGTGATCAGGCGATGCTCGCCCACGATCCCGACACGCCGGCTTACGCGAAGCTGAGAGAGCGGCTGCGAATGGTCAGGGGAGTCCTGCTCTATCAGATGGACCAGCAGTTCGCGGCACAGGCGTGGAGCGAAAAGAAACAGCTGCGAGGCCTCGATCTCGCGTTGGCGCGGGCGCAGCAGCGTTGGACTCAGCTAGAGAGTGGGCGACAGGCGCTGCCGGTCGAGACCGGCGATTTTGCGGGACGGGTGAGCGCGCTGCAGCAGCGCATCGGTGCCCTTCGAGTCCGGCTGGCGGCGGCGGAGGCGGCACAAAGTCGCGCACTCGCGGAGTTGGCCGTTCGTGACCTCGAGCAGCAGAAGAGGCGGCTACAGGGCTACCGGGTTCAGGCGCAGTTTGCGCTCGCCACCATCTACGATCAGGCGTCTCGCCCCGGCGAGGGGGGCAACACGCCCCACGCGGTCACATCGCCGCCGAGGCCGGAAGTAGCTCAACCAGGGGGAGCGCCCCAGCCGTGAGATGCGCCCGTCCCATCGCCGCGCTGCTTGCGGTGCTCGCCGCCTGCCTTGCGTTGACTGCTACTGCGGGGCCGCGGGACGACCCCGCCCAGGCGCCGACCATTCAGGACCTCGAATCCCACCCCGCGCAGCTCACGACGGGTGGCGAGGTCAGCGCCAGCGACTCGACCGCGATGGCGAGCTATCAAAAGTTCCTCGCGCTGCAGGCGAGCGACCCGAAGCTGCGGGCCGAGGCGCTGCGCCGGCTGGGGGACCTCAACCTCGACGCCGGGGACCTGCAGCGAATGGCAAGCGAGCTCTCCTCGATCGACGTGCATGGGGCCGAGGCCATCAAGCTCTATACGACGCTGCTGGCGGTATACCCCAACTACACGCACAACGACGAGGTGCTCTACCAGCTCGCGCGAGCGTATGACACCACCGGACAGACGGATCAGGCGCTGCACACTCTGGACCTCATCGTGCAGCGCTATCCTGACGCCAGGGACATCGACGAGGTGCAGTTCCGGCGCGGCGAGCTGCTCTTCTCCGCCCGCAGGTATCCCGAGGCACAGCAGGCCTACGCGGCGGTGATCGCCCGCGGCGCTTCGTCATCGTTCTACGTGCAGAGCCTGTACAAGAGCGGTTGGTCGCTCTACAAGGAGGCTCTGCCGGAGCAGAGTCTGCCGTTGTTCGCGAGGCTGCTCGACTGCGAGCTGTTGGCCCCGGACGGACAGGTGCGGCCCCTGACCGACTTGAGGCGAGCCGATCGCGAGATGGTCGAAGACTCCCTGCGTGTCATGAGCATCGCCTTCTCTCAGAATGCCGGCGCGCAGTCGATCGATCGCTTCGTCGGCCAGTACGGTGCGCGGCCTTACGACTCGCTGCTCTACTCGAGGCTGGGCGATCTCTACGTCGTCAAGCAACGCTACCAGGATGCCGCCTCGACCTACCTGGCTTACGTCGACAGTAATCCACAATCCGATGCGGCGCCGGATCTCGCGGCACGCGCCATCAGGGCCTATTCCAAGGGAGGGTTCAGCCAGCTCGTGTTCCAGGCCAAGCGTGACTACGTCGAGCACTACGGTTTCGACTCCGCATACTGGCGGACCCACACGCGGGCCGAGCACGCCGAAGTCGCCGCGGAGCTCGAGACGGATCTCCGGGACGTGGCAACCTACGACCACGCGCTGGCTCAGCGCACCCACGATGTGAGTCAATACGCGGAGGCGGCGAAATGGTATCGGCAATACCTGGACTCATTCCCAGGGGCGGCCGATGCCGCGCAGTTGAATCATCATCTTGCCGATGCGTTGTTCGCCGCCCAGCGATACTCCGAGGCGGCGACGGAATACGAGCACACGGCTTACAACTACCCGCGCAATCCGCAGTCGGAGAGCGCGGGCTATGCCGCGTTGACGGCGTATCAGAAGGCGGAGTCGGCACTGAGCGGCAGCGCGTTGGCCGACCTGAAACGGCGCGCGATCGACTCCGGCGTAAGGTTCGCTCAGGCGTTCCCGGATCATCCTGACGGCGCCGGTGTCCTGACGCGTGCCGACGAGGCGGTGTTCGCCGCGGGCGACCTGCCGCGGGCCGTCCAGATCGCCGGAATACTCCTGGCGCGCAATCCGCCCGCCGACACGGCGAAGCGGCGCATCGCCTGGACCATCATCGCCCAGGCGGACTACGACCAGGGCAAGTTCGCCGATGCGGAGCCGGCATTCATTCAGGCGCGCGAGCTCGCCGCCTCCGATCCGAAGATGACCGCTGACCTCACGGAGCGCATCGCCGCTGCCGTGTACCGGCAGGGAGCCGCCAAGCGACAGGCAGGCGATGGCGAGGGCGCCGTTCGAGACTTCCTGCGCGTCGAGCAGGTCGCGCCGAGCTCGACGATCTGCGCGACGGCTCTCTATGACGCCTCCGCGGAGTTGATCCGCTTGCAGGAGTGGAGCCGCGCGGTCCAGGTGCTGCAGGACTTCCGCTCCCGGTTCCCGCACCACAAGCTCTCGGCCGATGTCGATGACAAGCTGGCCGTGGCATATGCCGGCGCCAACCAACCCACGCAGGCGGCGCAGCAGTTCGAGACGATCGCCGCACAGCCCGCGCAGACGCCGGCTGTCAGGAAGGAGGCGCTGCGCCGCGCGGCGGACCTTTATGCCCAGGCGCACAACACGACGCGTGCGATGGCCGTGCTCGAGAAGCTCGTCTCCCAATATCCGACTCCTGTTGCCGATGCGGAGGAGGTGCGGCAACGCTTGGCCGACTATGCCGCCACCGGCGGCCATCTGACCGTTCGCGACCACTGGTATCGTGAGATCGTCAAGGCGGACGCCGAGGCCGGCGCGCAGCGCACGCCACGGACACACTTCCTTGCGGCGAAGGCGCAACTCGCGCTCGCCGGGGAGCCGCGGGACGAGTTTCGTGCGATCCGCCTGAATCTGCCGCTCGCCCGGACCCTGAAGGCGAAGCGCAAAGCGATGGAGCGCGCGATGGCGGCTTACCGGCTGGCCGGCGCATACGGCGTCGCCGAGGTCACCACCGCGGCGACTTACGAGATGGCCGGTCTCTACGAGACGCTGGCGCAGGACGTCCTCGCCTCCGAGCGGCCGCGCCACCTGACCGGCCAGGAGCTGGACGAATACAACTCGCTGCTCGAGGATCAGGTGTTCCCCTTCGAGGAACAGGCCATCAAGATCTATGGGCTGAATGCGGCGCGGACGACTCAGGGCGTTTACGACGAGTGGGTACGCAAGAGCTTCGATGCGCTCGCGAAGCTCGACCCGGCGCGCTACGGCAAAACGGAGCTGATGTCAGATGTGGTCACGACGCTCAATTGATATCCTCATCGGCGTGTCGCTGCTCGCCGCCTTGACGGCGTGCTCCGTCGGTCCGAGACACGCGGAACCCGCCGGGACGGCGATTACCATTACCCGCCCGACGGCCGCCGGCAAGTCTGGCGCGGCCAGCAGTTCGGGCACGGCCGGCACAGCGGCTCAGCCCGGCGTCGGCCAGGGTGCCCAAGCCGCGGCAGGTCCGCCGCCGGTACCGGTCGAGGCGAAGGACGAATTCGACAAGGCACTGGCGCTCGCGCACGGGGGCAATGACGCTGCGGCGGAAGCGCAGCTCGCGGGCCTCGCGCACCAATACCCGCAGTTCTCTACTCCTCTCGTGGACCTAGGGATTCTCTATCGCAAGAGCGGCGATCTCGATGCGGCGGCGCACGCTCTTGAGGAGGCGGTGAAGCGCGACCCGCACAGCGCTCTCGCCTGGACCGAGCTCGGCGTCACGCAGCGCCTGGAAGGCAAGTTCGAGGAAGCGGAGCAATCGTATTCGCGAGCGATCGCGGCGGATGCCGCTTACGCGCCCGCCTATCGCGACCGGGGAGTCCTGCGCGACCTCTATTTTGGTCAGCCCGAGGCTGCGCTCGGCGATTTCGAGCAGTATCGCAAGCTCGCGGCCCAGGACAAACTCGCTGCGATGTGGGTCGCGGAGTTGCAGCACAGAACGGGTGTACGGGAACAGGCGAGGAACTGACATGCGCCCGTCATTAGCGCTACTCGTCATCACGGCCTGGGTGGCTGCTCCCATCGTGCGGGGCCAGACTGCCGCGAGCCAGACTGCCCCGACCCAACCGGCTGCGAGCCAACCGGCCTCCCGGCAGTCGCGACCACATCGCGCCACCACCGCCGCTGCCGCCACCCCGAAGCGGCGTGCGGCGGCGGACAAGGCCGGCGGCGTGCTTTCTCTCGGTGAAACGGACCTCACGGGAAACAAGGAGCTGCCAAAGGTGATGGTCATCGTACCCTGGAAGGATTCTCTGGGAGA
>Ga0134128_10004966_pt1 | contig 16180 bp, 17 predicted proteins | sample KB31754_FD_96462 | JGI IMG/M metagenome (GOLD analysis project Ga0134128, IMG submission 96462) | Terrestrial soil microbial communities with excess Nitrogen fertilizer from Kellogg Biological Station, Michigan, USA - KB3-175-4 | ecosystem: Environmental > Terrestrial > Soil > Unclassified ...
CCGACAAGCCCAAGCAACAAGCCAAGTGATGGAGTGAGAGAGATGACGCAGACCCTGACCGAGCGGATCCCCGGTTACGTGGCAGGTACCTGGACCATCGACACCTTGCACTCGGAGGTCGGTTTCTCCGTGCGCCACATGATGGTGAGCAAGGTGCGCGGCAAGTTCACCAAGTTTGGCGGCGAGATCGTCACGGCGGAGAACCTGTCCGACTCCTCGGTCACCGCCGAGATCGACCTGGCCTCGATTGAGACCGGCAGCGAGCAGCGGGACGGCCACCTTCGCTCGCCCGACTTCTTCGACACCGAGAACCACCCGCGGATGACCTACCGCTCGACCGGCCTGCGCGGCGACGGCGGCGACTGGGTGCTCGAGGGCGAACTGACGCTGAAGGGCGTCACCCGCAGCGTGCCGCTCAAGCTCGAGGTCAACGGCTTCGGTCCTGACGCCTACGGCGGCACCCGCGCCGGGTTCACCGCGACGGGACAGATCAACCGCGCCGACTTCGGCGTGACCTGGAACGCGGCGATCGAGGGCGGCGGTGTCGTGGTCGCCGACAAGGTCGACCTGCACCTGGAGATCGAGGGGATACTCAAGGGTTAATCCAAGACCTGCACAGTCGCGTTGGACCCTGGCAAGCGGCAAGCTTGCGCGGGGTCCTTCGCGCGTTAAGACCAGAAGGGCTATTTAGCTATAAACATGGCCCAGGGTCTTCAGCCCGGCTCCCAGAGGCTAGTGATCTCCGGAGTGCTCCTTGTGATTCTCGTGCTCAAGCAGCGCGGGCAGGTCGGCCTTGTGCTTGGTCAGGTAGTCCAGGTAAAGCGGCCGGAGCCCGTCCTCGATGCCGCTCTCGTCGGAGTCGATGGCGTCGCCGATGAGCGCCGACAGCTTCAGCGCGTCCGCCTGTGCGTGCTCGGGATGGCCCGCCGCGACCTCGCCCGCGGGAAGCTCGCGCAGCAGTTGCCACAAGAACCCGACATCAAGATGATGCCTGGCCCGGCGCACGGCCAGATCATGCAGTTCGCGGGAGGACAACGCGTCCAGGTCAACCAAGTCCGTCATGGGAAAACCCTACCGGCGACTAGCACCGGCCCGGTTAGCCGCGCTCTAGGACGGTGGGGAGCAGGCCGAGCGGGGGAGAGCCCAGGGCGAGCATGGCGGTGTGGAAGCGGAGCAGGGAGAAGTCCGGGCCCCAAGCCTGCCTGGCTCGCTCGCGCAGGGCCATGATCTCCAGCTTGCCCCAGGTGTAGCGGCCGTAGGTCGGGTCGAACGTGGCCCTGGTCGCCTCGGCCAGGGCGGCCTGGCCGCTCAGGTGGGTGTCGGTCTCGAACCGTCGGGCGCAGTCGGTCACCGTCCAGCCGGTCGTGTGCAGGCCGATCGCGCACGCGAGCCTGGTCACCCGGACCAGGGCCTCCAGCCAGACCCCGATCGCGAACCGGGGGTCGTCGGCGCAGAACCCCTCCTCCACGCACAGTTCTTCCGCATAGTGGGCCCAGCCTTCGACGAATGCGGCCGAATGCAGCGCCTGCCTGATCGCGTTCGGCGCGTGCCGCAGGGCCCGGCCGTGCGAGAAATGCCCGGGCGCGACCTCGTGCACGGTGATGCCGGGCAGCGTCGTGTCGCTGAAGACCTCGAGCCACTCCTGCGCCTCGTGCGGAGGCCAGCTCGGGTCCGGCGGCGTGATGTAGTACATCGAAGGCGCTTCTGGCTCGCCCGGAGCGGCCGTCGCCATCATCGCCATGGCCCAGCGGCGCGACTCGGGCGCGAGCGCGACCACGCACTCGCCGTCGGTGTAGGGGACCAGGTTCTTGCGGTTGGTGAATTCGATGGCGCGCTCGGTCCAGGTGGTCGCCGACGCCAGTACTCCGCCGGCGTCCGGGTGGTCGCGTACCAGTTCGCGGGCCACGTCCATGGCCGGCCGGGAGCCGTCGATCTTCGCGCAGTCGTCGGCGAGCCGGCTGAGCAGCCGGTCGCGTTCAGTATCGGTCCGGGCGGCCAGCTGGCCCAGGTCAACGTCGATGCCCTCGCTGCTGCTCATCAGCTTGCCGAGAGCGTCCGCGCCAAGCGCGGCGTTCTGATCGCCATTCTGGGCGGCCTGGCTCACATGGCGGACCAGCCGGATGTGCGCCGCCAGCGCGTCGGCCCCCACCTTGTCCTCGAGATCGTCCGGCAGCCCGGCCGACAGCCCGCGGACCGCTCCTTCCAGTGCCTTCGCAACCGGAGCGGGAATCTGGTCGAGGGAGGCGATCGCCCCCTCCACGGCCTCTGGCCAGGCCGCCGCGTGCTCGGCCTTGGCCTTGGCCCGCTGCTGCTCGGGGGCATAGTCGCGGTCATAGCCGGCCAGATCCAGGTTGGCGAGGTGCACGAAGGGGTTCGACCGGTGCGTCTCCAGATCGCCGAAGGTGACCTCGGCCAGCCGCTCGAAGGTAGCCAGGTGAGCCTCGTCATAGCTGTCGGCCTCGGCGTTCGCCGACCCGTCGGCCCGCGCCGCCCTGAGAGCGTCCAGGCTGGCGCGTACGCCGGCCGGAGACAGGTCCTGGACCTTGCCGTCGTACTCGTGCCGGCCGCCGTACTCCCGAACCTCGGAGACGGACAGGTCGAGGACGGCGCGCAACCGCGGATTGATGTCAGTCATGATCGGCAACCTATCGGACTACCGGATCGCGGGCCGCGCCATCCTCGACTAGTTCTGGACGGCGTTTTATGGCGTATTGAAACCCGGGATCCCGACGCCGAACCGTACCGACCTGATGCGCAGCACCGTACGGTTCGCGCAGGCGGTGAAGGTGAATGACGGAATGATCGTGGATGCCTGCTGGTTCGGCGCGAAGACCTTCAGGTTCGCGCCCTGGACCATGTTGCAGCTGGGGATGTTGCCGGCCTCCACGATCCCCAGGACGGCGTGCGCGGTCTGGCCCGGCCTCAGCACGGCGAGGTGCTTCGATCCGGCCCTGATCGCGGCGCCGCCGACCTGATGGCCGTTCTTCACCGCCGCGACGCCCGGGAAGCCGAACAGCGCGCAGGTGCGGCGGCCGGTGTTGCTGAACTCGAGCGGGTAGAAGATCGTGCCGGCGGTGCCGCCGCCGGCTCCGAGCCCGAGCCAGATCGTGGTGCTGGAGGCCCGGCACGGCCCGATTCGATGCCTCGGGTGATGCTTGCCCGGGGCCGCGTGACCGCCGGGAGCGGCTATCGCCGAAGCCGGGAGCGCGAGGGCAACGGTTGCCAGCGAGGCGGTCGCTAGCAGTCCGCCAATTCGGCTGGTCCTCATTCTCATAGTTCGAATCCCCCTGTGACTAAATGACTAACTGGATTACCGCATTACTGCGCCGTCCCCGCGCGGGCCAGGCCCGCCTTGAACGGCTCCACGGTCAAGATGTCGGTGCCGTGCACCCGCTTGGCGCAGGTGGTGAACTGGTGCGCGATGAAGATCGAGGTGGCCTGGCCAGGCAACCGGACCAGCAGCCCGGCGACGTTCTTCGGCTTGCAGGTGCTCATCGGCAGGTCAGCGGCTTCTACAAGTCGCAGCCACAGGTGGGCGCTGCGCCCGGCGCCCAGGCGCAGGGACTGCGGTGACAGGCTCCGGTCCACGGTGGCGGCCGGGCCGACCTGGTGGCCAGAACTGCTGGTCACGAAGCTGACGTCGGCGAACCCGGTCAGTTCGCAATTCGCCGTCCCGACGTTGGTGAAGTCGAGCGGGATCAGCGAGGTTCCGGCCGCGACCCCGGCCGAGGAGAGGTCGAGGCTGACCTTGAGCTCCTCAGTGGTGCACGGCCCGCCGGCGGACGTGCTAGATCGGCTGCCGGGCGACTGAGTCACGCCGGTGCCGGGCTGACTGGATCCGGTCTGGTGCTGGCTCTGCAGGCCGCAGGCGGCGGCGCCCAGACCGATCAGGCCGAGTGCGCCGGACCGGCGCAGAACCATGAAAACGCGCCGGGCCGCGGGCTTTGTCCCAGGCATGCTGCCCTCCGTTGAGATTCGCCGGTGGTGCAGGTATTCGGGCGCAGGTAACTGACTTATCGGCCAAAATGGCGTCAGCCAAAATCAGTCCCGCAAAGATAATGACGCAGGAAAGCGAAAGCAGGTTGTTTTAACCGGCATATCTTTGCGCGCGGTTTACTGGCCGGAAGGGTCCAGGGGGTAACGCCGCTGCGTTGGCGGCTCTTGCCCGGGCTGGGCGACTGGTCCGGTGGGCGGCAGGGGCCGCCGGTGGACGACCCGCGTCTCCTGGCCCCCCGGGCGCTTGGACGCCTTCAGCGTGACCGAGGCCGGAGGCGTCTGAACCTCGCCTGTGGCCTCGACCTGGCCGGCGATCAGCTGCAGCGCCCGACCGAGGTCAACCGCGAAACTTCCGCAGGTCGGATACCGGTCGGCCGGGGCCTTAGCCATCGCCTTGGCCAGCACGTGGTCGACCGGAATAGCCAGCTCTGGCCGCCGCTGCACCAGCGAGGGCGGGGTCGCCGACAGCTGGGCGTAGATCAGCGCTGGCCCGAGGCGCTGGCGGAACGGCGGCTCGCCGGTCAGCAATTCGAAGGTCGAGCACGCCAGCGCGTAGACGTCGGTACGCGCGTCCACCGCGTCACCGTCGATCTGCTCAGGCGCGGCGTATTCCAGCGTGCCCATGATCTGGCCGGCCACGGTGAGCCCGAGCGCCGACTGAGCCTGCTTGCTGATGCCGAAGTCGGTCAGGTACGCATGGTCGGACCGGTGCGCGCCGGCGACGCGGCTGCTGGTGTCGAGCAGCATGTTGGCGGGCTTGACGTCGCGGTGCACCAGCCTGAGCTGGTGCGCGGCATCGAGCGCCGCGGCGATCTGAGAGATGATCGTCCACCCGCGCCGTACCGACAGCGCCCCGTGCTTGCGCACCATGGACCGCACGTCCCCGCTCGGCACGTACCGCATCGCGATGAACAGCAGGCCGGAGGCCTCGCCGGCGTCGTAGACCGGCAGGATGTGCGGATGCTCGACCGACGCCGCCGCGTGCGATTCGTTCATGAATCTGGTGCGGAACGCGTGGTCGCTGGTCAATCCGGGCGCCAGGATCTTCATCGCTACCGGCCGGCCCAGCTGTTCGTCCATGGCGCGGAACACCACGGCCTGGCCCCCTCGGCCGATTCGTTCCTCAAGCCGGTACCCGGCGATGTAGGCCCCCGGATAGAGCCGTTCGCCAGGCTTGCCGCCGGTTCCGTTCACTGTGCCCCCCGGCTTTTACAGCGCACGTCTTCTATTGTCCCCTTCTAGGCTCCGCTGCTGATCGCGGAGATATGCATGGTCGCGACCGAGGCCGACGAGCATGTCTGGGTGGTGAACGGCACGTAGGCGGCCACGGTCTGGTCGGGCGGGAACACCTTGAGCCAGTGCGCCGTCGCTTCATTGCACTTCGAGGCGGGGAAGTTCCCCGCTTCGGCTACGCCGAGGGCCGCCTTCGCGGTCTGGCCGGGCGCCAGCACGATCTGGTGCGACGGGGTCACCGGCACTCGCTTGGCGTCGGCGCCGATTTGGGTGCCCGAGCCGTCGCCCGCGCTTACCAGCGAAGCTCCCGGGTAGCCCTGCAGGAAGCAGGACCCTGAGGAGGTATTGGTGAAGTCGATGTTGTAGTAAATCGTGCCCGCCGCGCCGTTGCTCGAACCGACGGCGACCTTCAGGTCAGCGCTCGTGCACTCGGCCGGCCCGTTCGGGGTCACCGGCGTCGAACTCGACGGGCTCGGTGCGGGCTGGGTAGGACTCACCGTCGGGGTGACCGTGATCGTCACGTTCTTGGCCGGCGAGGCCGGGCCCGGTGAGGATCCGCAGGCGGTGACGAACGCGGCCGAGCCGGCCAGTGCCGCTACCGCGGCCAGCCGGCAGGCACCGAGTGCTGTGATACTCATTGAGCGGGAGTCCTTTTAGGTAGGTTTGCGGGTTTGAGGCGAACCTGCGGGTATGCCCAAGGTAGCTCAGATTAGGGATCGGAGTAGCGTGGCCGCCAACCAACAGTTCACCACAAGGCCGCAGCTAGCAGGCACGTTCGGGATGGTCGCATCGACCCATTGGCTGGCATCGGCAGCCGGAATGGCGGTGCTTGAGGCGGGCGGGAACGCTTTCGACGCCGCCGTCGCCACCGGCCTGACCTTGCAGGTGGTCGAGCCGCACCTGAACGGGCCGGGCGGCGAGGTACCAGTCATCGGACACGACGCGGCGAGCGGCGAGACGTTCGTGCTCAGCGGTCAGGGCACCGCACCGCGCACCGCGACCATCGAGGCATTCGAATCGGCCGGCATCACCGACCTGGTTCCGGGTAACGGCCTGCTGCCGGCGACCGTGCCCGCGGCGTTCGGCACGTGGATGCTGCTGCTCAGCCGGTACGGCACCCTGCCGCTGCGCGAGGTCGCCAAGTTCGCGATCGGCTATGCGGGCGACGGCTACCCGATGCTCAGGTCGGCCAGCGCGACGATCGAGGCGATGGCGCCGACGTTCACCGAGCACTGGCCGACCTCGGCGCAGATCTATCTCGGCGGGGGAGTCCCGGCCCCGGGCAGCCGGTTCGTCAACTCCGACCTCGCCGCAACCTACGGACGTCTCGTCGCCGAGGCCGAGGCGGCCGGCGCCGACCGGGAGAACCAGATCGAGGCGGCCAGGCGCGCCTGGTACGAGGGGTTCATCGCCGAGGCGATCGACTCCTTCGTCGCCGGGACGCCGATCATGGACGTGACCGGTCGAGCCAACCAGGGTTTTCTGACCGGCGCGGACCTGGCCGGCTGGCGGGCCGAGGTCGAGCGGCCGGTCACGTTCGACTACCAGGGACTGACCGTCTGCAAAACCGGTACCTGGGGCCAGGGGCCGGTCTTCTTGCAGCAACTGGCGTTGCTTGACGGCTTCGACCTGGTCGCCATGGGCGCAGGCAGCGCGGACCTCGTGCACACGGTCACCGAGTGCGGCAAGCTTGCCTTCGACCGGGAAGCCTGGTACGGCGACCCCAAGACCTTCGACATCCCGCTGGCCGGGCTGCTCGACCGGGAGTACGCGGCGCAGCGCAGGCGACTGGTGACCGGCGAGTCGTCGGGGAGCCTGGTGCCGGGCTCGCCGGACGGGCGCACCCCAGCGCTGCCTGGCTACGCGCTGGCCGGATTCGGCGACATGACGGCTGCCATCCAAGGCAAACAAAGTGACGGGGGCCACACCGCGGACGCCGCGACCGGCGACCCGACGCTGGCCACGACGGCCCTCGGACCTGGTGACACCTGCCACCTGGATGTAGCCGACCGGTTCGGGAACCTGGTGTCGGCGACCCCCAGCGGCGGCTGGCTGCAGAGCTCACCGGTCGTGCCCGGGCTCGGCTTCTGCCTCGGCACCCGCGGCCAGATGTTCGCGCTCACGCCGGGATTCGCCAGTTCGCTGGCCCCCGGCCGCCGTCCGCGCACCACGCTGTCGCCCAGCCTGGCCCTGCGCGACGGCGAGCCCTACCTGGCGTTCGGCACCCCCGGCGGTGACCAGCAGGACCAGTGGACGCTCGGCTTCTTCCTCAACCACGTGCTGTTCGGCATGAACCTCCAGGAAGCGATCGACGCTCCGGCGTTCCACAACGATCACTTCCCCTCCTCGTTCTACCCGCGCGGCAGCCAGCCGAGATCGCTGACCATCGAGGACCGGCACGGCGAAGCGACGATCGACGAGCTGCGACGGCGTGGTCACCAGGTGAACGTCTCGCCCGCGTGGTCGCTCGGAAGGATCAGCGCCGTCGCCAGGGACCGGGGCATGCTGTACGCAGGAGCCAACGCGCGAGGAATGCAGGGCTACGCAGCGGGCAGGTGAGATGGGACCAGATGAAGTCAGCGAGGATCTGACCGACTGGGATACCGCTAGCACCGTCCCGGCCGCCGACGCCGACCATGACCAGACCAGCCCGGCTCCGAGTGGTCCGGGCAGGACGCCTCCGGTCGAGCAGACCGGCCCCGACGCGGCCGTTGGTCCGGCCGAAACGCAGAGCTGGCCGGGGCCGGCGGGCCGGCCAGCCAGAGAGCACTGGTGGTCGATCCAGCCGCCGCCACCAGCACCTTCGATTTCCGCCGGCCGGGCGTACGCCGAGGTCATCTTGGTGTTCGCCGCCTTCTTCGCCGCCGGGATCGTCGCTGGCGGGGAAACGCTCGCCGGCCGTTACCCGGTGCGGTCAGGGAGCTGGGCGGCGTTCGGGCCGGCCACGATCAGCGAGCTGACCATGACCGGAGTCGCCGTCGCCCTGGCCGTGCTGCTCAGCGCCAGGCGCGGGGTCACCGCGCGATCGCTCGGGCTCGGCCCGCCGCGCAACGCGACCGGCGGTATCGCCGCGGGCACCGGCTTCCGTATGGCGATGTGGGCGCTGGCGGCACTGGTCGCCGGCGGAGCGATCACCGCGCTGCTCGAAACCGGCCACCTCGGCCAGCCGGCGGTCCAGGACAATGCCTACACGCTGTACGCCACGGCGGCGTCCCTGGCGGCGGGCGTGGTCGAGGAGACCATCGTGCTCGCGTTCGCGGTCAGCACGCTGCGGCAGGCGGGCCGAACGCTCCCCGAGGTCGTGATCGTCGCGATCGCGCTGCGCATGTCCTACCACGATTACTACGGGCCGGGCGTCGTCGGCATCGCGGTCTGGGCGGCCGTGTTCATCTGGCTCTACCTGCGCACCGGCAGCATAATCCCGCTGATCATCGTGCACTTCTTCTGGGATGGCACGATCTTCTGGACGCAGCGCTGGCACTGGATCGGAGTCGTCGCGGTCTACCTGTCGATCGCCCTCATAATCGCGGGCCTGGTGTCCTGGTGGGCTGAACGCTCGAACCGCGGCCGGCCACGATCGCGCGGACCGGGCACGGCCACCTACACCGCCTGGCCGTTCGCCGATCCGGGCCGGTCCGATCCGAGTCAGTTAGATCGGCAGCGCGAGCGCGGCCGCGACCACGGCGGCGATCGCCGCGAGCACGGCCAGCCAGCCTGAGCCGCTGCCGGCCGGGCCGGCCGGCAGCGCGGCGGCGCCGACCGAGAGCGCGGTGAGCGCGGCACCGGTGACGAGCAAAGGCAGTTGCGGGCGAAAGACGGTCAGCCGGGAATTGCTCTCGGTCAGGTGCAGCGTGATCAGGTAGCAGATCAGCACGACCCCGAGGACCGCCGTGTGCCAGGGCCGCCGGGAGTGCAGCGCCTCAAGCCCGACCGCAAGGACGATCAGCGCCTGCGGCCACGGAACCGCGACCAGCGTGGACAGCCCGCGCAGCCAGATCCTGGAGGTCACCGGCAGGTACAGCTGATCGGCCCGGGACGGCAGGTTCGGCGCCGCCGCCTCCGCGATGAGCCGGGCCACGCCGAGGACGGCGCACCCGATCGCGAGGTCGAACGCGATATGACCCAGCCGTCCGGTGTGGATCAGCGGCAGGCCCGCCCACAGTGCGACCGCGATCGCGAGCAAGCCGACCGCGAGATACCGGCGGGCCGCGTTCACCGGTTCACCACCGGCCGGCGGGTGTAGGGGGCCAGCGGCTCATCCAGCGAGGATTTCCCGTCCCAGGCCACGACCGGGATGCCGAGCTCGCGCAGGGAGAACCTGATCGCGTCCTGCTCCATGCGCCAGACCCTGGTCGCCAGATCGGCCAGCGCCTTGGTCCTGGTGAGCCCGCCGACCTTGGGAACGCGCAGGACGTCGATGACGATGGTGGCGAAACCCCGCTCGCGCAGCCCGCGCAGCGCCTCGACCAGCCGCAGGTTCAGCAGCGGGCTGAACACGATGACGAGCGCACCGGGCGGCAGCGCCGCATGCGGCAGCTCGGACACGACGTCGGTTGGATGTCCCGAGGCGGATTTCTCCGTGATCAGGTGGAGGATGCGCTCGGTCTGCCGCCGTCCGACCGCCGGGGCGATCCAGTCCACCCGGCGGCCGAAGCTGATCAGGCCGACCCGGTCCCTGGCCGCCAGGTACCGGACGGCGATGCCGGTCGCGGCCCGCACCGCCAGGTCCGCCGTGCTCTCGCCGACTTCCCCGATATCGGTGCTGACGTCCATCAGCAGGACCGTGACCTGGGCGCGTTCGGCGTTGAAGATGTTCAGCTGCAGCGAGCCGCGTCTGGTGGTGGCCGGCCAGTTGATCCGGCGCTGCCGGTCGCCAGGCACGAACTCACGGACACCGGCGAACTCGACGCCTTCGCCGGCCAGCCGGGACGGATGCTCGCCGAGCCTGGACGGCAGCCTGCTGAGCACCACCTGCGACTCAAGCAGGGCCGGTCTCGGATAGCAGGTGACCTTAGGCAAGCTGATCGTGAGCTTGCTCTCCTCTAGCCGCCACCGGTCGTGCAGGGTCACCTCGACGGTGCCGATCGACCGGACGCCCCAGCGTTCTGGAACGAACGGCAACCGGAACCACCCCCCGCTGCTCCCCCCACCCGCTACCCGGACAGCCTCGGTGTCGCCGGCGGTGAGCCAGGGGTTAGCGATCAGCCGTACTTGCACCTGACCGGCCCGTTGCTGCCCGGTGATCCTGACCAGCGCCTGCGACGGCTCGCCTTCGGTCAGCGGAGCGGTGGGCACGTCGATCTCGACGTTGACGACCTCTGGCCGGCCGCCTTGTCGTGCGGCCAGCATCAGCAGCGCCGGGGCGGCTAGGCCGGCGAACTCGGCGCGCCGGGAGATCACCGTGATTACCAGGCCGGCGATAGCGAGCGTGAGCAGGCGGCGGGCATGGCCAGTGAGCTGCCAGGTAATTGGCTTCTTCTGGGGGCCGGCACTCAGCACGCGCAATCCTTTTTGCCTAAAAGGCCTTATGGGGTTGACTTTTATTGACTAGCGGGCGGCGGCCGTTGCGGGGCTTGTTCGCGGCACCGGCACGCTGGCCAGGATCTGGGTGACGACGTCGTCGGCGCTGACCTTGCGGGCCCACAACTCGGGCCGCAGCGTGATCCGGTGGGCGAGCGCGGGCACGCAGACCGCCTTGACGTCGTCGGGGATCACGTAGTCGCGGCCGCGCAGCACGGCGTGCCCGCGCGCGAGCTGCATGATGAACAGGCCGCCGCGCGGGCTCGCGCCGACCTGGATCTGGGGATGACCCCTGGTCGCGCCGATCAGGGCCACGACGTATTCGAGCAGGTCACCGGTTAGCTCGACCTGCTCGAGCGAGCGGCGCATGGCGATCAGCTCGGCCGGGCTGGTGCGCGGCGTGAGCGTGACCTCGGCGGCGGCGCGGTCCAGGCGGCGCTGGAGCATCAGCACCTCGTCGCCGGCGCGCAGGTAGCCGAAGCGCAGCCGCAGGCCGAACCGGTCGAGCTGAGCCTCAGGCAGGTCGTAGGTGCCCTCGTACTCGATCGGGTTGGCCGTCGCCAGCACGATGAACGGGCTCGGCAGCACCCGCGTCTGGCCGTCGACGCTGACCTGGCCTTCGCCCATCGCCTCGAGCAGGGCGGCCTGGGTCTTCGGCGGGGTCCGGTTGATCTCGTCGGCGAGCAGGAGCTGGGTGAAGACCGGTCCGGCCCTGAACACCATCTCCTGGCTCCGCTGGTCATACAGCGGCGCGCCGACCACGTCGGAGGGAAGCAGGTCGGGGGTGAACTGGATCCTGGTGAATTCCAGGCCGAGCACCCGGGCGAAGGACCGCGCGGTCAGCGTCTTGCCGAGGCCAGGCAGGTCTTCGAGCAGGATGTGGCTGCTGGCCAGAATGCCGGTCAGGACCAGTTCGAGCGCCTGACGCTGACCGATGATCGCGCGTTCGAGCTCGCCGAGCACGGCGGCGCAGCGCTCGGTGGTCTGCGCCGGGGTCAGGCTGTCGTCGGTCACAGTTGCTCCAGTCGGTGAACAAGGGCGGTGAGTACCCGAGGCGGTATCCCGCGCCGGGAGGCCGCGTCCTTGGGGGTAGGGCGCTGCGGGTCGATCCAGTACCAGAGCTCGGCTCTAGCTGTGCTGGCCGAGGGGGACGACCCCCTTTTAACCCCCGAATCGCGGTCGCCGATGAACACGGCCCGTGCTGCCTGCGGATCGGCGGCCAGGCTGATGCCGTGCCGCTCGGCCAGCCGGGCCGCGAGCAGGTTCTGCATCCGGCGGCGGGTGTTGTCATCCCAGGCACTCAGCGATGCGATCGCGGCAGCGATGTCCGTCTGCATCCGCCAGAACCCGGCGAACGAGGTAGCCGGAGTGTCGGGCCGGGATTCGGCCAGGTCCTCGGGCGTGGGCGGCCGGCTGACCAGCGTCCGCAGCGCGACCAGGATGATCGCGGCGCTGAAGAGCACGACGATGCCAGAGGTGGCCGGGCCGAACAGCACCCAGGCCGCTGCCGCGAGCGCGATCACCAGGCAGGCCGCGACCGCGAGCTCGCGGCCGGCGCCGCGGAATCCGCCGGTGCTCATCGAGGCTGGCTCATCGAGTCTGGGCTCATCGAGGCTGGGCTCATCGAGTCTGGGGCCATCACGGCTGACCGATCGGCAGGTGGGCGGCGAGCTCGGCGAGCGCGCGGGAGGCCTGGTCGCGCTTGGCGGGCGGCATGTCGTGGCTGGAGAACCTGGCCTCGTAGAACAGGCCGGTCAGCTGCCCGGCCTCCTCGGCCGGGACCTGGCCCGCGGCCACGGCCCTGACCAGCAGCTCGTCCGGAGTCTCGGCCTGGCCGCGTTCGGTGCCGGCCTGCGCCAGGCTGCCTTCCATGGCCAGGTAGCAGGCGATGATCGCGGCCCTGGCGTCGTCGAGTTCGACTAGCGCGGCCCGGCCGGACTCGACCGCCCGGGCCAGCTCGGCATCGGACTCATCGGCGATCGGAAGATCCTGCGGATCGGTGAAGCTCAGCCTGGCCTTGTTCCGCCAGGCAACGATCAGCGCCGTCACGGCCGCGATAATGACGACAATGATCAGCAGTTCGCGCCAGGACACCGAGGGCGTGAAATTCAGGAAGTGGGGTTTCGGCGCCTTGCCCTTGGCCGGCACGGCCTTAATCCGCAGGGGCGGCCGGCCGTGCAAGAGGCCGGAATTGGGATCGGCCCGGTAGATGAAATAGGCGATCGGGAGCCCGGCAAGTCCCGTGATCAGGACGGCCCGCAGGATGTGATTCAGCCGGAAGGCAACCGGCGTGGCCGGAACATGGCGCCAGCTAAGTGAGAGGAGCAAGCCTGCCATGGTCAGTTCCAGCAGAATCGAGACGGCCGTCACCGCATCGGCGTCCTTGAGCGCGTCGCCGCGCGGCCCGAGCGAGCCGATCGCGGCGACCGTCAGCACGAGCAGCAGCGCGATACCCAGCGCGCGGGCTCGGATTCGATCCGGCATGTCGTGAAAATGGTACTCGGGACCGACGGGCTATCAGCCTCCCGGCCGATGACACCGGGAGGGCGCGGAGGCCAAGGTGAACGATGTGACTTCCACACAGCAACCCGTTATCGCTGCCGGGAAGCTGACCAAGCGATATCAGGGATCGGTGCTCGCGCTCGATGAGCTGACCGTTGCCATTCCCGCCGGAATAACCGCGCTGGTTGGCGCTAACGGAGCCGGGAAATCGACCCTGATCAAGATCCTGCTTGGCCTGCTGCCGGCCACCAGCGGCACCGCGAAGGTACTCGGTTATGACTGCGAGACCGAAGGCAGCGCGATCCGCACCCACACTGGCTACATGCCCGAGCATGATTGCCTGCCGCCGGACACCTCGGCCACCGAGTTCGTCACCCATCTGGGCCGGATGTCCGGGCTGCCGGCCACGGCGGCGAAGGAACGCGCCGCCGACTCGCTGCGCCATGTCGGCCTGTACGAAGAGCGGTACCGGCAGATGGGTACGTACTCGACCGGCATGAAGCAGCGGGTCAAGCTGGCCCAGGCTCTGGTCGGCGATCCCCGGCTGCTGCTGCTCGACGAGCCCACCAACGGGCTCGACCCAGCGGGGCGCTCGGCGATGCTTGACCTGATCACCAGGATCGGCACGGAATTCGGCATCTCGATCCTGGTCGCCTCGCACCTGCTCGGCGAGATCGAGCAGATCTGCGACCACCTGGTCGCGCTGGATGGCGGCAAGCTGCTGCGCGCCGACACGATCAGCTCGATCACCCGGTCGAGTGAGTTCCTGCTGATCGAGGTCGACGATGGCGGTGCCCTGCTGGCAGCCGAACTCGCTGTGCGAGGGCTGGCGCCGGTCGCCTACCAGCGCGGCCTGCTCGTCCAGCTGACCGACGACGCCGACCATGACACCGTGCGGGACGTGCTCGCCGATCTCCAGCTGCCGCTCAACCGGCTGGAGCAGCGCAGGCACCGGCTTGAGGAACTGTTCAGCGACGTCGGCAGCGAGGCCGTTGCCTACGAGGCGAAGGGAGCCGCCGATGTCCACCGATAGCGCCGGCGTGATCCACAACATCGGGTACCGGGCTTTCCAGGGCCAGCGGCTAGGCCGACCCGAGATCGTGCGCGCGCTGACCTGGTACAGCCTGCGCGGTGCGTTCGGGTTCGGCCGGGGCGTCAAGGCGAAGATCGTGCCGGTGCTCACGTTCGTGGTGATGTGCGCCCCCGCCGTGATCAGCGCCGCCATCATCGCGCTGAGCAGCAACCACACCAGGCCGATCAGCTACGACACGTATGTACCTGCGCTCAGGACCCTGATGCTGATCGTGTTCCTGGCCGCGCAGGCGCCGGATGTGGTCTCCCGCGACCTGCGCAGCCATACCTTGCCGCTGTACTTCGCCCGGCCGATCAAGCGGATCGACTATCCGGTGGCCAAGCTGGCCGCGTTTATCATCGCTCTGCTCGCGATGATCGAGATCCCGCTCCTGATCCTGTACCTCGGCACCGTCACTCAGCTGCACTCCGGCAGCCAGATCTGGCACGAGACCAAGGCGCTGATACCCGGCCTGCTAGTCGGCGTGGCCTGGGCGGTCGTGCTGGCCGGGCTCGGGCTGCTATTCGCCTCGTTCAGCGGGCGGCGTGCCTACGCCACCGGCGCGGTCGCGATCTTCTTCTTCCTGTCGCTGACCCTGGCCCAGCTGCTCATCCAGATCGGGCGGCAGCAGCCCAATGACAGCGGGCTGGCGCTGGCCAAGCTGGCCGGGCTGATCAGCCCGTTCACCATGCTCGACGGCCTGCGGCGCTGGCTCGGTGGCACGACGGTCGGCGTCGTCCCCCAGCCGGGCGGCTACGGGGTGCTGTACGGGCTGATGTTCGTGGTGTTCCTCGCGATCGGCGTCGGCGGCCTGATCCTGCGATACCGGAAGGTCGGTGTGGCATGAGCAGGATTGAACTGGACCAGGTCTCTCGCTGGTACGGCAATGTCGTGGCCGTCAACGACGTGACGCTCGCCATCGAACCCGGGGTGACCGGCCTGCTCGGGCCCAACGGCGCCGGCAAGTCGACGATTCTGCACATGATCGCCGGGCTGCTACCGCCCTCGCGTGGCACGGTGACCGTCGCCGGGGAGACGAGCTGGCACAACACCGCCCTGCACGGCAAGGTCGGGCTGGTCCTGGATCGCAACACCGTGTACGACTTCTGCACCGGCACCGAGTTCGTTACCGCGATCGCGCGGCTGCATAAGCTGCCTGATCCCCAGGCAGCCGCACATCGCGCGATCGGCATCGTGGAGATGGCCGACGCCGCCGACCGCAAGATCGGCACGTACTCCAAGGGCATGAGCCAGCGCATCAGGGTCGCGGCCGCGCTCGTGCACGATCCGCAGATCATCGTGCTCGACGAGCCGTTCAACGGAATGGATCCCAGGCAGCGGCTGCAGATGATGGAACTGCTCGAAGCCCTGGGTGGTCAGGGCCGGGTGATCTTGTTCAGCTCGCACATCCTGGAGGAGGTTGAGCGGCTCTCCGGCACAATCGCCGTGATCATCGGCGGTCGCCTGGCCGCGGCCGGCGACTTCCGCGCGATCAGGCGCCTCATGACCAGCCGTCCGCACGTGTTCGTGGTGCGGTCCTCCGATGACCGCGTGCTTGCCCGGGCGCTGATCGGCAGCCCGGCCGTGACCGGCGTCGAGATGACTCAGCGCGGTCTGACCGTGCGGGCGGCCGACTACGGCACGTTTACCAGGGAACTGGCCGGGGTCAGTCGCGACCAGGGCGTGCGGCTGCGTGAGCTGCTGCCTGCCGATGAGTCCCTGGAGAGCGTGTTCAGTTACCTGGTGGCGCAGTGAACGGGAGGACGGAGTTGTCCAGCGCAGAGGTGTTCAGCCCGGTGGTATTCAAGCTGACGATCAGGGCGGCCGTTGGCCGCAGACGGGCGCTGATCTTCGTGA
>Ga0134128_10004967_pt1 | contig 16180 bp, 6 predicted proteins | sample KB31754_FD_96462 | JGI IMG/M metagenome (GOLD analysis project Ga0134128, IMG submission 96462) | Terrestrial soil microbial communities with excess Nitrogen fertilizer from Kellogg Biological Station, Michigan, USA - KB3-175-4 | ecosystem: Environmental > Terrestrial > Soil > Unclassified ...
CAACTGGCGGCTCAGACGACCCGGACTGGCGCCCAGGGCAGCGCGGATGCCGAACTCCGTCTGCCGGGCCGCGGAACGAGCCAGTAGAAGATTGGCGACGTTGGCGCATGCAATCAGCAGCACGAGTCCACACGCCGCACCGAGGATGGCCAGCGGCCATGCCACAATGCTCGACGCCCCCCAATCCTTCGCCTTCCAGATCGGTACGATCCGGGCGCCGATCCCCTGGTTGGTCTTCGGAAAGCCACGGGCAAGGCGCGCGGCAACCGTCGCCGCCTCGGCGCTTGCCTCCGAGACGCTGACGCCGGGTTTGAGCCTGACTATGGCATGGAAATGCCGCGCATCGCGCTCGCGTTCTCCGGCCAGCCGCGCTGGAACCCAGAAGTCGAGCGCCATTCCCGGGAAATCGCCGCGAAATTCCGGAGGCGCTACCCCGACGATGGTGACCGGGTACCGGTTGATCCGCACGGTGCGGCCGAGGACGGACTTGTCGGCATGAAAATAGTTCTTCCACAGCCGATAGCTGATGACGGCCGTGAACGCTTTGGCCCGGTCGCCGTATTCGTCGCGAGCGAACGCGCGACCCAGGACCGGCTTTACGCCCAAGACGTCGAAGTAGTTTCCGGAGACCGATTCGTACCACACGGAAGAGGCCTTTTCTCCCTCGCCGATCGAGGCGGGGCCCTTTTGGTTCAGTAACAATCCGGAAACAGTGCGGAGGCTGTCCTGGAAGTCCCGGAAGTCGGTGTACGAAACCTGATTCTGCAGGCCGCTGGCACTGACGGACTCAAGCACGGCGAGTTGTCCGTCGTCCCTGGCGCCGCGGAACGGGTGCAGGACCATTCCGTCGATCCAGCCAAAGACGGTCGTGATAACGGCAATACCTAGCGCCAGAGTAAGCACTGCGACCGCGGTCAGGGTCGGCGTCCGGCGGAGGACACGCATCGCATACCGGAGGTCTTCAAAGACGCCTCGCATGTGGTTTCCTGCCCTTGGGTGCAGGTTGGCTTCCTAAGCAGGTGCTTGATTCTATTGAACGGTAAGGTCAGTCGGTGGTCGATTTTCGGGGTTCAGGCGTCCGAAAATGGGACCCGCCCTTCACGATTTCTAGCTGATTGCAACGGTGTGGCCGCAGACCGAATAAGTCGAGTTGCATTTCGGGAATGATTCCGGGAGCAGGGCGGAGGTATGCGTACAGACGCAGGATTTCGCTGCCTTTCGGTATCCACACTGACCCGGTTGTCGCTGATGCTGAGACTTGCCAGAAGCGGTGGAGGGAATTAACTCCTGCCTGGTCGGAAGGGTAGAGAAATACCGCACACCTCTGCCGAAGCGGATTAGCAAACACTGCGCCGTTCTCAGGAGTAATCCGCGCGTTCAACAATCCAAAATTTGGATATGTCTTGGGATTTCGCTACGCCGGATAGAATAATCATCTCGGTCTTAGTCTCATGCGTCCAAAGCGTGAATGTGTCTTTCAAGCTGGAATCAAGAGGAGGTGCAGGCGCCGCCCAAGCCTCATCGCAGCCGTTTGGATCTGCTTCTTACTGATCAGGCCCTTATCGCTTGCAATCGCTCAGTACCACATTGATTCCTGGACCACCGACAACGGTTTGCCGCACAATTCCGTGCATGCCATTCTACAGACTCGCGATGGCTATCTCTGGTTAGCGACGTCCGACGGTCTGGTTCGGTTCGACGGCGTACGATTCACCACCTTCAATCGCGAGAACTCGCCCGGGATGACCGGAAACAGGATCACCGCCCTTTTAGAAGACAATAATGGTGACCTTTGGATGGGTTCCGACGGTTCGGTCATGCGTCTGCATAATGGCGTCTTCACCGGCTACGAGGGCGAAAGCGGTGTTCCCAACGGCCGGGTTGGCGCTATGACCCTCGATCCGTCCGGCGATCCTTTGATCGTGTTGACTCAATGTGTTTTGCGCTGGCATCAAGGGCGGCTGAAAACCGTAAACGCCGGAACGTTTCCAAACAGTTCGGTGAGCTCTCCTGTGACGCACTATCCCAAATCGACGGGCTTCTGGAGCCAAAATGCGCAGGCCCTCGAGGTCTATCTTCGTGGCCGGCTGATTTCGTGGGACGCTCGGCGCGGAAATCCTGAGTCCCCAATAGATGCCGTCGCTGAAGATGAACGTGGAAACATCTGGGCGGCGGGAAGCGGAAAACTGTTTCGCAACCGGAATGGACGGCTTGCACCAGTACCGATTCCATCCGCGTGCTTGCCTGCAGAGGACATAAGCTTCATCGCGGCTCCGAAATTGAAGGTCGTTTGCTATGGCGGCGGCTTTCCTCTCGTGACGAGTACGACCGATGGCAGTGAACAGCAGAGACTGGCTGACTCTTTGCCCCCGTCACTCGAGCCACACTCGCCTACCGCCTTTTATCAGGACCGCGAAGGCATTCTGTGGATCGGCACTTCGGTTGCAGGTCTTTGGCGTGTCCGCAGACAGGTGGTTGTTACACTCTCCTCCGGGCAAGGGTTGCGCGATCACAATGTGTATCCCATTTATGAGGACCACGCTGGCGCCGTTTGGATCGGGGCCTGGCCGAACACCCTCAATCGCTACCATGATGGAAAATTTCAGTACTTCACCAGAAGAGATGGCCTCGTTTCCTATATCAGCGCGCTCTACCAGGACCGTGACGGTGCGCTCTGGGTCGGCGCGTATGGAGGCGACCGGAATGACAGGTGGAAGGGGGACGGCTTGCGTGTCTTTAAGAACGGGCGGTTCGTGCCTCCCGCCGGCTTAAGGAGTTTGGGTGCGGTTCGCGCCATGCTTCAAGATCAGCACGGTGTGCTGTGGCTCGGCTGCGAGGATAAGCTCGTCCGGTATGACAAGGGCGTGCTCCGGAGTTTCAAGGCGCGCGATGGACTGGCCAGCGATTATGCAACTGTGCTAGTGGAAGATCACAGCGGAAATCTCTGGATTGGAGGCCAAGGCGGGTTGACTCGCCTCTCCAGCCACGGCTTTACCCCTTACACGGTGCGCGATGGCTTACCCAGTCCCAACATCCGTTCACTTTATGTCGATCGCGAAAACGTGCTTTGGATAGGCACCTATGATGGTGGCCTTGGTCGCTTTGAGAACGGAAAATTCACTCGCTATACAACCCGAGATGGACTGTTCAGCAGCGGCGTGTTCCAGACGCTGGAAGACGCAAGAGGTTACTTCTGGATAAGCTCCAACCAGGGGATCTATCGGGTGCAGAAACAACAGCTGAACGACTTTGCCCGAGGTAAAACTGGTACCGTCACCTCAATCGCCTACGGCAAAGCAGACGGCATGCTGAACATTGAATGCAATGGCGGACATTGGCCGGCGGGCATCCGGACACGGGATGGCAAGCTGTGGTTTCCCACTCAGGATGGCGTTGCCATCATCGATCCTGAGCAGGTGCCGATTAACCGAACTCCGCCTCCGGTAATCATCGAGTCGTTCGTGGTCGAGCGTAAGCCCCTCCCCTTCGACAAACCTGTGAGGCTGAACGCGGCACAGACCAGCTTCGAAATACAATACACGGCGTTCAGCTTCGCGAATCCCGAGCGCATTCACTTCAAATACCAGCTTGAGGGCTTGGACCAGCGCTGGATCGACGCTGGTTCGCGCCGCACCGCATATTATTCGCATCTGCCGCCCGGCGATTACAGCTTCAAGGTCATCGCAGCGAACAGTGATGGGGTGTGGAACATGCAAGGTACACATCTTTTGATCTCAGTACTCCCCCCTTTTTATAGGACGTGGTGGTTTGTTAGCGCCATCTTTGTGGCATGCGCAGGCGCGGTGGCCTTCGGCTGGCAATATCGCGTCTCGCAGCTTCAGCGCGCCTATGCAGCGCAGCAGGCTTTCTCGCGCCAGTTGATCGCCTCTCAAGAGAGAGAACGCAAACGCATTGCCGCTGAACTGCACGACAGCCTGGGCCAGCAACTGCTGATTATTAAGAATTGGGCCGTGCTAGCGTTAACCGGCCTAGACGGCCCAAAATCGCTGAAAGAACCTCTTGATGAAATTTCGAATACTGCTTCCCACGCTGTCGAGGAGATGCGGGGGATTGCCTATAATCTGAGACCCTATCAGCTTGAAAAATTGGGACTCACGGCGGCGATTCGAGGTTTGGTTACTCGAGTGGCCGCGTCGTCTAACATTCGGTTATCCGCCGAAATCGACGACGTCGATGGTCTATTCTCGCAGGAGACTGAGATCAGCATCTATCGTATCGTTCAGGAAGCTCTGAATAACACCGTTAAACATTCGCAGGCGACTAAAGGGCGGGTGCTGGTGAGCAGTAACTCGGGGACGCTTGACTTGCTGATCGAGGATAACGGCCGCGGGTTTACGCCACCAGACGGCAGCATACCGCAGCAGAGCCAGCAAGGCTTCGGACTTCTGGGAATTGCCGAACGGGTCCGGATGTTGGGCGGCCGCGTGGCGATTCAGTCGGCTCCAGGCCATGGATCCACAATTCGAATTTCCTTGAAGACACAGGAAACCGCATGAGCAAGATTCGTGTCATGATCGCCGACGATCATCCGATTTTTGGCCGAGGCCTGCGCCAAGTCTTGCTGGGCGATCCCACGTTCGAACTGGTTGCTGAAGCGCAGGATGGCGATGCCGCCTTGCAGTGTATCCAGGAACAGCGGCCAGACGTCGCCGTACTCGACATCGACATGCCGAAGAAAGATGGTTTCGACGTGGTGCGGGCCATGGAGCAGCGCAAACTCGCCAGCGCGGTAGTTTTTCTCACTATGCACAAGGATGAGGAGCTGTTCAATGGCGCCATGAATCTGGGAGTGCGCGGCTATGTGTTGAAGGAAGGCGCCTTTTCCGAACTGGTCGATTCCATCAAAGCCGTTGCTGCCGGTGGTCACTTTGTAAGTCCGTCACTAGCGACGTATCTTTTGAACCGCCGGAAGCGCCACGAGGCACTTATTGAGGAGCGGCCGGGCCTCAGAGAACTTACCCCTTCCGAGCGCCGGGTGCTGCAGCTCCTAGCGGCAGGGATGAGCACGAGCGACATCGCTCGCGAGCTTTGTGTCAGCATTCGAACCGTTGAAAACCACCGCGCACATATCTGCGGCAGGCTCAGCTTACAAGGCAGAGACGCACTGTTGCGCTTCGCGCTCACGCACAAATCCGAGCTTCTCTAGGAAGCAGATACCCACATATTTCTATAGAAATGAGTACATGTACTCATTTAAGTTGAGTACCAGCACTCTAGCGTTTCTCACGTCGAAGCGGCATCCTGGAGACCAGAAACGGCAACAAGACCATCGTGACGGTTCTAATCGTTGAAGACGACGGCGCGATGCGCGAGCTGATCAAGAGAGTGATTGGCGATCTCGCAGACAGCTTTTGCGAATGCCGCGACGGCCGCGACGCCCTTGCGCTCTATGAGAAACATCGTCCCGCTTGGGTTCTGATGGACATCCGGATGGAACACGTGGACGGTCTAACGGCCACCGAACAGATCATGAGGGCCTGGCCATCAGCCCGTGTGCTTGTGGTAACTACTTACACGGACGAGGATTTGCGAGAAGCAGCACACCGGGCAGGTGCGTGCGGCTATGTCTCAAAGGAAAATCTGTTGGAGATCCGGAAATGGCTTGTGACACAAGCCTGAGTACTTCTACTCATGAACTTTCGCACAAAAATGAGTACATGTACCTATTCAAATTGAGTACTAACCGTCTAGTCTTTCATTACCTGAAAGCTGCATCCTGGAGACCGATACCAAGAAGGATATTTGGAGGCCTTTGTGACGCGTAAACTAACATTCTTCATTGCTTTCGCAATCTTGCCGATGATCTCGCGAGCTACGAACGTAACGCTCCAAGATAACTTTATCGCGGACGATAACGCTCAACTCTTCTCCGTGTCCCTCGCGGCTCCCGCTGCCGTCGATATCCGCAGCTACGGCTATGCGGGCGGCACGACCTCGACAGGCGCAGTCGTACCGCGCGGCGGATTCGACACTATCCTGACGCTATTCAGCGCGTCTGGGGTCTTTATCGATGACAACGATGACGGCGCGGATGTGGCTGTGGACCCTTCGACGGGTCTGGCCTCTGACGCGCGGATCACCGCCAATCTCACCGCGGGTAGCTACGTTCTGGCGCTCACGCAGTATGACAATTTTTCGATCGGCAACCTCGCCGACGGGTTTGTCGAGACCGGGAATCACAACTTCACGGCCGATCCCGGTTTTGCGAGCGGCGGCGCGTGTCCCGGCAACATGTTCCGCGACATCTCGGGCACGGCGGGCCGCTGCCGCAGCGGAAATTGGACGGTGGACTTTGTCAACGTGGGAGGCGTCACGGCGGTGCCCGAACCGTCGGCACTGCTCTTAGCAGGCGTCGGACTGGCCTTGCTGTTCGCAGCGCGCCGTCGAAAACCGGGAAAAATGCCGGTGTTGGGACTCGCTGTGATTGCCGTGCTCGTCAGCATACCGGCCTATGCCCAAGCAACCGGTCCGGATTACGGCAATGTGAACGATTTCCTGAACGGCAAACGGTCGCTGCTAAACATTACCGACATTGCAATTTTCAACGGCCAGGGCATCCCATCCACGATCACGACCTCGAATTCGAGCCAGACGATGGCCTCGAGCTTCACTCTCCCCGGAGTTCATGACCAAACGAAGAGGGCGCGAATCTTCTCGGCTCGCGTGTTTAATCAGGCGGCTGGGAGTACGCTTACACCTCTCTACGACTATAACAACTCGGCCCTACTCACGTTTTTGATTCAGTCTGTGGCAAACGTACCCAATAATTCAGTTTTGTGGCAACCGTTTGCTGGGGGTGATGAACCTGATATTACTGGCGGTTTAGCCGCTGATTTCAATTCCGATGGCTACGACGAAATGGCGCTCGGTTTTGCAGACGGCAGGATGTTAATCGGGACGGCGAACGATGTGAATGACGCATCGAAGAGTCTCCGACAGACTACCACCACCAACCTGGATGTGCTCAGCGATATGACCGCCGGAGACTTCAAGGGAGACGGCGGCCGCGAGATCGCCGGTCTCACGATTTCGAACGGCAGTCTCAAGCTCGTAATCTATGCCGTGGACCCTCAAAGCCTGACAGCCACGACGATCAATTCCCTCACGCTGACCACCCCGGGCGCGAGCCCGAGCACGCCGATCACGCTCGCATCGATCACCCGCGGCCGGTTCAATAGCACGGGTCACGATCAACTCGCGGTGGCGTTCACCACGGCGGCGGGCCCAGCCTACGTGGAGGTCATCGACTTTACCCCCGGCACCCTGAACCCCCATGAGGCCTCCCCGACGCTCGGAAGTCCAGCAGGGAATGTAGGCTTTCCAGATGGATACATCCAGGTGAAGACCGGTCAGTTTGGCTTGCCGAACAATCAGTATGATCAGATTGTTTACCACAGTTCAAGCCCGCAGGCAGGGGGCCGATTCTTTGAGATCCTGACAGTCGACTCGTTGAACTTTGCCATCGGCGGCACCGCACCGGTGCTTTATGACCAATTCCCCTGCGCTTTGGGAGTGCAAGTAGGTAATTTCGATCACCGGCAGTCTGATCCTTCAACACCAGGCCAAACTCAACCTGACTTAAACAACCAGGTTGCTTTTTTATACTGCAGCGGCAATGGCGTTAACCCTGGCATTTTCACTACTACGATGAATATCTACAGCGTCGATCCGGCCTCGTTGAATCTCATCGCAGCTCCAGATAGCGCGCTCAATCTCGGCTTTCCTGGTGAAATTCTCCTTGCCGATTCTGGCTCGCGCGTGGCAGACTTTGTAGCCGTCGATCTTCAGGGACGTTCTCTCACTCTGGGCGAGCCCACCGTTTTCAACATGGAGACCAACATAAAGCCTTCGGTGATCATCGCCGCGCCTCCGATGCATGTTGATTTCATCAGCCCCATCCCGGGCAGTACTGCGCCAATGGTGATGAATCTCACCGCAGCCCCACACACATTCACAAACACATATAATTTCGAGTCCGATGACACAAACAAGGTTGATGACAGTCGAAAAACCAGTTGGTCGTTTGGTGCAAAGGAGCAGCTAAGCGCCAAGTATTATGTGGGCGACGTCGATAGTTTTGGCTTTCAGGTATCCGATTCCATTTCGGCCACTCAGAAAATAAAAAGCTCGGTCGACGAAATCAATGGGAGCTATACAGCGAAACAGTCTACTCTTAGTTCGTCCTCCAGTTTCGATGACGAGGTGACGTACAAGGATAGCGGTATCAAGATCTGGAGCTATCCAGTCATCGGGAAGATGGTTTGCCCGACGGACAAGTCGCCTTGCCAAACCGGCGATCTGGTCCCGCTTACAATACAATTCTCGGGACCTACCGGCGCTCCGGAATCAGAATTCGCCGCGGGCGGCTCGCTCCTTTGGTATCAACCGCCTTGGGAGCCTGGCAACGTCCTTTCGTATCCAGCGACCCTGCAGCAACTGCAGCAAATGTACCTCGAACCGACGAAACCAGGGTCAACGCCAGTGTCCTCGCTGAGCCTGGTGGCCGAAGCCGCCAGCTTCTTTACGGGTGGGGGAGCTCTCAAGGAAAAAACAACGTGGAGCGGGACCACGAACACTGAGACGGACACTAGTTTCAATCAAAACTACAGTTTCGAAAATGACTTCTCTGTCACCGATTCCATCGGCGAAGAAAATGTTGCGGGATCTTCCCTGAACTTCAACTTGGATTTGAACGGGAGTTACGCATTGAGCCATTTGAACAACGAATCCACCCAACTCGGGACCTCAAGCGGGCTGGAGGTTTCGGTGGCACAAGCGTTCAACAGCACCTATCAGTATTTAGTTTCACCTTACATTTTCGGTACGATGATCACCAATGCGGTGGTGGATAACCAGCCTCTAAACAACCCTAACAGTCCGAATCCGCCGGTGCAGACCTTCGGAGTGTTACGCGGGATGTTCACCGCCGATCCCCTGGCGACGGGTTCAGGCCGATGGTGGGCAGAAGCTTACCCCCAGCCGGATGTGGCGCTGAATCACCCCCAGCGCTGGCTAAATACACAACCAGGCGTGCCAGCCCCCGGCGACCCGATCCCGAGCAATTGTCTGGCGGGGGGCACTGGCGGTTCGTCTCTGGATTGTGCCGTGCTCAACACCAGGATTGCCGACAATCCTTGGCTTAGCTACTTCCATCAGATGCGTGGCTTGTTCGTCACGAGCGCTAACTTCGCTGGGCAAGGACCGCAACTTATGAGAGCTACAGCCGGCGATAAGCTTGCGCTGACAGCGCGCGTCTACAACTACAGTTTGACGCCTATGCCAGCCGGGACGCAGGTGCATGTGCGATTCTACTTCGCACCTTGGAAAGGGGCTTACGCGGTTAAAAATCAACCGAGTGTACAAATTATTCCCCCCAATCCATCTCCCGGTACGACGGACTTGATACTTGATCCCATCCCACCGTTCTCCGAAGGATCACCTAATTGGGTGCTCGCGACGACCACGTTCGACACCAGCGCGTATGAGTGGACCAAGAACGGCAATGTGGATGTCGTCTTCTGGGTGGTGGTCTGGATGGAAGATGGAACCGGAGCCATGGTTCCGGAGATGCCGGGTCACGGACTGACTTCCATTCCCGGTACACTGACTTCGTTTGCGGATGCGGCCAACTTAGAGGAGGTTCAGGCTGATAAGAACTCCTATAGCAATAATGTCGGCTTTTATCCACAAGTGTTCGCAATTGAGGCGAAGGACTCCGGGCTCACAGGCCGGCCTCGCGCAAACGTTACTGTTAACCTCTCCAAGATCGATGTGTCAGATCACAACATCGCGCTCGGCAGCCGGGTCGATCTTTTGGGCACGCTTTTAGCTGAAGACGGTACCGCGGACTCCGTCAAGGTACGCTACTACGACGGAGATCCCGCTAAAAACGGCCGGCTCATCGCGATGGATCTGATCCCGCGTGTCATGCAAGGAGATCCCTATCCGATAGCCAAGTCCTATCGGCCGACCACCTGCGGAGTGCATCAGTTGTTCGCGGTGGTGAATAAAGGGAAAGCGACCGAGGTAGTAAGGCGCGCGCAACCGGTGCGGGTTGCCTGCGAACCGAAATAAACCCGTCGGCTGGCCACCGTGAAGCTCTGCTGTGTGAGCGTCGGATGATCGCTAGCGTCGCTGACGCCGAAGCCTCATTCTCACTAATCGGGAAATGCCGGGACCCAAACCGTCCGTCTGACGGGAATCGGTCCTGGCATCTCGATCGGTGATGTAAAGCCCGTCACCCTCAACTTGATAAATCAGAACGCAAAGGATGTCGATCTATGTTGTCTTCAAAAGTAACCTCTGTCCAATTAGTCAACAACGCCGCAGCCCTAATTCGCAGAACGGCTGCGCTTCTCCTCGTGATGCTTAGTATCGTCCTCGCCGGGCGTGCGCAACAGTCTAATGCAGCAGATCCTGATTACAGCGGCGTTAAGGATATCCTGCGCGGAAGACGGACCCTCTTGTCCATCAACGATCTGGTCATCGGTGGCACCGTGCTGAAGACCAATGACGGCAGCAAAATCGAGGACAAAAACATTTCCGAGCTGCCGAGCTTTCAAAGGGAGCCAGGCGACCCGGAAATCCTAACCCGCCTGTTCGATTCGAAATCCGGCGCCTTAGTGTACGCGCACAATAACACGGTATACGCAATAGATCCGATTTCCCAACGTGCAGCCTCTCTCGCCCTGAACAACGATTTCCGTGATGCAGGTATCGCTGCTGGCGACTTCAAAGGCGATGGCCTCCAGGAGGTTGTGATCGCCAATCTGCCTGCCCCATTCTTACCAGGCATAGTAAGAGTGGTGAGCGCAGTAGATCCCGAAGACTTTTCTCAGGGCCTTCGTTCAGGCGCGGAAGCGCGAATTCTGCCAGACCCGACCTCCAGGCCCGCTGTCGCTGTAGGCGATTTCGACGGGGATGGCCGGATGGAAATAGCAGTCGCATATAGCGTTCACACCCAAAGCCGGCTGAACATATACTCGGTGGACCCTCAAACCCTCGCGCCGGAGTTGAGACATAACCACATTTTCGCTCAGGGTGTAGTGGCGACTCTGGCGGCTGGACGATTTGGAACCACTCTTCACGACCAGTTGCTCGTCGGGTACTACACCCCTGGCAATCTGGTGGCCTTCAAGTCGTTTGACTTCGACAAGTCTCTGGAGCCAATTCTAAAAAACACTCGTACGGTCAGTCTCGGACATCTTAACGAATTGAATTTTCAAACCGGCCGTTTCGATCCGATTTCACCGTTGAATCAAGTCGCCATCAAACTGAATCAGGGCCACGATAACGTCCAGGTTGGGATCATCACCTTGGATCATGAGCTGAAAATCCAGCTTCCCAAGTTCGTGACGCTACCGGGAGTAGCGTGCAGCAGCGGCGGCCTGGCAGTGGGAAACTTCGCGCGTACGGAGCCGGTACCGCAAGATCCGTCGAAAACCCAGCGTAGCTTGAGGTTTCAGTTAGCGATCAGTTCGTCAAATTGCACGGGTAGCCTGGGTGTAAACATCTATAACATTGATCCGCCAAAGAGCGCGGGAGAAGATTTCGTCATTGACACGAACGCGGTATTCAGCCGGCCGCTGCTCCAAACCGCGGATTACGGGCTGCCTATTGTTGTGGGTGACATACAGGGACGTTCGGTTATTCTCGGAGAACCGACTAAGGTCGTGATAGAAGATACGGCTCAACCTTCCGTCATTGCCGCGATGCCGCCGATGCATGTCGATTTCGTACGACCGTCCGGCGGTGAACAGCCCACTTTGCTGAATCTGAGCGCAATCCCGAGCGGGTTTCGTACGGTCTACGAAACGAGTGAGACCAACACAGCCCAGTCATCGAGCACGAGCACGAGCAGCTGGTCTTTCGGGGCGGAGGTCAACGTGGGGGCTTCAGTTGAAATCGGCAGTGTGGAGAACGGCTTGGGCGTAGAGGTGGGCGCTACTGCGCAGGCAGCGCAGGACATCAAAACCATAAACGAGAAACAGTATGGCTCTTATCAGAGCAGCCGTTTCGACGCCAGCGTCAAAACGGGCTTGTCCGACCAGGTTTGGTACACGCAATCGCGCTTCAACCTATACGTTTATCCCGTGCTCGGACATAGCGTGTGTCCGACAGGAGAACCCAGCTGCACAGAAAAGGTTCCATTGACAATTCAGTTCTCAGGTCCGGACAAAATCGAGTCTCACAAAGTCGATGGAAATTTAATTCCCTGGTATCAGCCACCTTGGGAGCCGGGTAACGTCTTGTCGTATCCGGCAACCGAGAAGCAATTACAACAGATACTGCCGAATACTGAGCAGCTTTCGAAGGCCAGCACCTACCGCACCGATAGCGGCACCGCAACCGAGCGCGCCACCTGGACCAGCGAGACGACCGAGGGTGCAACCGCAAGCGTCGACCAGAATTTCTCTTATGAGCTGGGATTCTCGGTGAGCGGGGCCGTGAGCGGCGGCTTCGTCACCGGAAAAGCCAGTGCGAGTTTGAACCTCAGCGGAAGCTCCGGGTTTAGCGATTTGAATAAGTCGGTCACGAGTGTGGGCCGCTCCGCCGGCATCGGCGTAGAAAAGCCCGGAACGTTTCGTATTCCAACGAGCTATAACTATGTCTTCACGCCTTATATCCTGGGGCAAAAAAAGCCCGGCAGCGTAGTGGACAACGAGCCGTTACAGGCGGACGTGAAAACGTTTGGCCTGCTGCGAACCGCTTTCACTGCCGATCCGGCCCGCAACGATGCCGGCGGTTGGTGGAAAGGGGTCTATCGCGATAAGCCCGATGTAGCTCTGAATCACCCCTCACGTTGGAGCAAGCAATCGGGCGTGGCAGCGGGTCCGCTCCCGTCCAATTGCCTGGAGTCCCCCGACGGTGTGGATTGCCTCGTTCTCGAACCGAGCCGTCCCGACAACTTGTGGGAAAGCAACTTTCATGTAATGCGCGGATTCTTCATCTCGAATGCGCTCAGCGGCGGGAAAGGCCCGCAGCTTACGACGGCAACGGCAGGCGACAAACTGACGCTGGAAGCTCGCGTCTACAATTACAGCTTTGCATCCATGCCCGTCAATAGCCAGGTGCATGTCCGCTTCTATGCCCAGCAAATTGACACGCTTCATGAGCATCGTCCGGTAGGTGATAGCATTCTGATAAGCGAGGTAAAGCTCGCCCCGATTCCACCTTTCAGCGACGATGATGACGCGCCTCTGAACTGGGTGCTGGCGAGGACCGACTTCGATACAAAGGGATACGACAATAATTATCTGATCTTCTGGGTTGTAGTTTGGATCGAGGACGCGAACGGGAACCTTGTGCCCGAGATCGAGGGCCACGGCTTGACAAAGATCCTGGGCGATCTCAAATCCCTCGCTGGAGTCGAAGCAGAAACTTACAGTAATAACGTTGGTTTCTACAACTCTGTTTTCTACGTCTTCCCCGAACAGACCGTTGCCGAGGCAACGAATCGCGATGGCCAGCCCGCGACCATTGACATCGCCAAAACGCAAGTTTCTGAAAAGCGCGTTCTCCAAGGTCAAACAGTAGACATCTCGGCACAAGTTCTAGCGGGGAACAACAGTGCATCGGGCGTGACGGCACTCTTCTATGACGGCGATCCGCACGCGGGGGGCACCGTCTTCGGCCTGGAACGGATTCCGTATATCGCGCAGGACGGCACGTACCAGGTAGAAGCGCCATATCGCGCAGCCGCGTGTGGCAAGCACGAACTATTCATAGCTGTGCATGAGGGAACGCCCGACGAGGTGCTCTCTCGGATTGGAAAAATTAAAGTCGACTGCGCCTATCATTTGGTCGCATCATCCGGATTCGATTCAGATAAGTGAGCGCACCATTCCAACGGCGGCACCGCGGGTGAGCGTCGTAATGGTTGCCTTTGATCGCCGGAACTTCCTACTGTCCGCGCTTCCATGATCGTCGACGAGTCGGAAAGTGAATTCAGAAACGCTGTGCTCCTGGCGGATGGTGTGACAAGTTAACAGCGTAAAACATGCCGGGTTGATTGCCTGGCCTCGGGCATGAATTAGACCATATTGGCGATCGCGTCCACGTGACGGCGACCCCAGGGTAAGCAACTATATTAGAGGCTGGCACTGCTGGCGGATTTTCGCTACCCACAGGGCTCTGTCAACGGTTCCTAGACAGCAAAGGGAGCGCATCTGGCGGTCCGGCTAATACCCCATCGTGTGTGTCGCCTGATCTGGAAAGGTTCGTCACGAAGGAATTTCCTATATGGAATACGGACCGGCACCAACGGCAATTACGTTAAAGCGAAGACGACAGAGGCTTGTGACATAACTGACGAATCTCGGATACGAAGTACATCTCACACCGCGGATATCCGATGCGACAAGGGCCTGATTTTGAGGGTCTGGGAGGGCGGAGCCGCGAGGCATCCCCTATCCCGATTAACTGAGAGAATGACATCTCGCCGATTTCTCTTCGGTAGTCGGGAAGGGTAGAGCAATCTGGAGGGCAGCTGGTATAAACGGACTGACAATAGATAAAAGCATTTTCTGCATCCGCCGCCGACGTGCTCTTTTTCGTTTCCGGCCCAGTGCTCGCCGTAAAGTAAAGACCGGGCAGCCGATCATGGAAATCGCTGCCCGGCCAATCAGTTAGTCGATGGGTTCGTCGGCCGGCTCTGATTCAGGAGTGGAAACGGGCTGCCTGTCCGAGCGGTCTAGCGCCAAGATCGAGGTGGCATGGATTTCAGCCGCGCGAACGCTGCGATCCGATTCGGTCGGCGTGTATTCGCGATAGCGCAGTTCCCCTTCGACTTCGATATACGCACCTTTCTGCAATGTGCCGGCCCATGCCGCCAGCTTGTTCCAGCTGATGATCCGATGCCATTCGCTGCGCGTCTTGTACTCGTTGCTGTCTTTCTCTTTCCAGCTCACGCAGGTGGCGAGCGATAAGCGGGTGTAGGTGACGCCGTTCGGAGTCGAGCGGCTTTCGGCATCCTGGCCGAGAAAACCAATGAGAGTGATGCGATTTTTGCAAAGCATATTTTTGTCTTCCTTTCGCGCCCCGATCGGTTGGGGCGACTCGGAGCGAAGGGGGCCGCTCTCCAGGCCAGCAAGGCTGTTTTTTGGAGGGTCAGGAGCGGATTGTTTGTGCTCTGCAAAAGGCGAAGCCAGCAATCCGGGAGGGAAACCAAAACCCGTTAGGGCTGGAACTGCTGAGCGCCGCCGCCGAGCGCGGGAATTACCCTGAAGCCAAGCCCAAACGAGACGGGCTGAAAGGCAGACGAGCTTGCAAACAACGCCGCACTCTCGGTTCTTTCGATGTGACGCTTACGCCGCTCTCTTCCGTAGGCAGGTCTCTCCCGCATCGCCCCAAGTCAGACCAACTGCAAACAGAACGACCGGCAACGTGTTCGCGCACGCAGGGGATTCGCAAAACGTCGTGACAATCGGATTGCGCGCCGGGTCGAAACGGGATGTGTGTTTATTCAGGTCTACAGTTTGCGCGCTGCGTCCAGTGGGAGTCGCCGTATTTATTAGCTCAGTGTCCGTGAGCAGTGATGATGGTGTTCCGAGAGAGTCGCGGAACCTCCGGCCAGGTTTTGACATGCAAGATGCTGTCAGAATGCCAGCGTAGGAGGAGAGGCATTCCGTAACGAAGCCGCGGCCAGTCAATAGGTTAGGTTCAACCCGAGAATACGATTACTGCGTTAAGGCGACAGTGACTATGGGCGAAATGCTGCCAAGCTATTGAAATGGTTGGAGCGGGAGAGGGGAGTCGAACCCCCGTATCAAGCTTGGGAATCCAACTGGCGTTTGTAAATAAAGAACAAATGCGTCCATGGCGATTAATCTTGACCATAGAAGTGAATGGCGTCTCAGCAACTTACGGCAAATCGGTCCTTAAAGTAGTAATCGCAGTAAGCGGGCCGATGGCGATTTAAAGCCCCTCTTACCCACCAAGCAAAGCGACTTCGGAACCTCTCACCCAACCGCGCCAGGCAGTCCTGGCGCTGACGCGAGGTGAGAGTTGCAAACAGTAAACGCCCGACGTGTGTCTAGCGGGCATAGAAACGGAATGGAGTCGGCCGGCTCCGCGCTAACACGGATCTCGCCGGAGTTCGTGGTTTCGAAACAGAAGCTGCGGCAGGCCGAAGGCAGCTGCATCGTGCGGCTGAAGCGTG
>Ga0134128_10004968_pt1 | contig 16176 bp, 12 predicted proteins | sample KB31754_FD_96462 | JGI IMG/M metagenome (GOLD analysis project Ga0134128, IMG submission 96462) | Terrestrial soil microbial communities with excess Nitrogen fertilizer from Kellogg Biological Station, Michigan, USA - KB3-175-4 | ecosystem: Environmental > Terrestrial > Soil > Unclassified ...
AGTAACTCATGGTTTTGTAGGTGCAGATCTAGAATATTTGTGTAAGGAAGCTGCCATGAAATGTTTGAGAAGATTACTTCCTGAACTTAATCTAGAAGATGAAAAACTTGCACCCGAAGTACTAGACAAATTAATAATAACCAGAAATGATTTTGAAAATGCTACAAAAGAAGTAATGCCGTCTGCTATGAGAGAAGTGTATTTGGAACCACCTGACGTTAGTTGGGAAGACATAGGCGGTTTAGAAGAAGTTAAGCGTGAATTACAGGAGGCAGTAGAATGGCCAATGCGCCATCCTGACTTATACAAGGAATTAGGTCATTTGATTCCCAAAGGAATCCTACTGCACGGACCTTCAGGCACTGGTAAGACTATGCTTGCAAAAGCTGTAGCGACAGAATCTGAGGCTAATTTCATCAGTGTGAAGGGTCCTGAATTACTTAGCAAATGGGTGGGCGAATCTGAAAGAGGTATCAGAGAAATATTCAGAAGAGCAAGACAGGCCTCACCATGTGTGATATTTTTTGATGAGATTGACTCTATCGCCCCTACAAGAGGAGGAGGTATGGAAGGAGGCGGAGGCGGAGGTACTGGGATGGAAAGGATGGTATCTCAGTTATTGACTGAGATGGACGGTATACAAGAAATGCAAGGAGTAGTAGTGATTGCTGCAACTAACAGAGCTGATATGATTGATACGGCCTTAGTAAGACCGGGTAGATTTGACAAGATTGTCTATGTACCAAATCCAGACAAAAAAACCAGAGAGAAGATCCTTGAGATACATGCAAGAGGCAAGCCTATTGGTCGAGATATTGATTTAAGCAAAATAGTCGAGAAGACAGAAGGATTTAGCGGTGCTGATGTTTCGGCAATTGTCAATACCGCGATTTCTTTGGTGTTGCACGAATACTTACAGAGGTATCCTACACCAGAAGAAGCAGCAAAACATGCTTCTGATGCAATTGTTCTAATGCGTCACTTTGAAGATGCAGTCAAAAAGATAAAGACACAGAGAGACACAAAACCAGGAGAGCCAGTTACTACTATATCACATTTCAGGTAGACAATAATTGCTCCAATGTAATAATTAGTTGAATTGAAAAACCCTGCAAGTCTCAGTTCCAGATCAGTTCCAGTAGTCATCAGAAATGATTTGAAGAGTCAAAATAATACTTTGTTCCCAGATAGTTTCGATAGCTGGAGGTGATAGTGCTGTCAGACTGATAGAGGCAACGTTGTATGGAGCCTATGAATATAGTTTATGAATGGAAAGCCGCATGCCTTCTTGTGCTCGTCGGATAACGCACGTATATTCAATAGATTGACCCTTAATTTACTATAGTTAATGGAACGTATAGCAAAAACTCTGGCAAAGACCTGTAGCTAAATTACAGGTCCTCTAAGTGCGTTTCTTCCTCTCTATATAAGAGTATAAGCTGTACTCCATTTCCTACGTGAACAAAATTAAGCAGGAGGTATTTCAATTAAAGATAAAATACTTAGGATAAAATAAAATATCTCCTTTTTGTTTCTGCATTGGACCTTGTTTTGCAAAAGAATCGATGGATTCAAAGTAACGTTTGTTGGTTGTTCTCACGTTACCTTTGCTGGATTACGGGAACCTCAGATAAGCAGTACACAATCCAAAGCCTTTTGTCCAGATTGCAACATCTATAGAGACATTAAAGAATTCCGAAGAGGAAAATTTTTTGTTATAAAAGTTTAGCATAAACAGAATTTTAGTGCTAATAGATAATAGTGTAAAGGCTTCATTACATGATGGACCCAACTTTCATGGCTATCGCCATAGATTAAAAATCAGCGTATCCCTGAGCTTATGAGCAAATTATAAATGTATAACCTAAGGACTACAATACTCCCTCTCCCAAAGGTGTTCCATATATTAAATTCCTAAAAATGCTATTGAAACTGTTACCATGGCAGACGTAGAATTGAAAACTACCATTGAAACAGAAAAATTTTCTTTAGAAGAAAAAGTACAGCAGGACCAATATGAGCATAAGCAGCGTCAGAAACAAGCCATTCCAAAGGATATAGAATATGAAATTGAATGTCCGAGATGTTATGATATGATGACTCTGTGTTCAGACTTCGATAGTCTGTATTATTCATGTGAAGAGTGTGGTTTCATACTATTCGCCATAAAAGGCGGCTACGAGTTTTAATACTGGCATTGGAGTCGCAGTTTTAAAGTCAGCAGGGTACACTCGACAGCTCTATAAATATTCTACATGATAGTGAGAATGTGCCTTTTTTATAAGAAGCCTAATGCAACAAAAAACAAAATTTAAGAATAAATGCGACTTATGTATGAAACAGATGGAGATAATGAGACTATATATACAAGCCCGAGCAAAAGTCAGATATTGCATAAGTTACGTTATATACTGTGATTTGGCTGCTCAACTAGGTTATATATCGCTGATTTTCTCTAATCATTATGAAGATAACGCGTGAACGACTTTTTCTGATTGCATTAATTGCAACAACAATACTAGCTATCGCAGTGGCGCCTTTGTTGGTACATTAAGGTGATGTCTGTTTTAAAATCGTTCTGGTTATGAAAAAGATGTGCATTAACGCTCTATTTCTTGTGAAGACAAGCTGATGTTACTAGCTTGTCCGATATCAAACGAAGCTGCCAATGAAGTTTCAATAAAGCTCGTAACACTTTAAAGGCCATTAGTTGAAAGTTCTGTGTTGTCTTCTCGACCAGGAATTAATGTAGTTTATTCCTCTGTCAGTATGCCTCAATTGCATTCTCCGTACCTAATTTGCGGTTTTCCTGGCAGTGGGTTTGTTGGAAAGATGGCAGTTGATCATTTAATTCATGAGCTCAATCCAAATCATCTTGCAGATGTCTATTCTACGTCATTTCCGCCGCAGGTTGTGATAGGAACCGATGGAGTAGCAGATCTTATGAAAAATACTATCTTTTATTCGAAGACTACTTCTAATAATGATTTACTGCTGTTAACAGGAGATTCACAACCAGCAGATCCTGTTTCGGAATATCTTCTCGCTGAAGAGATCTTGGATATCGCTGCAAAATTTGATACAAAAAAAGTTTTCACTTTAGCAGCATATATTACTGGTATGTTTGTAGATAAGCCACGTATATTTGGAACAGCTACTGATGCAGGGATTTTACAAACATTTCACAGACAAAATATCTTAACCATGGATGCTGGCAGCATAACAGGTATGAATGGCCTTATTATTGGAATTGCAAAGCTTCGAGGAATGGAAGGGGCCTGTTTGTTAGGAGAAACATCAGGCTACGTTGTTGATGCCAAAGCCTCTAAATCTCTAGTGGAGACTTTGCTTTCAATGGTTGGAATAATCGTAGATATGACTAACCTTGAGAAGAGAGCAAAAGATACAGAGATGCTAATCCAGACTATCGAACAACAAGTAGTTGGAAGAGTAGAGGGTCAGCACCACGACATATCCCGTAGACCTGGTGATACAGGATATATTAGTTAGCTATTGTTGATACGCCCCATATAAAACAAAAGAAAAAAAGAAGTTAACTATAGCTTTTGGAGCTTGCCGTATCTTCCAATGTTTAAACTATTTTCACCACGGAATGACTGTGTATATCCATTCTCGATAGATATCCGATCTCCCTGCTTTACAAGCGTAATTTGATCATCCCATAGCGAAAGCTTGATACTACCTGTTTCGTCTGTGAGTGTTGCATCAGCTACCTGAGCCGTGCCTCCTGATCGAAGGTTTACAGTTCTTGCATCAGTAATGCTATCAATGGTTCCAATAACACTAACTCCACGCATTCCTGTTTTTAAATCATCGATATTCATTTCCTATTAACTTCGGGTTAAATGTTGTAATAAAGGTTCTGTGACGTATACCGGTGCCTTCACCAAAATCAACTGTATTTTGTCCTGAACATTCCTCATTTCGTATAAGTTTATGGAAGATAGTAATTCTCGAATGTCTGCAAGCTACTTGATATACTCAGGTAAATATAGCTTGTCTTATAAATATCTGAATTAATTAGAACTCTGATTAGTAACTCTGAAATAAGGATCAAAAGACAGGACACCTACCTTGGAGGGGTAGCGAAGCCTGGTCAAACGCGCAGGACTCAAGATTAAACTTTTTCTTTTAAGAAGGACTAGGGAGTAATCCCGTCCCTTAGGGGTTCGTGGGTTCGAATCCCACCCCCTCCATTGATTTCATCGACTGCTGAAAGGCTATAAAGCATACATAAGAGAAGTTATATGAATAGACAACCGGGATTAAAATATGAAAAATAAAACACACCATCACTGAGATAGCTGTTGGAAGGCTACATTAATTTAATTTGGAACGTTGTAGGTACATGGTTTTGAACCTGAAGCCGGTAGAATATGTGTCCAAGAACCAGTACCTTCGCCTGTTAATGGTAAAATAAGGATGAGCTCTTGTCTGGAGAATTCGTTCATTTTAGCTTTGACACTTTAATGACGACAAATAAACAAGAGGTCAGATATGCTCGATCTTGTTTTATAAGTGAATTCTCTGGGAATTGGGCCAAATCAATTTTAAAAAGTCATCATCTATCTAATAGCAAAAAAGCAGAAAATAATTAAAGTTTATTTGAATGGTCTTTGTTGGTCACGTAATTCTGTTATGCCTTTGTAATATAAAGCATAGGAGAAAGCCAAAAGTCCCATAATATGATTAATGGTGACATTCTCTCCTCCTCGACATAGATTATTTCTAGTCTAAAATATTTTGGAACGTGTTGATTGGGTCGTGGACTATTGTGATTTACATTAGATATCTAATCGCAATCGCGGTGTCTAAAAAGTAGAAGCTAATACCAATAGCTCTTTTTTTCCTGTGTTGGCAGAAAATTTTTCTCTACTTCGTTCAGTCTCTCCATAAAACCGTCTTTCTCTCTAAGACTAGAAAACGAGGAATCATTTCTAATTTTCTGTAGAAGCAAGAGAACTTGTTCATTTGTAGCCCCTTGCTTTATATCATAGCCTATTTGCCTACAGACGTTCGTTATTCTACCATATCGTTTATTCTGTCTTTTCTCCCATCTACTAGCGTTTTCGGATAGCCCTGTTACAAATTTTACTACAATCTTTTCCATGTGTTTAACATGCCATTCTCTCATTGGAAAACTATTTTGTGTCAAGAATATTCATCACGTACTATATACGTCAAACTAACATATATAGAATTCTTGCAAACAAGCCTGAGGAAATTAGACAATAAACAAACAAATGATGTAACAACTGTAAAAAACACTTGACTTCAAGGATCAATTTTAGAAATTTAAACTTCAGCAGCAGCGGATGCTCATGATATCAATAAAAAAAGGATTGCTGTCCACATTTGATGTTAATTAGTATATATGTCACCTTCTATTGTCTGATTGTCAAAATATATCGTAGGCGTTTTGGTCACAAGTAATTCATTAATAAATAATCATAAAGCCGGCTGCAATAATAGCTCCTATTGTTGCGGCAAGTAGATTGACGACGTTGTTATCAATTAGAGATATTCCACTTTCTTGAACCGTAAGAAGATTACAATGCATGGTTCTCTTCTCTAGATATTTTCCACAATTTATGCATCGATATTTAGCTTGGATCGTCGCTCCAAGGATACTGTCTATATTCGTGGCCACCAGTCCTGCGGTAATAGCGGCAGATAATATTACACGCGTTTGTAATAGTGAACCTTCTGAGAACAGGAGTACACAAATAATTCCCATCAAAAGTGAACCTATTAATGCAGCAGTTTCTCCACAAACAGTAATTCCTCCTGATTGGCCTGGGCTGATTTTTTCACCTGTTAATATTGAACGTGGTTTTGATTTACTAAGCAAGCCAACTTCTGTTGCAACGGTATCGGATAATGCAAAACTAAGCGATCCAGTAAAGGAAAGTGTAAAGATTGGATTATTATGTGATGAATAATACAATACAGCGACTAGTGCTGCTGGCGCTCCATTTGCTATTACACTCTTCCATCCTCTTGCTCCCTCATTTCCTTCAGACAATCCCATTTTTTGCTTCTGCTTATATTTATATTTGGTAAATAAGGATGCTGTAACAAAGAAAGCTAATAATGCAACAAACCATGGAACCGAGCCAAAATACAGTATAACAAAACCTATAGGTATGGCTGCGATCGTCCCATATTTATCGATAACCCTTATCTTGCAAGCAAAAATAGTGGTGGCTACCATAAAAATAAGCCAGACCAGTGCTTGCTCTGCTGGAACCATGAATTTAGTTTACACCATCCATAGCCATATTAGTTAAAGCTGGTTTTTCGTTATATTCAGGAAGAGTCTTTGTTACGCACGCTATCATTTATATCAATACTTTGATGATGATGGTAAAAATAAAATGACAGTAAATAAAAAGATTATCTATCCAATAATATGGAATGCAAATTCTAGTTTGCCATGTTTTGTTTCTGCTACAATTGTTGTTTCCATAAGTTTAGCAGAAAGACTTGGTTTTTAGATGACATCTTATCCATCTCTTAGATTCAAATTTGCTGTTGTTTCCTCCTCCCTAAAGTAAGAATTATTTAGCATCATTATTGCTGGCAGAAAATATCTTTTTACTAGAAGACGGATGATGACAAAAGAATAAAATAGATACTAGTTCCCTAATTTATAAGCATTGTCCTGCTATCCAATGAAAAGGATCGTAGTCATAGAAAGTAGTGAACGTTATATACTACTGTTCCGTGGTATTATTCCTATTTTGATAACCTCAATATTTCTGTCCTGTAGTTTGTCTACCAAGGCATTCAATCCAATCGAATCACCAGCTAGGTGACCTAATACAACAAGGTTTCCTTCTAATTTTTCTTCGTACATTTTGGAGAGATCATTATAGTCAATATGCAAGTATATTACGGTGGATATGTTATGTTGAAAGTATGTTTTGGCAATTTGAAATCCACCGTTTGTGCCTGCTGCAAGAACAAGAGACCATTTACCAGCCTTATTTTTTGGACTTCCATACCTAATCTCTATTTTTGTGTCGGCATTTCTGAATTCAGGGATTTCTTGTACCACTTCTACTATATCTGATACATACTTAATTCTTCTCGAATTTAACTTCTCGAAGATCACCTTTCTCATATATTCATCACAAGGCTGGTGAATATTTACAAGCGGCATCTTTAATATTTTTGCTGCATCGACTACATTGTTATAGATAGTTGCATGAGATCTGATCTCACTCTTGGCTTTTAATTTCCTTACTGCATTCTCAGCGACAACCTTCGGAATGCCATTTTCAACCATATAAGTTACATGTCTATCAAAAACTTTATAGAAATTGATGGAGGCAGTTCCTATCGGATGATGTCCGATAACTGCATCACACTGAATACTTTTTGCCAATATTAGGTCTGCTACTGTAACATCCACAGTAACCAAAATTTTCTTGATGTTTATGCCCTTGACATGAATGGCACTATCAGCTGGTAATTTTTTCCAATTCGCTAAATCTAATCCAATTTTCATTATTTCTTCAGTATCAATCATGGCAATTCTAATCATCCTCTTGGGAGAATATGTATAAATATTGTATAAAAGACTCAACTTTTTTTACTTCCTGTATTCCTTTCAGATATTTCATCATTGTATTGGAAACTTTAAATTCCATATTAATTTTAAAGATCTCTGATGAGTTGCTCAGATGAATATGTTTCACATGTTACCGATGGCGACTTTATTCAAATAACACCACGAATAAAGTCAAAACTACAAAAGGCAAAGTACGGGATCTACAATCATTCAGCAGTTGAGCTTTGTCATTGGACAAAGAAATCCTTTGCCAATCAAGGTGACTGTTATAAACATAGGTTTTATGGAATTTCAACTCATCGATGCATGGAAATGACTCCGACTGTAATGAATTGTGAGAATCGGTGTATATATTGCTGGCGACCTACTGAATTTTATGACACTTTAGATATGCCAGTAGAGTTAGTCGACGAACCTGATGTAATTATCGAAAATTTAATGTCTGCAAGGAAGAAGTTAATCAATGGTTTCTATGGTGATCATAAGTATGACAAGAAGAAGTTAGACGAGTCCTTGCTTCCAGAACACTATGCTATATCACTATCTGGTGAACCAACCATGTATCCAAAACTGCCATGCCTAATCAAATATTTGAAAAATTTGAAAAGCACAAAATCAGTATTTCTCGTAACGAACGGCCAGGAGCCTGAAATGCTTCAGAGATTAGCAGACGAAGATGCGCTACCCACTCAACTATACCTATCGAGTAATGCATCGAATTTCAAAATGTTTTGTCGTATTAACAGACCTCGTCACTAAGATGCATGGGAAAGATGGTGGAAAAGTTTAGTTTTCCTTGCAACTGTTGATACTAGAACTGTCCTGCGAATGACGATGATTAAAGGGTTTAATGAAGATAGTGAATTTGTCAATGAATTCGCTCAAATAATGTCTCATGGTAATCCCCATTTTATTGAATTAAAATCATATATGCACATAGGAATGTCCACCGCACGCCTAGAGAAAAACAACATGATTGAAATGGATGAGGTTCGAAGTTTTTCAAGAGAGCTCTGTAATAAAATGCCTGGGTTTTCGGTTATGGATGAAAGTGAAATATCTCGAATAGTAGTTTTGCAAAATCAAAAACGCTATACTGATAGGTGGATAAAAGAATATATGATTTAACTACAATCGATTTACGTACTCTGAAATGGATTGACCCTTATACACCATACGATACAAGAGTAAGGTTATGTTGTTATAGCGATGATCAGAGGATATTCAATCTGTAGGATCACCGCCATAGATATGGATCATTAAGAATACAAAGCAGTGGAGGTTATTATGCAACAATCGGTAAAGCTACTACTTCAAACAATCCTGAAAGAGAACTAATTACAAGTAAAATTTTTTCCTATATTTTTCATTGAAATTTAGAGGACTACGTTTGGTATGCTGCATTTGCAACATCAAGGCCGGAGCCACTTCCAATGACAATTAGATCGAATTTCTGCACTTTTACCTCTACACCTAAAGAAGTGATCATATATAATGTTGTTAATTGAGCTGAAATAGTATACGGAGCAAAGCAATTATAAGGAATTAGTTTTAGGGCTCAAAGAATTCCAGATGATTTCAGAGACCTCGGGTGCACTGCACCAATGGGGAATTCTAAATCATACAAATCATTGCGACTGAATTATATAAATCATATTATCACCAATAACTAATGCAAAGTTTGGTTTTCTTGGTAAAGGTACTGAAATCTCTTCTGTGGATTACTAGAAAAAACGAAAGTGACGTAGTGGATCTATATAACTCTATAACCCCATTTGTAAAAATAGCGATTAACAATAAAAGATCTGATGCATTAAACTTTGGGTACTGGACGCAAAACACGCATGACCCTCTGAAAGCCCAAGAGGAAATGTGCAGAATAGTTGCAGAATTAGCCGATCTTAATTCTGGAAAGAGATTGATCGTAGCCGACGTAGGTAGTGGATTTTCCGCTCCTGCCTTACAATGGAAACTAAAATACAATAATTACCTTGATGTCATTTGTGTGGATATCAATTGTAAACAATTATCTACTGCAGCAACGATGCCAGCAGGAACAGTAACAACAGGTACAACAGGTATATCCACAAACGATTATTGTAAAGCACGAGTTAGGATGGACGTGGACAATGGTGTTACTAATGCTTCTATTCTTCTCTCTGTGACAAAGTTTATATCATTTGTAAATGCTACTGCTACCACCTTACCATTCAGAGATCAATGCGTGGATAGAATTATTGCATTAGAATCTGCACAACACTTCAAGCCACTACAGAATTTTTTTAGTGAATCTAAAAGAATTTTAAAAACAGACGGATTGTTTATAGTAGCGATACCAATAATAAATTCAAACCTTGCTGGATATAGTAGTTTCGTGCAATTTCTAAAGCTCGGAATTCTTTATTTTAGTTGGGCCTCTGAGCATTACAGTTTAAAGAATATAAAATCGACACTCTTATCAAATGATTTCAAGACAGAAGATGTTCATTACATAGGGCATTCCGTATATGAACCGGTTGTTGATTATTATATTAAAAATAGGAGATTGCTCAAACAAACTATAATTAGAGGGATGCGTCTGTCATGCATTCACCGAATGTTATTTGAATTTGTTGAATATATGGTCTATAGATCAGCATTGAAAATGAGATATTTGTCTAGAAAGGGAATGATCGATTATGTTTTGGTAACAGCTACAAGGAAATGATACATTTAGAAGTATCTCCAAAAGACGGTCCTATAGTCAGATTTATTACTATGTGAACTTTGCAGTAAGTAAAGGGATACTTGGTAGAAATAATCTGCTACAAATTATGTTATCTCTTTCCTTGTAAAATATCTAATTTAAAAGCAACGAACCTTAGGATAGGACAGTTACTGCACATATGTTAGTTACTCAGTATTAGTGGCATTGTCGCGCTCAGTGACTGTGATGTTGTGTCTTTGAGTAATTGCCTTTGGCTTGAATCTTCGGCATAGTATGGCTTGCTCATAAGGATTACAATTGTGCTATGCTTGCGCACGGTTGGCTATCTATGCACTGTTTAGTCCAGGTATTGCAAGCGGCATTATATGATATTCGTCTATTGCTTATTGATAATCCTTGCTTGCCTCCAATTAGTGGAACTAGACCATAGGCAGTTTGCAAACTCCGCCTCTGATGCTGTTGCGGAATCTGAGTGCAGCATTCGAAGTAAATCCGTCGTCTGCAACGATTCCCACTTCACACAGTCTCACCTTTGCAAGGAACTTTCAATCACTTTGCTTGGAACGGAAAAAATCGGTTTAAAACGGCTCGCTATTCTAAACCTTTCACTGCTCGCGGGCATGGAAATAGTAATCATTAATATTCATTATAATTGATAAGATAGAACATTTATTAGAATTAGATCGTCGTATAACTATAGCTTTGAAACCAAAGAGAATGACCTATGGTGGCGTAGGAATAGATCTAGAAAAGGTTCACGCAATCCAGAAATCTATCAGCAGTAAGATATCTCTTACCTATGATTTTACAACTATGGGAAAGGTTATCTCAGGTTTCGGACACTATGCAGGATTGGTTGACATAGGCACTAACGTGCTTGCCTTGCACTCTGACGGAGTAGGAACAAAAGTGATTGTAGCACAAATGATGCATCGTTATGATAGTATTGGAATTGACTGTGTTGCAATGAATGTCAATGACATAATTTGTGTAGGCGCGCATCCGCTCGCATTTACAGACTATGTTGCACTGAAGTCTGCTGATGACCATCTTGTTCAAGATGTTCTAAAAGGCCTTACAGAAGGATCAAAACAGTCGGATATGGCAATAATTGGAGGAGAAACTGCAATCTTACCTGATGTTATTACTGGCAAAAATAAGAATGCGTTTGATCTTGCAGGCACTGTACTTGGAGTTGTTGATAAGGCCAATCTTGTATTAGGAGATAAGATCAAAATTGGAGATATAATTCTAGGAGTAGAAAGCAGCGGTTTGCATTCAAACGGTTATTCACTAGCCCGTAATGTTCTTCTTTCTAAATATTCCATAAAAGATACTGCAGAGTATATGAGTGACAAAATAGGAGAAGAATTGCTAATTCCTACCAGGATATATGTTAAACCAGTTATGGAAATACTAAAGCGGAAACAGATCTCGGTTCATGGCCTTGCTCATATTACTGGTGGTTCATTTACAAAGTTGGCACGTCTTAACAGTAAAGTAAGATATAATCTAGACAACCTTCCAAAGATATGTGGAATATTCAAACAAATACAAATAGATGGCCACATTAGGATAAAAGAAATGTACAGAACTTTTAATATGGGAATTGGATTTTGTGTAATACTTCCGAAATATTTTGCTGAAGAAGTTATCGATACTTTCACGAAATACAGGATGGAATGTAGACAGATAGGAGTAGTTGATCAAAAGAATAGAGATGAGAAAATTGTAGCTAAAATAGACGGAAGAAATCACATGTTGTAAATATTAGCAATTGAAGCTCGAAACATAAGCGCCAAGAGATATAAATGATAAATTTTACATTTCAATTGATAACGAGTTCCACAAGACCAAAATGAGAACAAATAGGTTTTTAAAATACGGAGTTCACTATTAAACCTAATCCAGGGAAATCTCGCTTTTCTGAGGTTATCTATCCGCTCATAATAAAAGGCCTTTCCAAACTCCAATGGATACAAAAATTAATATTCGTTACACTATGTTTTTTGGAATGTTGCTAGAAGAGATGCAAGATGCTGCTATAAATGTTGAAGGAACCTCTGCTTATGACAAAGCTTGTAAATCTATTGCAAAGCAGATTCAAGAAGCAACAAACATAACAATCAAATCCATATTTAAAATCATAAAGGATACGGCATCTGACTACCATCTTTCTACACTACCTAAACATGAAAGTATACTTCGATATCTTTCTGCAGACAGCCATTATCGCAAGGTTTTGATGGTCAAGCCAATCAAAACGGCCTCAGGTATATTAGTTATTGCAGTTATGCCTAAACCATTTAGTTGCCCGCAAGGTAAATGCATATATTGTCCGGGAGGCGTCGAATTTAACACTCCACTGAGTTACACAGGCAGGGAACCTTCTACAAAATCAGCTCAAAAATTTGGATTTGACCCGTACAAACAGATTCAGTCCAAATTACATCAACAATATATGAGAGGACATGATGTCGGCAAAATCGAACTTGTCATAGTCGGTGGTACTTTTCCCTTCATGCCAACAGAATATCAAAGGTACTTTGCAAAATCATGTTTCGATGCCTTGAATGGGGAAAGAATTTCGGCTAATCTTCAAGAGGCAATCCTAACCAATGAAACTGCTAAGAGAAGATGTGTAGGATTTACTGTTGAAACAAAACCAGATTACTGTAAACAGCAACAAATTGATCTAATGCTTGAATTAGGAGTTACACGCCTAGAAATAGGTGTTCAGACTTTACGTAACGAAATTTATCAATCTATCAATCGAGGTCATACTTTAGAAGATGTGGTTACAGCTTTTCAAGTTGCACGAGATGCTGGTTACAAAATTGTTGCACATATGATGCCTGGCCTCCCTAATTCATCACCAGAAAAGGATATTCACGATTTTCAAACATTATTTGAAGATTCTCGCTTCAGACCCGATATGCTAAAAATTTATCCAACACTGGTTTTAAAGCATACCGGATTATACAAATTGTACCAACTTGGAAAATACAAAGCATATTCAGACAATGATTTAATATCAATTTTGCTTGAAGTAAAGAAAATGGTACCACCTTGGGTGAGGATAATGCGAGTCCAACGTGAAATAGAACCTAAGGATATTGTAGCTGGTCCAAAGAATGGAAACCTAAGACAAGTTGTATTAGATAAATTACACAAGATGGGTCTAAGGTGCAAATGTATAAGATGTAGAGAAGTTGGATTGCAAAGAAGATTTCTTTCCTGGGACGATATTGTCAAGAATAGAAATGATTTTTCCGCTTCAAATGGACATGAAATATTCTTATCGTATGAAAGTAAAGATAAGTTAACTATTCTAGGATTTTTGCGATTACGTATAATTATGAATCCAATTAGAAAAGAACTGAAGGAAGGTGAGGACAAAACAGCTGCGATTGTACGGGAATTACACATATATGGCCAGATGTTAGATATAGGAAAAAGAGCAACAAGTCAATCTTTTCAGCACAAGGGATATGGTGCGCAATTGATGAAAGAAGCTGAAGTTATAGCAAAGGATGAATTTGGAGCAAAGAAATTATCTGTTATAAGCGCTATAGGAACCAGGGAATACTACATGAGGCTCGGATACGTTAAGAATGGTCCCTACATGTCAAAGGTGTTGTAACGATAATGATAGTTGAAACGATTGGCAAAGGAACCTGGATTGATAAAGTGGCTGATACACTTATAAGACGTGAAAAAAAATTAGGACGAAATCTAGATCTTATCAGGGTAGAGAGTGGCTTAGGTGCTTCTGGAATACCTCATATAGGCAGCATGGGGGACGCTGTTAGAGCGTATGGAATAGTAATGGCACTTAGGAACTTCGGCTATAATGCAGAATTGGTTGCATATTCCGATGACATGGATGGATTAAGAAAAATTCCATCAGGTTTACCAGAATGGCTCAAAGAGCATTTAGCGATCCCAGTATCGAATATCCCTGACCCCTTTGGTGATTGTCATGTCTCCTATAGCATGCACATGAGTAGCTTACTGTTAGATGCACTCGACAGGGTCGATATAAAATACACCTATCAGAGCGGAACACAAGCTTATAAAAGTGGAATACTTGTCAATCAAATTGACAATATTCTGAGAAACAGTGTCCGGCTTGGCAAAAAAATAGCAGAGTTTGTAGGACAGGAAAAGTACAATGATACTTTGCCATATTTTCCCATTTGTAAAAATTGTGGCAGATTATATGTTGCAAAGGCTCAGAAATATTTGGTAAGTGAACAGAAGGTGCAGTATACGTGCTCTGGAAACAAACTTGGTACTCAAGGGCTCAAAGGATGTGGCCATCACGGCGAGGCAGATATACGTAAAGGTGAAGGAAAACTAGCATGGAAAGTGGAATTCGCTGCCAGATGGCAGGCCCTTAATATACGCTTCGAGGCATATGGAAAAGACATTATGGATTCAGTACGAGTTAATGACTGGGTGGCCAACGAGATTTTAGGCTATGCTCATCCCTTGCACGTAAAGTACGAAATGTTCTTAGATAAAAGGGGCAGAAAGATTAGCAAATCTACCGGTAATGTACTTACTCCACAAATGTGGTTAAAATATGGTACTCCAGAGTCAATTCTGTTGCTACTATTCAAACGCATAACTGGTGCCAGACATATTGGCCTTGACGATGTTCCAACATTAATGGATGAATATGATTTATATGAAGATGTGTATTTTGGCAAAATCAAAGAAGACAATCAAGCGAAATTAATCAAGATAAGAGGAGTTTACGAGTTTGTTAATCATCTGAAACCGCCAAAAAAACCGACCATACACATTCCATATAGAGCTCTTGTACAACAGGCATCACTGTTCTCAGATGCTCACATGATTGATAAGGTTTGTGAAAGATTAAGAAAGTATGGAATAATAAAAGATAAGACGGCAGACATTACAAGGAGGATTGAGCTTGCCTCCAATTGGTCCAAGGATTTCCAGTCAAATGAAGAAAAATTTGAAATAGAGATGAATTCTAACTACAAGCAAGCAATTGCAGAATTGATTGATGTTCTAAAATTATTTATTGGCTCTGAAAAGAAACCAGAAGCATCGAAAGATCTGCAATCCAAAATATTTGGCATAGCAAGAAATAACGGGATGGAACCTAGAGAGCTCTTTATTTTACTTTACCGGATGCTTATTAACTCAGATAAGGGACCAAAAATCGGAACTTATATACTTGATTTAGGGATAGAACAGACTAGCACTATTCTTCAAAGATATTTGGTCGAGTAGTTAGTTAACCTGTACAAATATGGCATTACTTTTATATTAAATACTGATGATTTAATAATAGATTAGTTTGAAGAGAAAATTTGCTCAAAAACCGCCTATGATTGTAGTCTCAGGATCATGTATTAACTTTGAAAAGGAAAGACAAAAGATCATGGACTTTATAGGTGAAATCGAATGGGGAGCTCATGGAAGGAGCAAATGCGAATGCTCTTCTACCGGTAGCGCATTGGGTTGGGATTTCTTTCAGCTTTACTTTGATCTAGAATTTATAGGAAAATTACTTGAAGTTCATCCGGACATACAAAAGGAAGAAGGGCATATGGTTGAGCAGCAATTTGCAATGTGGCTTTCAAAGCAGTTTAAGAAAAGAAATATGGAATATTACCTCAAGTTAAGTGATGTACCTTATGAAATAACAAATGGTTTTAGGCTGAATCCCGAATATTATCGTGACGATAAAGAGCTTGAGAAACTTCGTTAACAATATTGTGGACACAATATTTATTTTTTGGAGATATCTTTACGGAATAAAAACCACTCTAACTTACTGAATATACACAAAACAAGTCAATACAAAATCTATATTAATTAGACAATCTAATGA
>Ga0134128_10004970_pt1 | contig 16170 bp, 20 predicted proteins | sample KB31754_FD_96462 | JGI IMG/M metagenome (GOLD analysis project Ga0134128, IMG submission 96462) | Terrestrial soil microbial communities with excess Nitrogen fertilizer from Kellogg Biological Station, Michigan, USA - KB3-175-4 | ecosystem: Environmental > Terrestrial > Soil > Unclassified ...
ACAGGATCGCCGCTTCCGCGTCGGCGGGCACCGGGTACTGTCTGTCGACCGAGAACGTCACCTTCGCGGCATTCGGCTGCGGTTCGATCTTCTCCACGGTGCCGACGGCGACGCCGAGAATCCGAACCTCATCGCCGGTGTAGAGCCCATTGGTGTTGGCGAAGTAGGCGACGTAGGTGTTCCTGGCGACGCTGTTCCACCATGGCGTGGCCACCACGGTGATCGCGACCGCAAGGATGACGACGAGGCTCGCCCCGAGCGCCATCCGCACCGCACGCGTCGACATGATCACTGCCCCCCTTGCGCCGGTGCCGGAACCGGCGGCCCGAAGGTGGGCGGCGGTAGTTCGCCCGGTGCGGGGCCCAAGGCCGGCGGGCCAGGCGGCGGCCCGCCGGGCGGCGGCGCAGGCAGGGGCTCGCGGTACGGGTAGCAGCCGGTGGGGCCGGGGAGTGGCAACCCCGTCGGACCACACCCTTGGTCGCCGGGCTTGCCGGTGATCGCGTCGGGCAGATTCAGATTCGGCTCACCGCCCTGTCCGGTTCGCGGATACGGCACCGGCGGCGCCGGAGTGCCCGGTTGGCCGACGCCCGGGTCGACGAGTTGCGACGGCAGCAGCACGTTGGGATCCAGGCCCAGATCGGAGAACGCGGCGTCGATGAACGGTTGCACGAACTGGCCGGGCGCGAGATTCACCAGCGATGCCTTGAAGAACGGTCCCGACCCCAGCACCTCACCGAATGACATCGCGTACCGGCGAAGCAGATACAGGGTCCGCTGCAGTTCCTGCTTACGGTTGTCCAAGATGGACAACACACCGTTCAGCTTGTCGACGGCCGGCTTCAACTGTGTTCGGTTGTCGCTCACGAGACCCGATATCTGGTGTGACACCGCGGTGAGGTTGTTCATCAACGCATCGACGGAATCGCGTTGCGACAGAAGCTCGGTCAGCAACGCGTCGGCGTTGGCAACCAGGCTGGCGATCTGATCGCTGCGCTTCGCCAGGACCGCGGTGACCTTGTTCGCGTTGGCGAGCAGGTTGCGTAGCTTGTCGTCGCGCTTGTTGAGGGTGTCGGAGAACCGCGCCACGCCATCCAGCGCAATCTTCAGCTCGGGTGGGGTGTCCTTGAAGGCATCCGCCAATGTCGAAAGGGCCGTGGACAATTGGGTGGTATCCAGCGCGCTGATCGTGGTGGTCAGGTCACCCAGTGCGTCGGGAAGATCGTAGGGCGACTTGGTCCGCTCGAGCGGTATGGTGCCCGTCAGCGTGCCGTCGCCGCGCGGTGTGATCTCGAGGAACTTGGTGCCGAGCACGGTTTCGGTCTTGATCGCCGCCTCGGTGCGGTCGCCCAACTCGACGCCGTCGCGGACGGTGAAATCGACCAGCACCTTGTTTCCATCCAGATGGATGCCGGAGACCCGCCCGACGGACAGACCCGAGACGCGCACGTCACTGTCGGGTTTGATGCCGCCTGCCTCAGAGAAGTACGCGGAATAGTCCGTTGTTCCCTTGATGAAAGGAATCTTGTCGTAGGAGAAGACAGCGATGATCAAGGCGACCAGAATCAGGGTTCCTACCGCACCGACGGCCATCCTGTTGCGCTCGGCGAGAGGCTTTATCTTCGGCCGCTTCAGCATAATTCGACTCATTTCGGTGCGCACCGCCCCGAAGCCTGGCCGGCGACTTTGATGAACACGGGCTGACCGCCCTTACCGTTGACTTTCAAGATCGCGTCGCACAGGTAGAAGCCGAAGTAGTCGCCGTAGAGGCCGTTACGGGCCAGCACCTGATACGCGTCGGGAAGTGTTTTGACCAAGTCGTCGACGAAGTCGTGGTCGGCCATGATCTGACCCGCGAACCGGTCGGTCTGCTGCACCGCCTCTTTGACTGGTTGACGTGCGGTCGCCAGCAGGTCGGCGACCGATGACGCCGCGGCGTTGATGTACGCCGTGCCTGTCGCGATGTCCGACTTGCGGTCGGCCAAGCCCTGCACGAGCTGTGACAGCTTGTCCAGACCTTCGGAGAACTGTTCGTCACGTGCCCCGAAGGTGCCCAAAACGGTGTTCAGGTTGGTGATCACCTGCCCGATCAGCTCATCACGGCCGGCCAGCGTGGTCGTCAGTGCAGAGGTCTGCGCCAGCACCGACGAGATGGTGCCGCCCTGGCCTTGGAACACCTTCAGCAGCTCCCCCGATAAGGCGTTGACCTGGTCGGGATCCAACGCCCGGAACAGCGGCCGGAACCCTCCAATCAGAGCGTCGACGTCGAGCGCGGGTGATGTCCGGGCCAACGGAATTGTCGAACCCGGCTGCAGCTTGCGCACCGACCCGGGTCCCTCTTCCAGCGACAGGTAGCGGTCGCCGATGAGGTTCTCGTAGCGCACCGCCGCCCTGGTGCCCTCGGTCAGCGTCAGCCCCTTGTCGATGGCGAAGTCGACCGTGACGGTGCCGTCCTTGTGCAGGGTCAGATCCTTGACCTTGCCGACCTCGACACCGGCGATGCGAACGAAGTTCCCGCCCTTGAGACCGGACACATTCGTGAACACCGCGCTGTACGAGGAGCGGGACTCGAACCGGAACTGCCCGAACACCGTCACCAGAACGAACATGAAGACAAGGCACATGACGGTGAACAGGGCCACCCGCACGGCAGCTCGAACGGTTGCGCGTCTCATGGCGGTCCCTCGCTGGGTGCGGACGGTGGCGGCGGAGCCGGTTCGGGCCCGTACTCCGGCGCACCATAGGGCGGTCCGCCCGGATAGGGTGACGGCGGCCCGGGAGCCGGTCCGCCTGGGTAACGGATCCTCGGCGGTTCAGGGTTGGCCTTGGTGACCGGGAAGTAGTTGGCGATGCCGGGGAAACCGATGCCGGGGTTCGGCCTGATGTCGAGGCCGGTGCCGAATCCGGTGTCGGTGACCAGGTACTTCACCGGGAAGTTCTTGCTGACATCGGGCAGCGAACCGCAACTGGGCTTGCCGCCTGGACCGCCCTTGGCGTTGACGATCGGCAGGTTGTCGGGGTAGCGGTACGGATCGTCGCCGAACAACAGCCCGGCATCCATGATGACAGATCTTCCATTGCCGCCCAATGCATCTCGTCCGCCGTGATCCAGAAACCACTGAGCTCCCTGGAACAGGCAGGTGTAGGTCGGCGAATACTTCATCAACAGCGCCGTCGTCGGGTCGAGGATATTCATGGCCCGCACCAGATTCGGCTGGTTTCCACCGATCGTGTTGATGCCCGACTGCGAGAATCCGACGGCCGAAAGCAGCAACTCATCGAGTGATCTGGCGTGTGAGCTGATCGTTTGGCTGGTGGTGGAGAAGGAGTCGAGAATCGACAGGATGTCCTGCGCCGCATCCGAATACGCGGCCGCGGTCTGACCGAACAACTGCCAGTCCCGCCGAACCGTCGGCATCCTCGGATTGACCGCGAGAAGAACGTTGTTCGCATCGGTGATCGCCGGCCCGATGCGGTCGCCCTTACCGCGCACAGACTCGGCGACCGCTGACAACACCGCGTTCAGTTTCGCAGGGTCGATGGAGTGCACCACCGCCTGCAAGTTCTCGAAGACCGTGTTCACTTCGACGGTCACGTTGCGCGAGTGCAGGACCGCGCCTGATTGCAGAGGCGTCGAACTCGCGTCGGGAGGCACGATGAGATCTACGTACTTGGCGCCGAATGCCGTGCTCGACTTGATCTCCGCCTCGACATTGCTCGGCAGGTACTTGAACGGACCAGGATCCATCTTCAGTGTCAGCTTCGACAGATCCGTCCTCGCCGCCGCATCCGCGCTGATGGATTCGACTTCGCCGACCTGAACGCCGCGCAGCTTCACCTTCGCGCCGTTCTCCATGACGAGACCGGCCCTGTCGGAGACCAGGGTCAGCGGAATGGTCTCCCGCAGCGTCCCCTCGAACAGCAGGGCGGTCAGCATGGACAGCGCAGCGATCACGACAACCGGGACAGGTGCCCACCAGACGGGGTCGATCTTTCCGCGCCGGGATCGGTTTGCCATTCCTACTACCCCGACAGGTGGAAGTTGCCGGACTGCCCGTATACCGACAGCGTGATGGTCAACAGGATGAAGACGCCTGCGGTAATGGATGTTCGCACCGCGCGACCGACCGCCTCTCCGACGCCAGCGGGACCGCCGGTCACGGTGTAGCCGTAGTAGGTGTGCACCGCCATCACGGCGGCGGCCATCGACAACGCCTCCACGAACGACCACAACAGGTCGGTCGGCTGCAGGAACGTCGTGAAGTAGTGGTCGTAGACGCCGCGCGACTGCCCGTAGACCATCGTCGTGCCGAACCGGGTCGCAAGAAACGACATCAGAACAGAGATGGTGTAGATCGGGATGACCGCGACCACGCCCGCCACGATTCGAGTGGACGCCAGGTAGATGATCGGCCGGATGCCCATCACCTCCAGCGCGTCGATCTCCTCGTTGATGCGCATGGCGCCGATCTGCGCGGTGGCACCGGCGCCGATGGTGGCGGCCAGCGCCACTCCCGCGGTCGCCGGTGCGATGAAACGGACGTTGAGGAACGCCCCCAGGAAGCCGGTGAGGGCTTCGATCCCAACGTTCGACAGCGTGTTGTAGCCCTGCGCGGCGATCAACGCGCCGGTGCAGAGCGTGAGGAAGCCGACGATCGCCACTGTGCCGCCGATGACGGCCAACGCCCCGCTGCCCATGCCCATGCCTGCGATCTGGCGCAGCACCATTTCCGGATAGCGCCGGACGGCGTAGGGCGTGGACCATAGCGCTTGGCCGTAGAAGGCCGTCTGCTCCCCAAGCTTGCGGGTCGCGTCGACCACCCGCTGCAGTGTCCCGCTGATCGGCGGCGAGTCGTCCAGCTCATGTGCGGTCACGGCGCCACCTTCACACCGAACGCGGTGGCAAGAATGTTGATGACGAACAGCGCCATGAACGCGAAGACCACGGTTTCGTTGACGGCGTTGCCGACCGCTGTGGGGCCACCACCGACCGACAAGCCCTTGTAGCAGGCGATGAGACCGGCCGAGAGACCGAACAGCAACGCCTTGACCAAGGAAACGATCACCTGCGGCAAGCCGGTCAACAGCGTCATCCCCGCGACGAAGGCCCCGGGCGTGACGTGCTGGATGAAGACGACGAAGAAATAGCTTCCGAAGAGTCCCACGACCGCGACGACCGAATACAGCATCAGCGCAACGAAAGTCGCGGCGAGCACCCGCGGCACCACCAACGCAGGGACGGGGTTGACTCCGATGACCTTCATCGCGTCGATTTCCTCGCGAATCGTGCGGGCGCCCAGATCGGCACACATTGCGGTGGCGGCCGCGCCAGAGACAACGATCGCGGTCACCACGGGACCCACCTGAGTCACTGACGCCAGCGCGGCACCGGCGCCGGACAAGTCGCCGGCACCGACCTCCAGCAGCACGATGTTCAGCGTGAAGACGATGAGCACCGTGTAGGGAATCGAGAGGACGAGGGTCGGGACGATCGACACCCTGGCCACGAACCAGATCTGCTCCAGCAGCTCACGCCAGGCGAACGGTGGATGCCACATGGCGGCGAACGTCTCGCCGACGAGCACGACGAAGTCCCCGATGGCGAAAGCGGGCTTGGACCAGGCTCGCCCGGTCACGCTCGACCGCCGAGAGGATGGACGCGTAACGACGCCAGCAGCGTCATTGCCGCCCGCGAGCACCCCTCTGCGGATCCCACATGCATTCCAATCGTCGTCGAGCCTGGGCGGGACGGTAAGAGAGCACGGATTAGCTGTCAACGGGACCACATGCGCAAACGATCCCGTCAATTAAGGGAATTGGCTGGTTGCCCCAACGCATTTGGTTTCGCTCAATTCGATCAAATCGTGTTGATTCTTAGTCTTGTCCGCGCGCTGCGGCGGCGTCGGTAGGCTCGTCACGTATGAGCGCCGACATCGATCCCTCGGTTCCGCCGAGCGGCACCGGTTGCGTCGAATGCGACGCGGTCGGTGGCTGGTGGGTCCACCTCCGCCGCTGCGCCGCATGCGGGCACATCGGCTGCTGCGACGACTCGCTGGCGAGGCACGCGTCGGCGCACTGGCGCGATACCGGGCACCCGGTCATCCGGACTTTCGAACCGGGCGAGGACTGGTTCTGGAATTTCGCGACGAACGAGTATTACGACGGACCCGTACTCGCCGCGCCCGAAAGCCACCCCGCCGACCAGCCCGTACCAGGACCGCGCGACAGGGTGCCCAAGGACTGGGTCGCGCAACTCCGTCGTCGCGACAGCTGAGTCCAATGTCGAACGGCGACGGCGAGAGCACACTGACCGTACTCGTCGCGTTCGGCGCCAATCTCGCGATCGCGGCCGCAAAGACAGCCGCCGCCGCGGTTTCGGGTTCGGCGTCGATGCTCGCCGAGGCCGCACATTCCTGGGCTGACACCGGCAACGAAGTGTTCCTGCTGATCGCAAATCGGCGCAGCACACGTCCCGCCGATGACCGTCACCCTCTCGGCCACGGGCGTGAGGCATATGTGTGGTCGCTGCTCGCGGCCATCGGCCTGTTCGTCGTGGGCGCATCGGTGTCGATCTGGCACGGCATCAGCGAGCTGATCGGCGGCGAACAGGCGGAGGGGCGAGACTACACGCTCGCCTACGCGGTCCTAGGGATTTCCTTTGTGTTGGAGGGGATCTCGTTCTTCCAGGCGGTCAGACAGCTGCGGGCCGAAGCGCACCGGCTCGACCGTGATCTCCTCAGACACGCGTTGGAGACATCGGACCCGACCGTGCGGGCGGTCTTCGCCGAGGACGCCGCCGCACTCATCGGCATTGTCATCGCCACCGCCGGCATCCTGATGCACGAACTGACCGGCGTAGCCGCGTGGGACGCTCTCGGCTCGATCCTGGTCGGCGTGCTGCTCGGCGTGGTCGCGGTGTTGCTGATCGACCGCAATCGCCGGTTCCTGACCGGGGAACCCGGCTCCCCAGAGCTGCGGGAGGCAGCTGTGGCGCGGGTGGAACAACTGCCTGACGTGGCGGCGGTACGGTACCTGAGGCTGGAATTCATTGGTCCCAAACAACTTTTCCTCGTCGCCAGCGTGGACCTCACCGGCGACGACGCGGAATCGTCCGTCGCGCGCCGACTGCGCCGGTTGGAGCGGGAACTCGAGACCGACCCCTACCTGGTCGATGCCGTGCTGACGGTTTCGGAGCCCGACGACGCCGACAGCTAGGCCGCCGCGCTACCTGGCGTCGGCGAGCGCCGCCTGTGCGGCGTTGTAGCCGGGGATGAACGTGATCCCCGGTCCGCCGTGGCAGCCCGCACTCCCGAGGTACAGCCCATCGATCGGAATCTGCTGGTCGACATAGCCTTTCGGGCCGGGCCGGTTGATGCCGATCTGGTCGGGATGGATCAGGCCGTGGCAGTAGTCGCCGCCGGGGGCACCGAACATGGTGCCCATGTGCTTGGGCGTGAAGGTCGTGTGCCTGATGATCAGGCTCTCGAAATTCGGTGCGAGGCGGGTGATCTTCTCGATCACCCGCTGCCCCATCTCCACCTTCATCTCGCCGTAGCCGACGTCGCCCTCCTGTATCGGGAACCACAACGAAAACGCCGACGCGGCATGCTTTCCCGGCGGTGCCAGGCCCGGATCGTTCCGCGACGGGATCTGCAGCGCGATCGAGGGATCCGCAGGCACGATCCCCCGCCTGCAGTCCTCCCACTGCTGCTGCAACTCCTCCGGAGTGCTGAAGATACCGATGTTGGACTGCATCGCGGGATCGTTGAGCAAGTCGTAGGGCGGCGCGAATTCCGGTACGCCATCGAGCGCGAAGTGCATCTGCAGATAGCTGCCTCGGTGATCGACGCGGGAGAATCGCTCCCTGATGTCGGCAGGCACCGCGGCCCCGTCCACCATGCTGACCGTGACGTCGGGCGAAATGGCGGAGACGACGACCGGCGCGCTGATCGTCGCGCCGTCTTCGAGCCGGACCCCGCTGACACGCTCGGCGGCGACCAGGATCTCCTCGGCCTTGCTACGCAGTCGCAGCTCGCCACCGTTGGACGCGAACACCTCCAGCAGGTGTGACGTGAGCGCGCCGATGCCGCCCCGCAACTTCTTGACCAGTAGCGCGTTCTCATCAGGGACGGCGAATCCGTAGGCCAGGGCTGCGGCGGTGCCGGGGGTCGCGGGTCCGCGATAGGTGGTGTTACATGCCAGCAGCGAGAGCATGCCCCGAAGCGCGCCGTTCTTCTCCTTGTCCGGCAGGTAGCGGTCGAGCACATCGGTGACCGACCCGAACAGCAGATCGGTGATCGTCGAACGCTCGAATTCGTTTGTCGCGCAGGCGTACATCTCATCGAGCGTCTTCGGAGGCCGGCCCGCGTCGAAGCGCCCCAGCGCCCGCGTCGGCGCCTGGCACCAGGCCATCAACCCCGCCATCCCGTTGACGGCCTCCGCACCATGCACCTCGTTGATGTGCGTCAGCAGCTTCATCGGGTCGGTGTAGTAGACGAGCGGTTCGTCGCCGACGCCGCGCAGGGATACCGACATCACGTCGAGGTCGACGGTCGGCAGATCGTCAAGTCCGAGTTCACGACTCACTGTCGCGGACGTCGGGATCTGCACCGAGCCTGCGATCTCGAACCTGTAGCCGTCGAACAGCTCCACCGTCGACGCCATCCCGCCTGCGTAGAGCTTGGAGTCGAGGCAGAGCGTGCGCAGCCCAGCCTTCTGGAGCAGTACGGCTGCGGTCAGCCCGTTGTGACCCGCGCCAACGACAATCGCGTCAAAGTCCGTCATCGGCTGAGGCTGACACGCGCCTCGCAGTTTTGTCAATAATGACGAAACTTGGGTTCAGTCCGAGTCGCCGAGGCCTGTCCTCAGCGACTTCAGCGCGGCGCGGCAGAGCCGGTTCAGCTCGGGCAGCGACCGGTCGTCGTCGAGCATCCACACCTCCATCGCGCCGAACACAGCGGCTGCGATGCAGCGCGCCGTGACCGTGATGTGCATTCGCTCGTCAGTACCCGCCTTCGGCGGATTGTCTCCGATGAGTCGGTCCTCGACCGCTTCTGCGAAGTCGACCTCCAACTGCCGGATGTGCCGGACGATCCGGCCGGATTCGAGCTCCTGCGCGCGCAGCGCGGCGATCTCGGTCACCGCCCAGTCGTCGTACGGCCGGGCCATGATCGCCGCCTGCACCGACTCGATGATCGACTCGTCGGCCGACCGTTCCGCCAGCGCCTTGCGAAACCAGTGCACGCCGGCGTCGTAGTCGGCGAACAACAGATCGTGCTTGGACGCGAAGTGGCGATAGAAGGTCCGCAGCGACACCCCGGCATCGGCCGCGATCTGCTCGGCCGACGTTTCCTCGACGCCCTGCGCGGTGAAGCGCACCACCGCGGCGCGCCGCAGGGCCTCGCGCGTGCGTTCACTGCGCGCCGTTTGGGCAGGCCGGACCATGTGCGTAAGGTACCGCAATCCGGTTGTGTCAATATTGACAAAACTCGGATCGGTGGCGAGACTCCCCGTCATGGTTGCCCTCGTCATCCATCTCGTCATCGGCTTCGTCTTGATCGCCGTCATCGTCAGATCAAATCCGGCGATCTTCGCGCGTTTCACATCCGGCCCGCAGGTTTCGAAGCTGGAGATCTTCTATTACGTGGTCGGGGTCGCCTCGGTCGTACTGGGCTATTACTTCAACAACGAATACGTCCAGGCGTACGCACCACCGGGCGGGATGCACAACTTCATCTGGGGTCCCGGAAGCTGGTCGGAGTTCATCGCGCTCGGCTATGCGAATCCGGCTGCGGCGTCGGCGAGCCAGGACTACACGATCATGAGCTTGCTGATCTTCCCCGTCTTTGTCGTGGTCGATGCCCGCAGGCGCGGCATCAAGGGCTCCTGGCTCTACTGCCTCCTACTGCTCGTCACCAGTTCTGCGTTCCCATGGGCGTTCTATCTGGCGACCGTCGAACGGCAACGCCGGCACAAGTTGTCCGAAGTCGAGGTGGCCTCTCGCGCCTAGGGCGTTCGTCCAGCACACTGCTCGTGTGAAGGTTCACCACCTCAACTGCGGAACCTTGTACCCCTACGGGTGTGGCCGGATGGTGTGCCACGTGCTGCTCGTCGAGACCGACAACGGTCTGGTCCTGATCGACACCGGCTTCGGGCCGAAAGACTGCGGCGATCCCGCACAGCGGGTGGGGCCGTCGCGATACCTCATCCGCCCAGTGCTGCAGCGCGAGCAATCCGCCGTCGCTCAGGTCGAGCAGCTCGGTTTTCGAGGGGACGACGTGCGCCACATCGTCATCACGCATTTCGATTGCGACCACGTCGGCGGCATATCCGAATTCCCCGAGGCCCAGATACACGTCACTGCCGCAGAGGCGCTCGGCGCCTTGCGCACCCCGACGCGCGGAGAGCGGTTCCGCTTCCGCCCGGTGCAGTGGGCGCACGGCCCCAAGATCGTCGAGCACACTCCGCAAGGAGAGAAGTGGCGAGGCTTCGCTGCCGCGAAGCAGCTTGACGAGGTGTCGCCGGGAATCGTGCTGATTTCGCTGCCGGGACACACCCGCGGCCACGCCTGCGTAGCGGTCGACGCCGGACACCGTTGGGTGTTGCATTGTGGCGACGCATTCTTTCATCACGGCACAGTCGACGGAACCGCGCGGATGCCGCGTGCGCTCGCCGCATTCGAATTTGCCACCGCATTCGACCGGAAGATGATGCGACAGAATCACACTCGGCTCGCCGAGTTGAACCGTCGCCGCGAGCCCGACATGTTCATGATCTGCTCACATGACCGCAGACTCTACGAACAAGCCAAGGCCACGGGCTAGCGAGGCACCATGCAGTTCACATCGCAGACCACCGTCACCGCGCCGATCGAAACCGTGTGGGGCGCACTCAGCGACCACGGCGGGATCAGCCGGTGGGCGCCAGGACTAACAGTGACGATGGACAGGCTCGGCGCCGCGGACCCCAACGGTGTCGGGGCGATACGCCGCATCGCCTCGTCGGGGCCGGCACCGGACATCGTCGAGGAAATCGTCACCTTCGAGCCGCCGCATCTTCTCGGCTACAAAGGGCTGTCCGGCATACCCTTTCCGGGTTACACCGGCGAGGTACGGCTCACCGATGCTGGCGCCGGCACGCGCATCAGCTACACCGTGTCCTCCACCGCGAGCTTTCCGCTGGTAAGGGCTCCCCTCGCGGTGGTCTGCCAAATGCTGATCCGGATGCTCGCGCGCGCTGCCACGAAGCGCAGCTGAGGCCTGGGCCTTGACCCGGTACTCCTGAGTACCGTAACTTGCTCGTCAACAAGCAAGTTCTAGGAGACTCATGATCACCGCCGATCTGCGACAGCGACGCCTCGCAATCATCCGCGAACACATGGACACGGAGGTGACCAAGGAGTTCGACGCGACACTGGCCACCTTCAACGGCCATCCTCATTACGAGATCATGGCCACCGGTCAGATCTACGACGGCGACGACGAGGTCATGGGCTATTACCTGAGCACCCGTACCGCGTTCCCCGACCAACGCCACGAGAACGCTCGCTTCCACGTCTCTGACGACGCGGTCATCGTCGAATTCGACTTGCTGGGAACGAATCTCGGAGAATTCTACGGCTTACCGCCCACGGGCAAGGCGTTTCGGGTACCGATGATCGCGGTCTTCTTCTTCGATGGCGATCGAATCATCAACGAGCGCATCTACTTTGACACTGCCAGCCTGGTCACCCAGATCGGCCGCGGTGAGCTGCTGGCGCTGGCCGGAACCACCGGTGGCTGACTCCAGTGTTCCGCGCACGCAAGAACAGCGCCGGATCGAGGCCGAGCGCCGACTGGTGCACGCCGCCGCCGAGCTTGTCGGCGAGATAGGACCGGCCAGGGTGACGCTCGCCAACGTCGGCGAGCGCGCGGGATACAGCCGCGGCCTCGCGACGCATCACTTCGGGTCCAAGGGTGCGTTGATGCAGCGCCTCGTCGAAGCGGTCACCAGTCAGTTCCGCGACGCTGTCGTCGAGGAGAGCCGATCGGATTCGCCGATCGACCAGCTGCGGCAACTGATCGACTTCTACTTCCGGGTGGTCTCCGACCTTCAGCCGGAGAACCGGGCGCGGTTGGTGCTGTGGGCCGACGCGGTGGCGGGACCGTCCGAGGACGTCAGACCGCAGATGATCTCCGCCGACCGCGAGTTTCGCGAGGAGATCGAGAAGCGAATTCAGTTGGCGGTCAGCGCGGGTGACGTGACGCCGTCGGTCGACCCCGATGGGTTGGCGACGGTGATCGTCGCGATGCTGCGCGGAGTGGCATTGCAACGTGTACTCGACGACCAACTCGATCTCGCCGCGGCGCGCGACGAGGTCGAGCAATTGCTTGCGGCGCGTCTGGGGGTCCCGCTGGCATGAAGGTTCACCACCTCAACTGCGGCACCATGCACATGCCGACCGCACCGATGATCTGCCACGTGCTGCTGATCGAAACCGACAACGGACTCGTCCTGGTTGACAGTGGCTACGGCACGCATGACTGCGACGATCCCAAGCGGGTTGGACCGACCCGGCGCATGGTCAGGGCGATCCTGAACCACGACGAAACCGTCGTCCACCAGATCGACCGGTTGGGCTTTGCGCGAGATGACGTGCGGCACATCATCATCACGCATATGGACCTGGACCACGCGGGCGGTATGTCCGACTTCCCCACCGCGCAGATCCACCTCACGTCGGCAGAGGCCCTCGGCGCGATTTGGGCGCCGTCGAGGCGGGAGAAGGTTCGCTACCGCTCCGCGCAGTGGGCGCACAAACCCAACATCGTCGAACACAATCCGCGAGGCGAGAAGTGGCGCGGATTCGCCGCCGCCAAGGAGCTCACCGAGATCTCGCCTGGCATCGCGCTGATTTCACTGCCCGGCCACACGCGCGGCCACGCCTGCGTGGCCGTCGACGCCGGCCATCGCTGGGTACTGCATGCCGGCGACGCGTTCTATCACTACGGCACCCTCGACGGGACGCCGGTGCCCAGGGCGCTGACGACGATGGAATCCTTTGTGGCGTTCGAACGAAAAAGGGTGCTGGACAACCATGCTCGCCTCGCGGAGCTCTATCGGCGTCAGGATTCAGACTTGTTGATCGTCTGCGCGCATGATCCGACACTGCTGGAGAAGGCACGGGCGACCGCCTAGGGCTTCGGCGAGTGATCTATGCGGCGGCCAGTCCCCGCAGGAGCGTATCCACCACCTGCCCGATCAGGTTGTCGTCGATGGGGTGGCGGATGAGCAGCGTCCGAAAGTGCAGAGGTGCGACCAACAACTCAAGCGCCAGCGACGGATCGGTGCCTGCGGCCACCTCGTTGCGCTCGATGGCGCGGTCGATCATGACCTGCGCGACGTCATATCGAGTTCGCCAGAACCGGATGCGACCTTCGGCGGCCTCGGCATCGTCTTCGGCGACGGCCATCGTACGGCAAGCGCGGCGCCGAGCGGCGTGGCCAGGTAGGCCGCGATCAGCCGCGCGAATGCGATCAGGTCGCCGCGCAGCGTGCCGGTGTCCGGTACCGGCAGTTGCTCCTGGCTGCGGGTCAGCATGGCGTCGAGCATCACGTTCTCGGTTGTGCCCCAACGCCGTTGGACCGACGTCGCGTGCACTCCCGCACGCCGGGCGATCTCGCTGATGGTTACACCGCCGGCGCCGTGCTCGGCCATCGCTTCCAGCGCCGCGTGCAGCGAGCGGTACGCGCAGATGACCAACACCGGATTACCGCTCGAAGATGTCGATGCGGTCCGCGACGCGATCACCGACATGTGGACCGACGCGCCGGGCGGGTGGGTGTACGAATGGTCGAAGCTGACCGCGTCCTACGCCGAGGCGGATTCACATCAGCAAGCCGCGTTGGCCTACGGATGGGCGAAGTTCCCCACCCTGGCCGATGAACCCAAACGTGTGGCGCACGCCATGCAGCTCGAGCAGTATCTGCTCGCCGCCCCCGGCTTCGGTCTGGATTTCCGCCGTGAGGTTTTGGACCTGCCCTATCGGGACGCCACGACCAAGGTGCCGGTGCACCTGTTCGCCCCGCTCGGCCTGGCCGACGACACCCCCGTCGTGCTCATCAGTGGAGGTGTCCTCCTGGAAGATGGACGCACACGTCGGCTGTGTGGTGCTCGCCACGCAGCTGCGGGTGCGGGTGCTGGCCTTCGACATCGCCGGAACCGGTGAATCGTCGGTGCCGATGACCGGGGCCGGCGGCGGGGAGATCGTGCGCGGCTTGATCACCCATGCCAGGACTCTCGGCGACGGCGTCGTCGCCCACGTGTCGTCTTCGGTGGCCCGGTTGAAGCCGCCTTCACCGGTGAGGGCCCCAGTCAGCACGGCATGCACGGAATCATCGGCAACGCGCTGGGATTCGACGCACCGCCCAGCCCGGCGGAGCGATCTGCGCGGTTGGCCGAATTCTCGCTGCGGCCGTTGCTCGATCAGGACCACAACGCGCCGATGCTGGTGATCAACGGCGCCAACGACGTCCACGTCCCGCGGCACGACACCCTCGTGTTCCAGGGCCGCCGCGACACCGTCGTCGATCTCATCCCCGACGCCGGACACTCTGCGCCAACCAAACTCCCGTACGTGATGGCCACCATTGCCGACTGGCTCACCCGCACCGTGAGACTCATCCGCTCGGCACCGCGTGCCTAGGGCACCAACACGACCTTGCCGACGTTCTCACGCGCCGCGAGGATGCGATGGGCCTCGCCGGCATTAGCGAATGGCACCGCCGCGTGGACGACAGGCTGGACGATGCCAGCCGACATCGCTTGTGACAGCGGCTCGATCCACGGTTGCAGCGTGCCGCGGTCGTCCCACAACGCAAGCATGTTCAGCCCGATCACGGCTTTGGACTGCTGGAGCTGAGTGATCAGGTTGAAGCCCCGCAGCATCGATGCCAGCTGCGGTAGCGCGGTGCGCAGCGACCGCTTCTCACCTTGTTGCATCGCCGAAGCCCCGTAGCCGACGAGCCGCCCGCCGGGACGCAGCAGACCGTAAGAGCGCTTCAGCGACTTGCCGCCGATGGCATCGAGCACAATGTCGTACGGCGGCAAACCTTTCCACCAGCCGTCGCGGCGGTAGTCGATGGCGCGGTAGACGCCCAGTTCGGCCAATCGCTGGTGCTTCCCCGGTGAGGCGGTGCCGTGTACCTCCGCGCCGGCGGCCTTGGCCAGCTGAATCGCCGCGATGCCGACGCCACCGGCGGCCGCGTGGATCAGCACGCGCTCGCCCTCGCGTAGTGACCCGTAGCCGTGCAGGGCCGCCCAGGCGGTGGCGTAGTTGACCGGGATCGCCGCGCCCTGTTCGAAGGTCAGCGACTCTGGCAGCGGTACCGCGTCGGCCGCCCGCACGTTGACGATCTCCGCGTAGCCGCCGAACCGGGTGCCTGCGAACACCCGCTCCCCCACCCGTGCTGCATCGACTCCATCGCCGACGGCTTCGATGATGCCTGCCACCTCGTAACCGACGACGACGGGCGGTTTCGGCGCATCAGGATAGAGCCCGACGCGCGCCAGGTGATCGGCGAAATTGACCCCCGCGGCGTGCACCGCGACGCGCACCTGCCCGGGCCCCGGTGGCGGCGGGTCAGGACGTTCCTGCACTCGAAGGACAGAGAAGTCGCCGTGTTTCGTGATCACGACAGCGCGCATGTTCAGTGACGCTATCAGCGCTTCCGGTGTCTTTCCCAGCCGCTGAACGATTTTCGCCGAGCTATTCGTTATCAGATGTAGCGCCTCGGAGCCGGCAGTGGCATCCGCCACGTGGTGACCTACGTCCAACAGGAGGCGTCGCCCCCAAATGCCCCGAAGGAAGGATGAATTCCGTCGTGTCCAGCCATTCCACCACCCTGCTCGAGCCGCATGCCCTGCCGGCCTTAAAAACCGCACCCCACGTGATCGTGAGGGGCGAAGGCATCCGAGTCTGGGACAGCGCGGGACAGTCCTATCTGGACGGCACCTCCGGAATGCTGTGCACCAACCTCGGCTATACCCAACCGCGGCTGGTCGAAGCCGCCGCCAAGCAGATGTCGAGACTGCCCTTCTATGCGCTCTATGGTCACCGCACCAACGACGTGGCTCTGGCGCTGGCCGACGATCTCGCCAAGATCGCCCCAATACCCATGGGCCGCACCTTCTTCG
>Ga0134128_10004974_pt1 | contig 16166 bp, 16 predicted proteins | sample KB31754_FD_96462 | JGI IMG/M metagenome (GOLD analysis project Ga0134128, IMG submission 96462) | Terrestrial soil microbial communities with excess Nitrogen fertilizer from Kellogg Biological Station, Michigan, USA - KB3-175-4 | ecosystem: Environmental > Terrestrial > Soil > Unclassified ...
ACTCAGAGGGAGGAAAAACTTCGATTAATTGAAGGTTAGTGTGTGACGACAGCGGCGGGACTGCAGCGAAATTGGTCGCCAAGTCTCATCAGTTCATCCAGGCCTGCCTTCTTACTCGGAAGGGATCCGGATCGTCACAAAACCGAATAATGAATTATGTTTCTACTGAACGGTTTCGTGGCGGTCCCGTGCCCGACAGCTTCAGCCAATCCCTCTGGTAGGCGAACGACACGGCCAGCAGCAGCACTCCCAGAAACACGAAGCTGACGATCCGGTATCCCCGGCTCAGGTCCCAGATGTCGTAAGCGAACACCTTTACGACGGTGGCGGCGATTAAACCCAGCGCCAGCCAGCGTACATAAGCCCAATTTCGCCAGAATCCTGCCGTCATGAGCACCGCCGCCTCCGCGAACCAGCCCAAGCTTATCCAGACCTCCTGCAGGCGCAGGGCGATGGCAATGGTCACGAATCCGATGGCCAGCGCCAAATGCGTTGCCTGCAAGGGCTGCCGTGCGCCTCGCGCCAGCATCAGGTAAACAATCGCCAGCACGGCGGCAAACCAGGCGCGTCCCGCCGAGGTTTCCAGCATCAGGTAAATGGCTAGAAAGTAAGCCACGCCATTGAGCGCGGAAACCATGAGCAACGTCCGCGGAAACGCACGTTCCTGAACGCCGCGGCCGATCATTGGGACCAAAGCAAAGATGCCAAAGAACAGCGTGGCAAAAGCAAAGGTCAGCGCGAATTGTCCGGGCGAATAGAATTCCGCATACCAGGCGAAATAGAGCGCCACCGTCCCGGCAAAACTCAAAACCAGCAGCCGCCGCCAGCCCCGCGAGAAAACCATCAACAGCGTGGCCACATCCAGAAGTGCCAAATAAGAAAGCAGCGCCAACTCATGATTGCGGCCGGTCGAAATCAGCACCGGTGTGGCAAAGCCGCCGATGAGAGCGAACGCAGCCAGAATCTCCGCGTTTTGCGCCAGGGCCAGTCCGGCCGTCACCGCGGTGACCAACACCATTCCGGCAAACGCCGCGCCCGGCGGCACCAGCGCATAGAGTTGAAGAGCCGCCCACAGCGACAGGTATAAAGCGCCGACCCCGACCGCCTTCAGGGAATAAGAGAACGCCTGATAACCACGGGTCCGAAACCACTCGCTCCAGATGACCACCGCCACGCCGGCGATGAGTCCGATCAGAATCTGACCTGCGGGCCCGATCCAGTTGCTCTCGAAAGCATATTTGAGGAAATAGGAAACGCCGATCAGCAGCGCGGCAATGCCAATGCGGTTCAGCCACTGCGAACCGATGCGCGCCTCCAGGTCGCGGCGCGGTCGCAGGTCGGGCCTGCGCGTTTCATCCATCCCCTGTGGGGGCACGACCTGCAAGCGGGGGGAACGAGCGTCAGTTGCGCTGCCACGGCCACCGCCTTCACTGCCGGCTACTCCAGCCAACTGCTCCAGTCGCGAGACGCGAGCCAGCAGTTCTTCCACCAGCCGTCTTAGTTCTCGAATTTCCGCCTGGCTCTCGTCCATGGTTAATATGGATGCGGGCTGACGGCCAGACTATTGCGTGCCAACCCTGTTTTCAAGGACGGACCGTGAAATTCCACACCGAATACCTGACCTTCCATACCAAGAAGCACCGTGAGTACGTGCACCTCACCCCCACTATAGAAGGCATCGTGAAAAAGAGCGGGGTGCGCGAAGGCATGGTTTTGGTCTCGGCCATGCACATCACGGCCGCGGTTTACGTGAACGACGACGAGTCCGGCCTCATCCAGGATATTGACGAATGGCTGGAAGGACTGGCGCCCTTTCGCAAGGACTACCGCCATCACGTGACCGGCGAAACCAACGGCGATTCGCATCTCAAATCGCTGCTGATTCACCACGAGGTGATTTTGCCCATCACCGCTGGCAAGCTGGACCTCGGCCCCTGGCAGCGCGTCTTTTACGCCGAATTCGACGGGCAACGCAGCAAGCGGGTAATCGTGAAAGTGATGGGCGAGTGAATCGTCGACCGCTTCTCCGCGTGCTACATTAGCCACAGAAACTCATGCGTCCCGAGATTTCCCAGGCCGTCGAACTGCTGCGGCAGAACGATCCCGCCGCGCTGGAGCGGGCCCTCGCCCTGCTGCAGGAGACGGTGTTCTCCTTCAGCATGAAGGTGTGCGGCCAGCGCGAGGACGCCGAGGACACCATGCAGGAGGTGCTGCTGAAATCGGTCTCCTACCTGCCCCGCTTTGACAGCCCGCAGGCGCTCACTGTCTGGCTCTACAAGGTGGCCAAGAACCGCTGCCTGATGAGCCGGCGCAAGAGCAAATTCGCTCCTCAGCGGGAACTGGCGCTCGACGAGCTGATGCCCGACCGGCATGAATTAGAAAGCCTGATCGGCAGCAACGGCGAAGGCCCAGAAGCTTCGGCCCTGCGTGGGGAACGCGCGCAATGGTTACGGGAAGCCATTCTTCGCCTCCCGCCCCCTTACCGCCTTATCCTGGTGCTGCACGACATGGAGGAACTCTCGGACCAGGAGATTGCCAAGGTGACCGGCCTGCGCGCCGGCACGGTGCGCGTCCGGCTGCACCGCGCCCGCCTCTATCTACGCAACGAACTGGCGCGCCGCGGGGCCTTCCAAGCCGGCAAAGGCCGGCGCGGAAAAGCGGCGCCCAAGCCGGAAGAGAAACCTCACCGCTGCCGCGAGCTCTTTGCCGCGCTTTCCGATTACCTCGACGAAAAACTGGACGACTCCATGTGCGAAAAAATGGAAGCGCACATGGGCGACTGCCGTCCCTGCCAGGCCTTTTTGGCCACGCTGGAGCAGACCATCGCGCAATGCCGGAAAGCGCCCAGCGCCTGCCCGGATCGCCGCAAGGCGGAAAAAATCCGCCGGGCGCTGCTCTCGAAATTCCGGACCACGGTCGCTGTTCGGAAATCCCGCGTATAGCTCGGTCTGCTGTCCCTCGCCAGCGTTGCGCCTGGGCAACTTGCAACCCGCGACCAGAACCTCCACACTGTTAAAGTGAAAGTGTTTGCCCAGTTCGTAGCGGCGGCTACTGACGTCTCTCATTTCCCTGCTCCCGGGCCGCCGGAAATCGCCTTCCTGGGCCGCTCCAACGTGGGCAAATCCAGTGTCATCAATTCCCTGTTGGGCAATAAGGTGGCTCGCACCAGTTCCACTCCCGGGCGCACCCGCGGCATCAATTTCTACGCCATCCGCTGGCCCGGCCGGCCCCGTCCCGATCTGTTCTTCACCGACCTGCCGGGTTATGGATACGCCAAAGTGGCGCGCGAGCTCTCTGCCGGTTGGCACAAATTCATCGAACCTTATCTCCAACAGCGCCCTAATCTGGCGCTCTGCATTTCTTTGGTGGATCCCAATATCCCGCCTCAACCCGGCGATCAGCAATTGTGCGAATTTCTGCGCGGTATTGGCCGCCCACACCTGGTGGTGGCCACAAAGGCCGACCGAGTTTCCAGCAATCAGCTGCAGCCATCGCTGCAACGGCTCAAAGAGGCGCTGGGCACGGAGTCAATCCTGACCTATTCGGCGCGCACCGGCTTGGGCCGGGACGAACTGTGGAAACAGATTCGGAAGTGCACCGGAGCGCAGGAACCCGACGCCGAGGCGACTGCTCACTCTACTGGTCCCTTTGGAGATGCATCGCGCCCTTCGTAATCTGCTCCCCTCGTTGCCATGTCCCCAAAATTGCCCTAGTGAGGGTGTGCTGCCCGATTCGCATGGACGCGTCTGCTGAACAGCGTTTGGACGTCGAGGGTCTTCCCGTCAAGATTTGGGGAATAGACGCCGACCGTCGTCCCTTTATCCTGAACGCGGTAGCCTGTGAAGTCAGCTATCACGGCGCTCGCCTGGATGGGCTCTCCTGCAAGCTGATGCTCGGAGAAGTCATCGCGGTTCAGTATGGCAGCCAGAAGGGCCGTTTTCGCGTAGTGTGGACCGCCAATCCGGCTTCCGATCGTGCCGGCCAAGTGGGAATCCGCAGCGTGGACGATACCTGCATCTGGGAGGCGGAGCTGGCCTATTTTTCTCTGGAATCCAGCTCAGAGAAATCAGATCCGTTGGCGGCAGCCCGTCGCGATCGCCGTCAGTTTCCTCGGTTCCGCTGTGGAGGGAACGTGCAGGTCAGCCGCGCCGAATCTGCTCAGCACCTCTGGGCCAAGCTGGGCGACCTCAGCCTGGGCGGCTGCTACGTCAACACCCCGGTGCCGGAGCCTGTCGGCACCAAACTTCGCCTTATCCTTGAACTTCAGGAAACCAAAATTTCGGTGATGGGTGAAGTCCGCACCTGCGTCCCGGCGTTAGGCATGGGCGTTCAATTCACCAGTTTTGAAACCGGCTCGCGCGAACTCCTGAAGCAGGTTATGGGCCGGCTTAGCCCGGCGAAATTGGCCGGCCAACCGCAAATTACCAGCCTTCCTCAGTTACCCAGCAGCGTGCAGGCTCTACTGGCCGCGGTGCGTGACCATTTCGAAGGCAATAATGTGCTGACCAGCCAGGATTTTGAGGAAATCGTGCGCGTGCTGGCCGGCAAAAAACCAGCTCCCGCGAACCAACCACCCGCCGCCAAACCTGCTTAATGGGCTTAGGCCGAGCGCGTAGCTGTCATCCCTGCCACCGCTTGTCGAAAGTACTCTAAGGAAAGCTTTAAGCCGGTCTCCAGGTTTATGTTTGGCTCCCAGCCGAGCACGCTGCGCGCTTTGCTGATGTCGGGGCAGCGTTGCTTAGGATCATCCTGGGGCAGCGGCATGAACTTGATTTTGCTGTGTGAACCGGTCACTTCCAGCACCTTTTGGCCGCATTCCAGGATGGTGAACTCGCCGGGATTGCCAATGTTCACCGGGCCAGGCTCTTGCGACCAAGCCAGGCGCAGCAAGCCCTCAATCTCATCAGAAACATAGCAAAAGCTGCGCGTCTGCTTCCCATTGCCATACACGGTGAGTTCCTCTCCGCGCAGCGCCTGCTTCATAAAGTTGGGAATCACCCGGCCGTCGTTGATCTGCATGCGCGGGCCGTACGTGTTAAAGATGCGCACAATGCGCGTCTCCAGCCCGTGATAGCGCCGGTAGGCCACCGTGGCGGCCTCAGAAAAACGCTTAGCTTCGTCATACACCGAACGCGGGCCGATGGGATTGACGTGTCCCCAATAGCTCTCTTTTTGCGGATGCTCTTCCGGGTCGCCATAGCATTCCGAGGTCGAAGACAGAAAGAATCTGGCACCATACTTCTTCGCCACCTCCAGAGCATTGAAGGTGCCCAGCGAGCCCACCCGCAACGTGGGAATGCCATGAATGCTGTAGTCCACCGGGCTGGCGGGACAGGCCAGGTGAAACACATAGTCCACCTTGCCGCAATCAAAGGGCTCGCAAATGTCTAAACGGCGCAGCTCAAAACGCGGCTCGTTGCGCAGGTGCTCGAGATTGGCGGTGTTGCCGGTAAGCAGGTTATCCACCGCTACCACGGAGTGTCCCTCCGCCAGCAGCGCGTCACACAAATGCGAGCCCAGAAAGCCTGCGCCCCCGGTCACCATGGCGCGTAGTTTGTTCATGAGAGGTTAATGGGAGCCCGGCGCGCTGCCGGCATTGGCTGGCTGCGACTTAGGTGCTGCGGGAGGACGGCCGATACTGTAGTAGTGAATGCCGTGAGACGCCATTTGCTCCGGCTTATACAGATTGCGTCCGTCTATCACAATCGGATAGCGCAACTGTTCGCGCAAGCGGTCCAGGTCCAGCGCCGCAAATTCTTCCCAGTCGGTGAGTACCAATAGCGCGTCGGCGGCGCCAGCTGCTTCATAGGGATTGGCCGCAAAGGTCACCCGATCGCCCAGCAGTTCCCGTGCCCGCTCGGTCGCGGCCGGGTCGTACGCGACTACCTGGCTGCCTTCCTTCAGCAGCAGTTCCACCAGGCACAGCGCCGGCGATTCGCGCACGTCGTCGGTGCCGCCTTTGAAGGATAAGCCCAAAACTGCCAGCCGCTTGCCCTTAAGCGTCCATAAGGCATTGCGGACCTTGCGCAGAAAGCGTTGCCGCATATCTTCATTGATGCGGATTACCTCATCGAGCAGGCTGAAGTCGTAGCCGCACTCCCGGGCCACCGCGCGAAACGCCATAAGGTCCTTGGGAAAGCAGGAGCCGCCATAACCGACGCCCGGGCTGAGGAAGCGGGGCCCAATGCGCGAGTCCGTGCCGATGCCTTCGCACACCTGGGAAACATCCGCACCTACGTTTTCGCAGACGCTGGCCACGGCATTAATAAAGGAAATCTTCATGGCCAGAAAAGCGTTGGAGGCGTGCTTGATCAGTTCCGCGCTCTTGGTGCTGGTGACGATCAGCCGCGGGGGCACCCGCACCCCATCCGGTCCGGGCACGGCATTCTTGCCGCGATAATAGCTGCCATCCGTCATGGGCCGGTAGATTTCGCGCAACACGTTTGCGCAGCGCTCGTTGTCGGCGCCCACCACAATGCGGTCTGGATATAGGAAGTCCGTTACCGCCGTGCCTTCGCGCAGGAACTCGGGATTGGACGCGACGTCGAACGAGCTCTCCTGCGCGCCATTGAGCAGCATGACCTTGCGAACCCACGTGCTGGTGTAAACCGGGACCGTGCTCTTCTCCACCACGATCTTGTAGCCGCCGTTGACCGCGCCCGCCACCTCACGGGCCACCGATTCCACGTAGGAGAGGTCGGCTTCTCCCTCTTCGGTCGGCGGCGTGCCCACGGCGATGAAGATGACCGCGCTGTTCAGCGCTGCCTGGCGCAGATTGCCTGAAAATGAAAGTCTGGAACCGCGATGCCGCTGCAGCAGCTCCGGCAGGAAGCGTTCGTGAATGGGCACCTCGCCCTTCTGCAACGCCGCTACCTTCGCCTCGTCGTTGTCCACCAGGGTCACGTCGTGTCCCAGTTCCGCGAAACATGCGCCCGCCACCAGGCCGACGTATCCCGAGCCCACCACCGCAATTCTCATCTACTTACCTCGGATAATAGGAGCTATTCGCGCCGCGCAAAGTTGCCTCGCTTTGGTGCACTGCAGCAGCTACATCGCTTTCTCCTGCTTGAGTTGCGCGCGGGACCACGACCGTCAATTTTTGGAAGCGGTATTACTGTAGCAGCTTCTGTGTTGCCGCAAAAGGCACGCCCGCACAGCCATTTTTCCCGTATCATGCAGCCATGGCGAACTACCTGATCACGGGAATTGCAGGCTTCATCGGCTCTAATCTGGCTCGGGCTCTGCTGGCGCGCGGAGAGCACGTGCGCGGCCTTGATAACTTTGCTACTGGCAAACGCGAAAACATTGCCGAAATCAGCGGCCGCCTGGATTTTCGCGAAGCCGATCTCCTCGATTTGGACGCCATGCGCCAGGCCTGCCAGGGCATCGACTATGTTCTCCATCAGGCCGCCATCGCCTCCGTTCCCCGTTCCGTGGCCGATCCCCTGGGGTCCAACCGCGCCAATGTGGACGGCACCCTCAACGTGCTGGTGGCCGCCCGCGATGCCAAGGTGAAGCGCGTGGTTTTCGCCGCCTCCTCTTCGGCCTACGGGGACACTCCCACTTTGCCCAAGCATGAGGAGATGCCAGCCAATCCCATCTCACCTTATGCCGTTTCCAAGCTGGCCGGCGAACTCTACCTGCAGTCGTTTTGGCGCGTGTACGGGCTGGAAACGGTGTGCCTGCGTTACTTCAATATTTTCGGGCCCCGGCAGGATCCCAATTCACCCTACTCGGGCGTGCTAGCTCGCTTTATCACTTCCATGCTGCGCGGAGAGCAGCCCACCATCTTCGGCGATGGCGAGCAGAGCCGCGACTTCACCTACGTGGACAACGCCGTGGCCGCCAATCTCCAGGCCTGCACCACGCCTGCCGCGCAAGTGGTAGGGCGGGTTTTCAATATTGCCACTGGCCATCAGGCCACTCTCAACCAGACCCTGGCCGTGCTGCGCAGGATTACCGGCTACCAGGGCCCGGTGCAGTACGGTGCCGAGCGGGCTGGCGATATCAAACACTCCTTCGCCGATATCTCTCTGGCGCAGAAGCATCTCGGCTACCGCCCCAGCGTGGGATTTGAGGAGGGCCTGAAGCGGACTGTGGCCTGGTACCAGGAGCAGGGCGCTCCTATGGCGGCGCAGGCTTCCGAACGATCGCGGTAACTGGCCCAGAGGTGCGGTCCGGCATCGGCCAGACGTGCTATTACCTTAGTTATCTTCGGCCTTCCCCCCGCTCCGCATACCATCCCTTCAGCTATGACGCTTGAATCGATCGTGGTCTGCAACGACTGGCAGGCGATCAGTATATTGGGAGGTGTCCTCGGCAACCTGCGCATCGGGGTGCACGTTGACTCCGAACCGCAAAGTGCGACCGACCGCCTGACCCGCTCCAAGTTTGACGCCGTCATTGTGGATTGCGAACTGCAAGGCGCCGCCGATTTCCTGCGTAATATTCGTGCTCATCCTTCTTGCCGTTCTTCCGTGCCGCTGGCCATCGCCGCCCACGGCATGGGACTGCCCGAGTTGTCGCAACTGGGCGCCCGTTTTGTATTTGAGAAGCCGATTTCCATGGAGCAGGCGGTGCGCACGCTCTCTGCGGCGCGCAACCTGATGCTGCGCGGAAGGCTGCGTTATTTCCGCCAGGAAGTGGATATCCCCGTCAGCCTCACCTTTGCCAACAAGCGCCGGGTGACGGCCAACATTACCAATCTCAGCCAGGGCGGCATCGCGGTTGCGACCGCGGAGGTGCTCGATCCCGCCGACCCGCTGCGCCTGCGTTTTGATCTGCCCGAGACCGAAAGCTTCGTGGAAGCGCGCGGCGAAGTGGCCTGGACCGACGAGCACGGCCACGCCGGTATCCGCTTCACTGAAGTTTCCGAACGCCTGCAGAACAACCTGGAGCAGTGGCTGGCCGCTAAGTACTTCGCCGGCCTGAATTCCTAATAGTTTACTTCTGAGAACGGGTGGCTTACCCAAGCCCTCTTTTGGCTTGAGTGGGGTACTGGCGGCGGTCTACTCAAGCCTTCTTCTGGCTTGAGTAGGAATTGCAAATGCAGGAAGTTTAAAGTGCCAGGTGAGCCGGACTACGCCGGCTTTTCTTCGTGCAGCGCTTTCAGGCGCGCCACGCGGTCGCGCGCAATCAACTCATGCAGATCGTAGCTGTAGGGGCCGTAGCCGTGAAACGTGTCCTCATCAAACAGGCGCTTGATGCCGCAACCCAGGCAGACCTGGTAGGAATAGCCTTCCACCCGGATGGGCCAGCTCATCTTTCGGTGCCAGCACCCGCGCAGCACCACCACCGCCGCTCCCGCGATGCCGGTGGTCATCAGGCCCACGGGCCAGAACCAGCGCGGCATGGCTTTACGGGGCTTCTTTTCCTTGTCTTTGCCTTGTTCGGCCACGGCTACTTTGGACTTGTCCAGCAACTCTCACCATATCATCTTTCGCTCGGTTTTCATCCTACCCAAATTGGCTACTCTCCAGGTCTTTCCCAAGCTGGAAATCGACTGCGCCATGGCCCGCCGGGCGCAGCTTTCCGGCGTTTGCGGCCAAGTTGTTGTCCCATCGTGGGAGGATGGGTTAGTTCGCAGTAAAGCGGGTAGCCACAGGTTGGCTCAAATGAGCCTGGCGCCAGCGGGCGGTGCGCTTCTCGCCTTCCATGATCTGCTGTTCCGTCATGTGCGCCCGCAAGATGGACAAGCGATAGCGACTGGCCTCGTCTCCGCCCAGCCTGGCGATGGAAGACCACATGTAGGCGCTGACGTCATCCTGGGGCACGCCGCGTCCCGCCCAGTAATAGGCGCCCAAGGTCGCAGCCGCCAGTACCTGCCCACCCTCGGCAGAGCGAGTGAACCACTTCACCGCCTCGGCATAATCCTGCGGAGCATCCTCGCCGGTGGCGTACTTGGCGCCAATTTCAAACTGGGCTTCGGAGTCGCCGCTCTGCGCCCGTTGCCGTAATTCCCGCAAAGCCGGGGCTAAGTTTTCCGCCGAAGCAGAACTCGCGGGCTGCTCCAGGGCTGAAGGGCGGACAGAGGTGCTTTCCGCAGCATCCACTCTCTTCAGCTCTCCCGAGTCCCGGCCCAGCACAAACCACAAACCAACGATCAACAGGGCTGCCACCAGGCCTAGCAGCACGATGCGCTCGCCCGCGCCGGCCCTCGCCACCTGCTGTTCCATCGTGGAAGCTGACACAGGCAAGGGTTCCGTTGCGGTCGGTAAAGCAGCTTCCGGCGCGACTGCGGTGGCTGTCGCAACTGCTGCCATTGCACCCGGTGGAGGCGCAGCAGTCACTTCAGCGCGCTGGGTTTCGGGCGCGGGCGCAGCCTCTGCCGCCTGCCCTAACAGTGTGGATTGTGCTCTAACTGTTTCCGCTGTGGGCGTCGGCGGAACCTCTTTAGGGCTTTCCGTTATTGCCTCGGCCGGCGCCGCTTCCGCATCCTTTGGCTTAAGCGCTAACGTCACGCTTTCCGCCAGCGTCTGCAGCGCCAAACAATGGCCTTCGCTGAAGGCGTAGGCCTGACCGGAAAATACCTCGATCAGCCCCAGAACCGTTTCTCGTTCGCGGATCGGAACAGCCAGAACGGAATTGATGCCGAGAGCCTGGCAGCTTTCGCGATCCACATGGGGATCTAAATTGGGATCGTCGCAGCGCAACCAGCGGCCCTCGCGTATGCAGGCTCCGGAAATGCCGGTCTGCGTGTCCAGGTGAGTTCCACGTGGGGGCGCAATTCCTCCTGCTGACGCCCGACAGACAAGTTCCCCGCTTTCGGTCAGCGCCACGGCCGCGCCGTGCGCTCCAGTAACGTTTAAGGCGTGCTCGGCTGCGAGCCGGAAAGCGGAATTTCCGGTGTCGGGATGACTGGGGAACTGTTCCGCGGCAGGGGGTTGTGCGGCTTGCGCGAGTTGCCCTGCGGTTTCGCTGGCCAGTAGCGCATTCAGCAGCAGCCACTGCTGCAATTGCCGGCGCGACTCTCCTGTGAGGTTAAGGAATTCCAGTCCAGCCCGGCCGTCGTCGCACCAGGCGACGCGCGCCGGCGTCACCGCCGAACTGTGCGTCTCCAGCAAATCCAGGCGCAGGTCAACAAAGGATTGCGGCGCCAGGCGCGCCACGCTCTCCACCGACGCGCCCCGCTCGTTGGCGTCCAGCACAACTCCACCCACTCCTGCCCCGATGCTTGCGTAGGCGGGACTGTGCACCTTGTGCCGTAAATGACGGCGCCGTTCTACCACCATGAGCATTAACCCTGAGTAGCAAGTTCATCTTACGGCTTTCGCCGCCAAGGCCCAAGGTAAATGTCGCATGATTTGTGCAATGGTTGTCAAAAGCATCACGTCAGCGGTGGATGGGAAGTTTCAGATCGTGCTTAGCGGTGGAAGCCGCAGCTTTCATCGTCGGGAAGGAGGGCGGAGCTGACTATCCCGCGCATGGTCAGCCCCTTAACAGTTCGGACTGAGCGCTGAATGCTGATCGCTAACCTGCAGCTGCTTTCTGGGCGCCGGCATCCCAGCAGCGCGCGCGATGGCCGCCACCATGAATCCCGCCAGCATCTGCAGGTTGGCGACAGCCAAGTCATCGAAGGCAAAGCTTTCGGTGGACAGCACTTCAAAGATGCCCAGCGTCCGCCGGAAATGTTGCAGCGGGGCCACCAGAATGGAGCGCACTCCCAGCCAACGGGCCACGCTGCGCTCCACGCTGGGATCGTCTTCGGTATCGTCACAGCGCAGAATCTGTCCGCTGCGCAGGCATTCGCCGGATAAACCGGAGTCCGTCTGCAGGCGCACGCCAAGATCAGGCGCGGTGCGGCCGGATCGCGCGCTGCATACCACTTCCCCGCCCCACTGCAGCCCGATGGCGCTGCCGCTGGCACCGGTCAGCGATTGCGCCCGCTCCGCGATCACCGAGATCGCCGGCTCCAAATCCAGCTGCGCCGGCGCTACGGGCAGTTCGAGCGCCGTCACCACTTGGTCCAATGCACTGCACGCGGCAATCGCCGGCTGCTTCCGCACCAGTTCCGCCCGCGGCGGCACCGACTCGATGAGGTCGCGTACCAGTTGCTCCATTGCCTCGTTCTGCAGCAGCGTCGCCCGCGGCTGCTGGCCCAACGAGCCCCCGAAGAGTCGCGAGACGCTGAGCAGGGCGCTGCTGCCGCAGGCCAGGCAATTGGAGCTGTTGTTTTCGTGAATCAGCTCGCACTGCGCGCAAAACACCGCGTTCTGCAGGCGCAGGAAACTCAGCTCCGGACGAGGTTTGAACAATCCCATTCTCTCTCCTTCAGGTTGCAAAAATCTGTTGTTCGGAGGAACCGCAGATTTACGGAAGCGTGAAAATAAACTTCAGGGCTGTGGAAGAGTAAGTGGCAGTGCTGGTTCCAGCAGAGGAATATGTGGAGTGCAGGAAATTGCACACACTGACGGAACGCAGCAGGAGTGGAAGCGTGCGGCTTCAGCCGCACGAAATCAGCGCCCACTCAGAAATTTATATTGCGCCTCATTCAGCGGCACCACCGAGAGTCTTCCCTGTCGCAGCAGCGGCGAATCCGCGAACAACTTGTTGGCCTTGATTTCCGCCAGCGCGGTCGGGTTCAGCTTTTGGCCCGCGCGAATTCTGACCCGTGGATTCTTCGGGTCGCCAGCATCCACTGACACCACCTCGGCCGTGCCCATGGTGCGCTTTTCATCGCCGGTGTGATACACGATCAGCTCATCCCCCGGCTGCATCGCGCGCAGGTTCTTCAGCGCCACCGGATTGCTCACCCCATCCCACACCGTGGATTGCTCGCGCTCCAGGTCGGCGAACGAGTATTCGGAAGGCTCGGTTTTTAGAAGGTAGTACATGAGGGTTCCTCGGTTATTCTGCGTGCAGCCATCAGCATTCACTCCGCTACTTGTAATGCCACTCTGCGGTATCGGTTCCCTTCGGCGCGTGCTGCACAATGTAACGCGCCATGGCGCGTACCAGTTGGACATTGTCCAGGGGCGACCAGCCGTGCCCTTTCATCGGCCGTCCATAGGAGAAGGAGCCCGCGTAATACGGACTTTTAGTGCCCTTCAAAAAGTCTTCCATCTGGTAAACGGCCAGATTCAAGTAGTAGTTGTCCATGTCGCCGACAAGGATATGAATCTTCCCCACTAGCTGCGGCCCGATCTTGGGCCAATTCTCCTGCAGGTAGTAGCGCAAATCGTAGCCGTGGTCGCGCATGTAGTCGGCCACGCTGGGGTCAATGTCGCCGGTCAATTTATTCCACAGGGGCTTAGGATAGCCGTCGTCGCCCACCGGCCCGTAGACCGCTTCCCATGCCTCCAGTTGCTGAGCGGAGCGGCCGTGCGTGCCCAGCACTTCCTCCATCAGGCTCATCTCCCGCTCGGTGAAGGTCACCTGGCCTTCGGTGGTGCGCTCCAGTGGCCGCTCCGGCACCGGCGCATCAAAGCCCGGCACCAGGAACGCATTCTCGTCTTTGTAGATGTTCACCAGCTGATACCGGCTGAAATCAATGGGGTCGGGATAGAAAGTCCAGGTGCCGCCGAAAAAGTCGGGATGAAACACCTGCAGGGCCAGGGACTCCCACCCTCCGGTCGAGCCTCCAGTCAGCACGCGCGCATAGGGCTGGCGCAGCATACGGAAATGCTGCTCCAGATAAGGAACCAATTCCTGGAGCAACGCGTCGCCGTAGGGACCATCATTGGCGGAGTTCACCGCGTAGGAATCATCAAAATAGGGCGTGGGGTGCTGGAAAGTGACCGCGATCATGCGGGGGAAAGTGGGCGAGTTCCACGCCTTCTGGAATTCGTAGCCGTTCACCCAATGCGTGACCCCTACTGCCGCCAGGTAAGCCGTGAACCCGGCATCGTGCGAATCGGGAGTCGTACTGAAATAAAACGGCGGATTCAGGTTGAAGTGGTCCTGGAGATATATGACGGGATAGCGCACATGAGAATGGCTTTCGTAGCCCTTGGGCAGCAGCACCGTGGCCCCGATGTAGAAGGGATGGCCCCAGAACCGGGTAAGCAGCTGGCTCTGAATCTTAATGTGCTTCACTTGGGCAGTATCCGCCGGCATCTTCACCGGCGGGATCACGTGCGTAAGGCTCAGCTTAATATCGAATCCCGCCCCGGGATCAATGTGCACCTTCTGTACGTCGCTGTACAGGTTCCCCGGTGATTCCGTGAACTGCTGGCCTTCCCACTGATCCATGTGCGCCCAGATAGTGTGCCCGTCGGCGCGGTGAAACTCCGTGTACACGTTCAGCAGGGCTTCGACGTAGTACTCTCCGGCGGCCACTCCGCACAGACTTTTAAACGGAAAACCAAGGGTCCCAGAATTGACTGCGAGAGTGATCGTCTCGCCTGGCTTGAGCTGGTCCACATCCTCGCCGAAATAGGGAGCACGTTGCGTCCAGGAGCCGATCTGCTCGCGCGGGTCGGGATCGGGTCGGCGGGCCAGAACTACGAACACGCGGCCGGTGATGGGAGCGGCATGCGCCGACTCCGGGAACGACACTTCCAATTTGATCGGCTTGCTCGCCTGCTGCGCCGTGCAGCTGATTTCCTGGGCCGGCGCCGCTTGCGCCCGCGCGCCAGCACAAAAGGCCAAACCGACCGCCAGCAGACCAATTTCTGTTTTCACTCTCATCCGCATCGCTCTGCAACCATTCCTTTCAAGCCGCCGATTGTACACTCCTGCCACGCCATTCTCCTTGGCAACAGCAGCTTCGTTTTTCGTCCGTCGTTGAATGAGCTCTGCCCTCGGCTTATAAAAGAATTTGACTCAACAAAGAATCCTACCAAGGAGGTTCATTATGGCAATGCTGACTCGCTGGGATCCATTTCGGGAGCTCACCACCATCCAGGACCGGATGAACCGGCTCTTCCAGGATGCCTACTCCCCCAACCGCGAAGAGGGGCTCTCGACGGCTGCTTTCGCTCCCCCGGCCGACGTTTACGAGAACGAAAACCACGTCACTCTGAAGCTGGAGGTGCCGGGTATTGACGAGAAAGACCTCGACATTCGCGTGGAGAACAACAATCTCATCATTAAAGGCGAGCGCAAATTCGAGAAAGAGGAGAAAGAAGAAAATTTTCGGCGCGTGGAACGGCAATATGGCACCTTTGTCCGCTCTTTCACGCTGCCCAGCACAGTGGATTCGGACAACATCAACGCCAGCTACGATAAGGGCGTGCTAAGCATCTCCATGCCCAAGCGGGCCGAAGCCAAGCCCAAGCAAATCCAGGTGAACAGCGGCAAGCGACTTGAGAGCAGAACGGGCAAGGCCGCCTGAGACTGTTGTTCCAAACCAAAACGGGAGCCGCATGGCTCCCTTTTTTTCCGTTTTTATAATGGCGTCCTGCCGAGGCGCTTTGCACCGAAGCATCCCGCGTGACCGACAACATCAGCCAGTACACGCGAGATTCTTCCGGACGGAGGTCCCTCAGGATCGCGTCCGCGAAGAGAGATAATGAAGAGAGTACTTTAAGTCGCCCCTGCCTTGGAGAGAGTTTCGTAGCGGTCGTCGGGGGCGCTTTCGTGACTGACCGGCAGGCCACGCGGCGCCCATCCGGGAAATACCAGGTGTCCGGTGGCATCGCTTTCCCCGCCGAAGCCACCGCGCATTTCCAGCACCTGAGTGAAGCCGGCATTCTGCAGCATCTCCGCCGCCTTCAGGGAGCGTCCGCCCACTTGGCACCCGACGACCACCTTGACGTCCTTGCCGAAATTGGCCTCTACGATCTGCACGAACTGCGGATTCAGGTGCATGCGCCCCATTGCCGGCTCCATGAACGGGATGTTCTTGGCCCCGGGCACATGGCCGGCGTCGAACTCCGGCACCGTGCGCACATCCAGGTAGATGTATTCGGGATCTTTGTCCAGCAGTTGCTTGGTTTCTTCCGGGCTGATGCGTTTGACGGTCATGGCCGCACCTGTTGCTTGTGGGCGTTAAGGAATTTCCTGGCCCCGTGGACGCCTTACACTACACTGGCCGGACCAGCCCGGCAACTACTACACCCCGGCGCGGATTCGCTTTGGCGTGCGCGGGACGAAGGGAAAAGCTGCCAGCTGGCGGTCGAACTGACCCTGCCACCTTCCGGGAATAGCCGTGCCGCATCCTGGGCAGGTTCCCTCAGGTCTAAGGTGATACCCGCGAATCAGATAACCGTAACGCTCCACCAGCA